>Ga0075012_10002724_pt1 | contig 17184 bp, 9 predicted proteins | sample All_14_2_FD_71474 | JGI IMG/M metagenome (GOLD analysis project Ga0075012, IMG submission 71474) | Freshwater microbial communities in response to fracking from Pennsylvania, USA - Allegheny Zone_MetaG_DW_15 | ecosystem: Environmental > Aquatic > Deep subsurface > Groundwater > Drilled... | reverse complement strand
TACTCAGCCCGGCCAGCCGCTGCAAACGCTTCCAACATCGTCGCAACCTGCGCAAAGCGATGATGCTGATTCTGATACTGATTCAAAGAGCGCATCCTGGCTCGAAGCGGAAGGTCTGAAGACCTATATCCGTCAGATTCAGGAACAGTACAGCCGTCCCACAGTCGCTCGGAAGATATCTGCGATTCGCAGTTTCTACAAGTACCTGCGGCGCGAGCAATTAATCGACGAAGATCCGTCAAAATTGGTGCGCGGTCCAAAACTCACACGGAAGCTCCCGTCCTGCCTGGACAGAGACGAAGTGGTGCGTTTGCTCCTCGCCCCTGACATGTCGGTTCTCGGCGTTCGCGACAGAGCACTAATGGAAGTACTCTACGCGACAGGCATGCGAGTTTCCGAACTCTGCAGCTTGAAAGTTCAAGACTACAACCAGGAAGCCATGGAAATGCGCGTAACTGGTAAAGGCAGCAAAGAGCGTGTCGTACTTCTCAACCAGAGCGCCAACGCCTGGCTGAGAAAATACCTCAATGAGTACTGGCCGAAATTGGCTGGTGGACGCGTTCCGGCACCGGAAAGCCCGCTTTTCGTGAGCCGTCAAGCCACGCGTCTTTCGTCGCGTTCGGTGCACAGAGTTGTGCTCAAATACGCGAAGAAAGCCAAGATCGAGAAGCAAATCACCCCGCACACGTTGCGGCATACATTTGCAACTCACCTTCTCGAAGGTGGAGCCGACCTGAGAGTGGTCCAAGATCTACTTGGTCACACCACGATCAACACGACTCAGATCTATACGCACGTAAGCCTCGATCGGTTGCGGAGAGTTTACTCCAACACCCACCCTCGAGCTTAGTTGCCTTGAGTTGAAACGAATTACAACGCGCCGCGTTCGCCACGAACCGGCGCGTTTCGTTTGCTAGAATTAGGAGACACTGCGCCTTCTACCAGGAGTTGCACGCGGTGCTATCAACGATCGAGAAAGTGATTGGCATGGAGTGGTCTGACTACAAAGCGAAAGTCAAAGAAGCTCTAGAGAAAAGCAAGTTCGATGTTGCCGAGACGACCTTACTCCAGGCACTGCAGTGGGTAAAGGATACGGGAGGTTCAAGCGAACGACTGTGTCTCTGCCTGGATCAACTTGCCTGGATTTACGTCAACATCAGGGACCTGGATCGCGCAGCGGCCTGCTACAAAGAGTCGCTGGAAGTGAAAACATCCATCCTCGGTGAGCAAAATCCGATAGTCGCCCGCGCTTGCAAGAAGCTCGCCACGGTCGTCTACATGCAGAAGCGCTACGACCTTGCGGAAAAATATTCGAAGGATGCGCTCAACATTTTTAAAACCACTTTAGGCCTGGATAACGAAGAAACCCAGCAAACGCTCGAAGATCTGGTTTCACTGCTGCGTAAGATGAATCGCAACTACGAAGCCAACATTTTGCAGAAAATGGGGAAAACAGCTTCGCCTGACTCACCTGAACAGCCGAAGGTCGAAGATGTTCAGCACGGTTACTCGACGTCGCAGACATTTTTGCGCATCCGAGTCTGCTCCAACTGCAGCCTTCCATATGATGGCGATTTTTGCATGCGCTGCACCGAGGGGCGCATTCTGGCAGAACAAGCTCGAAAGAACCGGACGCCAGATCCGGAAGCAAGTGAGCAGCAAAATACGGAATCACAAAAACAGACGGGCCAACAGCTGCCTCAGCAAAGTTCGGATACTAAGCTCGAAGACGCTCAGCAACAGTAGATAGAACAGCCAAAAGCTCGGCAACAAACAAACGGTAACACAGGAAATACATAGACACAGTCCAGCCTTGTTTGCGCCAGAGGTTATGGAAAGTAAAATCGAGTCGAAATGCAAGATCTGCAAAAAGAGTATCGATGATTGTAGATGCGCGGCAAATGCTCTTGATACCAGGAGTGATACCGACCCATTATCGATTGAAAACGCAGAACCGGACCTTTTCCGTACAACCGTAGTTACCAACACTTCGGATTCACAACCGTTCGTAGATCCGAAGTTTCGTGTATTGGGTGAGTTGGGCTCAGGCGGTGACAGCATTGTATACCTGGCTGAGCATCTATATCTCAGAAAAAAGGTCTCTCTAAAGCTCTTTCGGGCAATCGATAACGATACCAAGCGTTTCGCAAGAGTCCAGCGTGAGGCAGTACTGCTTGCCGGATTGAAACACCCCAATTTAGTAGAAGTCACCGATTTTGGTTTAACCCCTACTGGCGTTCCCTACTTAGTGCAGGAATACATCGAGGGTCCTGACTTTCAAGCTTATCTCAAAGCGCGCGGACCACTTGAAGAAAAGGTCGCCATCGATCTTTTCTGTCAAATCGCTGCTGCAATTCAGTTCCTGCACGATAACCGGGTTATCCATCGCGACATCAAACCATCGAATGTAATCGTCACTGGCACCACTTCCGGTGGCACCGCTGCAAAATTGATCGATCTCGGCATCGCCAAACCGGAAAATCCGGGCGGAGCAATGACATTCGCGACAGCATCGGGAAAGGTTTTCGGCAGCCCTTATTACATGTCACCGGAGCAGTGCTCCGGAGAAGTTGTTGAGTATAAAACGGACATGTACTCCTTTGGATGCCTGATGTACGAAGCACTCACAGGTGCGCCGCCGTTTCGCGGACAAACAATGCTGGTCACTTTGGAAATGCACGTCAATGAGACTGCTCCGCGAGTGAACAGCCGAAGACAGGGAAGCAAGCCGGTTTCCTTAGAACTGGAATCTGTCGTTGCAAAATGTTTAGCGAAGAATCCAGCAGACCGCTACGATTCGATGAATGAGGTGATTAGTGCTCTAGTAAAGCCGGAGCCGCGCCGCAAGAACCGAAAGCCTATTTATGCATTGGTCGGTTTATCAATCGTCGCCACTTGTTTAAGTATCTACTTCATTGGTAAATCGAGTAGCAACTGGGCTGCGCACTCGGATCAGTCAGTTCTAATAGATAAACTTTCGTCAGCTGAGTTAATGGAGTCAGCGACTGCAGTGGAAAACATCGTTTCTGCTTATAGAGCAGCATACAACGAAGGTTTGAGGCAAAAGGTACCACCACTCACGCAGCTTCAGTTAGGCGCTATCCTTATGATGATTAATAGCGAGTGCAGAAATAAAACAGAAAATGCGAAGGTTTTTGCTGAGTTGGAGCCGTTTCTCAAGCCCGTCGAGAAAAAGTTGGAACAGGAGCCGTATGCATTTCGGGACCAATCTCTGGAAGCGCTCTGGCGCATCTATTTATTCAGAGGAGATTTTGCAAAAAGCGATCAGGTGAGCGAAAAGTCATACCTTAAGGCTTTGAAATACGCCACGTTCTGTGACGAGCGTAGAGGCCAGGCAAGCAATGCAACGGCGATAATCAACTCTCGACTGGCATTGCTTTACGTTGATCAGGACCTGCGAAAAGCACAACGTCTCGCCCAATCATCGATCGAAAAATTTCGAAGTGGAGATCAGTACAACAGAGAAGCTTTATTCGACAGCTTCTATGTGCAATCCAGGGCTGCTTTGAGTCAGGGAAGACTGGAGTATGCCTGCAAGACGTTGCGTTATTGCAGCAGCTTAAAGCGCGGAAGCGCAAGTCGACTGCCTGATAACGCGCTCGAGCAGCTTGGAACAGAATTGAAGAAAAGAATTGGAACTGAGGCATTCGTACAACTTATGAAAAGCGAAGGTGAATCTGCTTGGAAAAACTAGGTTGTGCCATTGTAAGAGTTTGGCTCCGTGGCTGCCGTCTGCGGTTTCGAACCTGCTTACTGGGATATAATGACGATCGTTCAACTACTGGTTAGCTTAGAGAAACACATTGGCAAAGCGCAGGTCAGTGGCAAAACAGAAGCGAAACAACGGGCCGACCAAGCTGTTTGGTCGTTTCGTCAAATATACGTTTTTGACAATTTGCGTGATCCTCGCTGTTGGAATCGGGTATCTGGGCGCGTCTTTGTACGGTCAACTGCAGGATCTGCCTGATATCACCCTGGTCGAACGTTACGAACCAATTGAAGCAATCCAGATCTTCGATAGAAATGACCAGATGGTTTGTACCGTCGAAGGCGACGAAGACAGACGTTGTATTCCGCTAAATCAGGTTTCCACACAGATGCAGCAGGCAATTCTCGCTGCAGAAGATCACCACTTTTATGAACATAACGGCGTAAATCTATTTAGTATTTTTCGTGCATTCGAAACCAACTTGAAGGCGGGCCGCACCGTACAAGGTGGCAGCACGATCACGCAGCAGCTAGTTAAGAACCTCTTCTTTGCCGATGCGGGGCGAACCTTCGACCGTAAGATCAAAGAAGGATATATGGCATGGAATCTGGAAAATCGCTACGGGAAAGAACGAATTCTCGAAATGTATTTAAACCAGATTTATTTCGGCAACAACGCCTATGGGATCGAACGAGCAGCAAAGCGATATTTTAATAAGCGCGCAGCCGAACTCAATCTTGCTGAATCCTCATTCCTTGCCGGACTGGTTAAAGCGCCCTCGGAATTGGGTGATGAAAAAGGTCGTTCAAAAGCGTACATAAGACAGAAACAGATCATCGATAAGATGGTCGAGTACGGCTATATCACGGAAAAACAGGGTGAGGACGCCAAAGCGATCAAGCTCACTTTCCGGAAGGGAGTCAATCCGCTTCAAAAACACCCCCACTATATAAGTTATGTCCTGGAGCAGCTGCGCGATAGATTCTCGCAAGCTGAATTGCGCAGGCAGGGACTGCGGGTCTATACAAACCTAGATCCTACCGCTCAAACACTTGCGGAGAACACGCTCAACGAACGGATTAAGAAGAGCCCTAAGGGGATTACACAGGGAGCACTGGTATCGGTTTCGGTGCCTGATGGAGCGGTTATTGCACTGGTTGGAGGGGTCGGGAACTTCTGGCAAGCACAGTTCAACCGCGCTACCCACGGTCATACAACGGGCTCGTCTTTCAAACCATTCGTGTACTTGACCGCGTTCCTCCGCGGGACACTAAGCCCGGATTCAATCATCGAAGACACGCCGCTGGTCGTCAAACAAAGATGGGGTCTGCCCGATTACTGCCCGAAGAATTACGACCATAAGTACATGGGAAGAATTCCGGTGCGCACGGCTCTTAAGCTTTCACGCAACGTTCCGGCGGTGAAAACGGCACAATCACTCGGGATGGAGAGTATCATCGAGACTGCCAGACAGGCTGGTATCACCTCGCAGCTGGACAAGAATTTGTCGTTGGCTCTGGGAAGCTCGTCGGTTTCGCCGCTCGAGATGGCAGGCGCCTACGCTACCTTTGCCAGAGCCGGAGTCTACATAACCCCACAAGTGCTGCGCAAAATCGAAAACAATCGAGGACAGATCATCGAGGTGTTCGAGCCGAAGGTAGACAAAGTATTTCCTGTAGAACCAGTGGCGCGGCTCGTCAGCGTTCTCCAGGATGTAGTTAAGAGCGGTACCGGAACAGCGGCGCGACTCAAAGATCGACCGGTGGCAGGCAAGACCGGTACTTCTAATGACGCTCGCGATATCTGGTTTATCGGATTTACTCCGGACCTTGTCACTGCAATTTGGGCCGGCAATGATGAGCACAAGCCAATTCCCGGAAGTCACGTCACGGGTGGCGGTCTGATGGCGCCTACATTCAAGCAATACATGGAAGCGTATTACGCGGCTAAACCACACCCGGCCGGCTCATTCGTAGAGCCAACTCCGGGAATCGATGAGCCCAAACCAGAGAGTGGAGAAAGCGAACGGCTTGCCGGTATAGGACAGAAAACAGACGCAGCCAACGATACCGACACCACAGGCGATACCAGAAGAACTGCGGAAAACCGTTCGCAGCAGCCTGATGAGCCGGTCACCACAGTAGTGGCTCCGCCGGACAACACTCCGATAGATCCGCTGCTGGCTCCGCCCATATCAAAATCTGTACCTCAAGTAACGCCTACCGTTAACGAGCAAAGCGGTGGTGGTGGCACTACCGACGATGGTATACCTGAGTTTTAAACCAGCAGTTGAGAGAGCAGCAATCTGTTTTCATTGAGTCAATTGAATAATTTCGAATCTTTGAAAGACTCTTGAGAACTGAAAACCCAACGATTTGCAAAAGCTTTGAGATACCATATAAAGGTTCTGAAAAAAGGATCTGTATAGGTCTTTTGACGTCCACGGGCTGACATTCGTCAATGTTCAAAGGTGGGTATGGATAAATTCATGGGTGTCGTCGGATTTGCCACGATTCTTGGTGTGGCATTCCTGATGTCGAACAATCGAAAAGCGATCAACTATCGATTGGTGCTCTCAGGTCTAGCCCTGCAGATTTTGATGGCCATATTCGTTCTCAAAGTCCCATTCGGGCAAGAGCTTTTTCGAAACATCGGCGACGGCATCACCCAGCTCCTGCACTGCTCAGACGCCGGCGCGCACTTTGTCTTCGGTCCGTTGGTCCCGTTTTCGGAAGCCGGTGCAGCGAAGCTCACCGAAAGTTTAGGTCCGGAGGCGAACTTTATTTTTGCCTTCCGCGTAGTGCCTACCATCATCTTCGTATCCAGCCTGGTAAGCATCTCTTACTATCTGGGAATCATGCAGCGAGTGGTTCAGATCGTCGCTAAAGTCGTTTCAAAAATCATGGGAGCCTCGGGTTCCGAAGCACTATCCAATGCGGCAAGCGTTTTCGTTGGACAAGTCGAAGCGCAATTGCTTATTAAACCCTATGTGGCAAGCATGACGATGTCGGAGCTGCTGGCATCGATGACAGGTTCGATGGCCTGCGTTGCCGGCGGTGTACTGGCTGTCTACATCGGTCTTGGAATCAAAGCCTCCTATTTGCTGACGGCAAGCATAATGGCGGCGCCCGGCGGTTTGGTCATAGCCAAAATTGTTTATCCGGAAACAGAGGAGTCACAGACCAAAGGCACAGTAAAAGTCGAAGTAAAAAAGACGAATGCAAACGTAATCGACGCCGCCGCGCATGGTGCCTCCGATGGATTGAGAATTGGTTTAAACGTAGTCGCTATGCTGATTGCGTTTATCGCGTTGATTTATCTTGGCGACATAATCCTGGGTTTTTGCGGTAAACAACTGGCTGCGATAGGAGTGAGTGGAGCGTCTGTCGGACTGAACCTGGCAGACTTGAAACTGCAGGATGTCTTCGGGCTGATCTTTGCGCCGGTCGCATTTATTCTGGGCATACCGTGGCAAGACGCGCACACTTGCGGCGCCTTGATGGGCAAGAAATTTGTCATCAATGAATTCGTCGCCTTCCTCGATCTATCGGCGATGGTCAAAGATGGCTCTACTGTCACGATTTCAAAACAGGCGGAGACAATCGTCACCTTCGCGCTTTGCGGATTCGCAAACTTAAGTTCCGTCGCCATGCAGATTGGCGGCATCGGCGAAATCGCTCCATCCCGCAGAGAAGACCTTGCGCGCCTCGGCATGAAAGCGCTTATCTGCGGCACAATGGCGAGTTATCTATCGGCAACTCTGGCAGGCCTCTTAATATGACATCGGAAGCAAAACAACCCGGTACCGCTGGTGGTGCCGGATTCAATCCCCGTATTTTAATTTGGATTGTCATAGCGATTGTTGGAGCGTATGCGCTTGCTACTATCGCAATCACTCGTGGCGAGACCATCAACGGCGTATGGCTCATTGTGGCAGCCGGATGTGTTTTCTCATGCGCCTATCGTTTCTACAGTAAGTTTATCGCAGACAAGGTTTTCGACCTCAACGATTCTATACCGACACCGGCAGTGGTGAAGAACGACGGCAAAGACTTCGTTCCCACAGAGAAGTGGGTTTTATTCGGGCACCATTTTGCAGCGATTGCCGGAGCTGGTCCACTCGTTGGTCCAATTCTTGCGGCGCAATTCGGTTATTTGCCAGGCACTTTGTGGATCATCGTCGGCGTCGTGCTTGCCGGTGCAGTGCAGGACTTCGTGGTGCTTTGTGCGTCAATGCGCCGCGGCGGCAAGTCGCTTGGACAGATGGCGAAAGAAGAGATCAGTCCTCTAGCTGGAATAATCGCACTCGTTGCGATTCTTCTCATCATGATGATACTCATAGCAGTTCTCGCGGTCGTCATAGTCAACGCACTAAAGGATAGTCCTTGGGGCTCGTTCACGATTTTGATGACGATACCAATAGCCATGGTTGTAGGCGTCTACATGCGGTTCTTAAGACCACACAAGGTCATGGAAGGATCCGTAATCGGAGTCTCACTGACACTACTGGCGGTGGTAGCCGGTCGCTGGGTAGCAGATGATCCAACGCTTGCAAAGATTTTCACGCTCGATGGCGTGCAACTCTCGATTGCTGTTATGTCGTACGGTTTCGTTGCCTCGGTTCTACCAGTATGGCTGCTGCTTGCGCCGCGCGACTATCTCTCGGCGTTTCTAAAAATTGGAACGATAGGCCTGCTCGCGCTTGGAATTATCTTTCTGCACCCTGAAATGCAGATGCCGGCCTTGACCGTGTTTACAAACGGCGACGGGCCAATTTTTACAGGCACAATTTTCCCGTTCTGTTTCATAACAATCGCTTGTGGGGCTATTTCCGGCTTCCATGCTTTGATTTCGTCAGGCACGACGCCAAAGATGATTTCGCTGGAAACGCAAGCGCGCCCGATTGGTTACGCCGGTATGTTGTGTGAAGCAGCAGTGGCAATAATGGCAATGGTGGCAGCTTGCGTTCTGCAACCAGGCGTCTACTTCGCTATCAACAGCCCTGCGGGCGTCATCGGAGCAGACCCGGTTGGTGCCTGTCAGACGATCGCACAGTGGGGCTACGCTGTCAGCCCAGCAGACATGCAAACTCTCGCGGCAGACGTTGGAGAGACTTCACTCTGGTCGAGAACCGGCGGCGCTCCCACCCTAGCCGTCGGTATGGCTCACATCTTTGCCAGTGCGCTGAAATCGATACCTGGACTGGAATCGTCCATTGCATTCTGGTATCACTTCGCAATCATGTTCGAAGCTCTTTTCATTCTTACGTGTCTCGATGCCGGAACCCGTGTCGGTCGGTTTATCGTTCAGGACTTTCTCGGCTTGTTTTCGAAAAAGCTTGGCGAGACTGGCTGGTATCCGTCCATCATTCTCAGTTCGGGTCTGGTCGTAGCAGGCTGGGGCTATTTTCTGTATGCGGGTGTTACTGACCCGCTTGGCGGCATAAAAAGTCTATGGCCGTTATTTGGAATTTCGAATCAACTGCTAGCCGTCGTGGCGCTCTGCATATGCACGACCATTATCTTTAGAACAGGTAAAGGCAAATATGCCTGGATAACAATGTTGCCCCTGGTCTGGTTACTCTGCGTCACTATATCTGGTGGCATCATTAAAATATTTGATCCATCTCCTAAGCTTGGCTTCCTCTCACACGCTGCTAAGCTCAAGCTGGATCTCGCGTCAGGGATTGGCACCGCGGAAGAACTTGAAAAGATTCCGACATTGATTTTCAACGACTATTTAGATGCGGTCCTCGGCGGGATATTTATTCTCTTGGTTTTGGTCATCGTTTTCGAAGCGATTCGCGTATGGATTACGAAGCCACCAAAACAAGGCGGCGACATTGATCCCGGCGCACCGTTAGACAGCAACGAGCATCCAATGCGTTGTTGCTAGTCTCTATCCTAACTCGGCACATTCAAGAGCCAATTCGTAATCTCCCCACGCCGGGTACAAATTCGTCACAGTTGAAATCATATGATTGTCAGGTCTCGCCTGCCGATGGCACGGAAACGCCTACCTGTAACCGTTTTCCGAACAAATTGCACGAGACTGCCAAGCAAAATCTGCAATGAATTCAGAAATACTTATGATATTGACGAATTCGACTTGATACCACGACTGGTGCTAAAGCCAGCCGGAGATTTAACCGATCGATTCATACGAATCATCGATTGCCTTTCGCGGGGAGAAAGACAAAGAATGCCTGAATTCAATGAAAGACCGCACGGAAGAGGTTCCAAAAACTATTCCGGACTGTCAGAACAAATCTTCGGCGACGGTCTCAACAATAACGAGCGGCGGCAACATGAGGAGCGAAGTGACATCCATACTGGAAACAACTCGCGCGGCAGCAACTTTCGCCCTAATGCTCAGAGAATCATCGGACAAATCGTAACCGATTTGATTGTCCAGAACGGGCGAAATGGTCCAGGCTACCAGAGACCTGGATATCCGCAATTGCAGCCTGGTTTCGATCCGCGCTATCAACCTGGTTTTGATCCCCGACAGCGACCAAACTACGATCCTCGATATCAGCCCGGTTTCGATCCCCGACAGCAACCAGACTACGATCCTCGATATCAACCGGGTTACGACCCGCGTTACCAACCACCTTTCGATCCTCGCTACAACCCGAGCATTCAACCAGGCCGTTTCAATTCGAACGGGCCGCTAAGAAACTTGATCAGACAAAGTATCAACGACCTTAGAAACAATCCACAGGGAATCGAGGGATTGATAAATAATCTCGGCAGTTTATCGCAAGACATGCGATTCAACGTCGATCAGGAACGTCGCGAAATTAGCCTCGGCATGGACTTCACAAAAGCCTACGACATGCTCAAGCGCCAGGATGGAACTCCGGAGAATCCAGAGGTCAGGCGCCTTCTCGCGGGACTTGATTCAATTCAAGTCAATCCTGATGCACTTGCGCTAAATTGGAAAAGCGAACAACTGGTCGCACTGGACCAACCCAATGGTCCCAAAGATCTCAGACTCCTCCTGGGTGGACAAACAAATCGCACCACTCTGAATATCGCAACTAGTGAACCTGCTGTGAGACTGTCGAATATTCAGGGTCTCGAAGTGGTCGATCCGTCCGGTCGCCGAATGCGTATCTACGGTGTGGATATAGATTCAAGTAATCCGCAAGAGCCGAAAGGCACGATCACTATAGATAACCCTATTCCCCGCCCGGAGCAGTTGCCGCCAGGTACGCCATGGCCAGAGCAGGTCGGTCTGCCTATACCAATAACGACTGACAATCAAAAGCAAGCCGTGCCAAGGTTAGTGAGCCAGCTTCATCGCGCGCGAACAGCTGCAATTAACGGAGATTTCGGAGAAATAATCAGCTCCGTAAACCCGCAAGAAATCAGTACTTTGATCGAGATGCTAAAGCCGCCACAGACTCCGCAGGTTCCAGAGTCACCGCAAACGCCGATGGTTCCGGAACCGCCGCGACCTGGAATTCAGCCAGAGATTCGACCAGCGCCGTCAAATTCACCGCAAGACGGAGTCATCGAGGTTAACCCGATTCCGGGTTACGAAGTACAACCGCAAAGCGAAGAAGGAAGAGAACAATCGCGGCTCCGGGGCTTCACAGAAATTCCAGCTGAGAGCCCACCTATAGACTATCTAGATGTGTTTCCTTTACCGCAACCGGTCTCTCCAGGCAGCACCCGGTCTGAACAGGTGACACCACCAGCGACACCAGAGCCTTTCCAACATCAGTCTTCGAGCGAGACCCTGAAGACTCAGAACTCGTCGAGTCCCTGGGACCTTCCAACTACAAGAACGAAACCGAGCCTGTCATCGTCCATAGCTTTGTTTAAACCAGTCGAAAGACCACAAAATCCGACTTCGACTCCAGCAACAGTCTCGCCACCGCGTACGGTGACACCTGAGCGGACCGAACCGGTCTCTCCAACAGGGCAGAACTCAAAACCTGAAGCTCCGGAACCTATTAAACAACCGACGGACGTCAGAGTACACACGGGCGGACGCTCAGCCGACATTCTGCGCGCCAGCGGAATTAAAATTACAGCAGCCGAAAAAATCGGACCGGACAAATTGTTCTCTCTGATCTTTGCCGATGCGGATCAGCGCGGGCCTCTGGTCACAGGCTTCAAAGGTAAGATTCAAGACCTCCAGTTTAGAAGGGACCTGGACGCAGTAGGCAAGACGTTGAATCGTTTCGACGTCGACAAAGCAAACAAAGCAATCACTGTCGGCTTAGACTTCGCAAAAGTCTATGACACTTTCGAGGAGAGTGGAAAGCAAAAACCGGAGACACGACAGTTTCTCAACGGACTGAAATCCGTTACCGTCTCTCCGGATCAACTCAGGCTGAACTTCGACGCGCCTCGAAAACTTGCAATGGATGGCGATGGTTTAAAAAAAGCAGATCTCTGGTTAGGTATGTTCAACAACCAGACCTCGTTCGACATACAAACCACGGAAAGCGCACTGGTCCTGAAGAATATAAAGGGACTGCAAGCAGAAGTTCAAGCGCTCGGCAAGAAATTGAACGTCTACGAAGTGACAATTGATACCAGCACTGGCACGCCATCCGCGACAGCACTGGTAGATAATCCGTTTGCAAAGCCACCGGGAGTTAGCGATGATTTATGGCAATCGACGATGAGCATTCCTCTTGAACTCGGCAAGACTGAAGAGGAAAGAATTCAAGTCGCGCATAGGCTTCCGCAAACTTTGCGATCGCTTCACGCCATGAGACAGGGTGCGCTAAACGGCGGAATGGCAGAGCGCATCGGTAAGTTGACAAAGGAAGAGATAATCGACATGCTCCGCTTCCAATAACTTTCTCAGCAGCAAGGACGAAGTCTTAACAGCTACCACTTCTCTACTGTCAGACGTTTAGGAAGTCGAATTCGAAACGCATCGCCATCGTATTCGATTTCGCCGCCATGGAAATCGACTATGCGCTTGCAAAGGTAGAGCCCGAGCCCAGTTCCGCTTCCCCGATGAGGACCGGATCGCGTGCTGAATCGTTTAAAGAGATGAGGGCGATCGGCTTCCGGAATTCCCGGACCGCTGTCTGAAATAGCAATTAAAAGCTGTTTTTCATCGCAGTCTAAACTCAAATCTATTTTGCCGTTCTCCGGTGTAAACTTGATTGCGTTGTCCAAGAGATTAATAATTAATCGCTGAAGATCGTGACCATTACCCGCTATTTCGTAGGACTTGTTCTCCGCATTCAGTTTTACGTCTATTGATTTGGAGCGAGTCAGCGGTTGCAATTCAGAAACACAGTTTGAAACCAGATCGCGAAAGTCCACTTCTTGCAATGTCATTTGCTCAGATGTGTTTTCAAATTTAGCGAGGGTTCTCATCGTTTCAGTCAATCGCAGAAGCCACGCGACTGACTCGCGCGTCTTCGTCAGCATCGGCTTGTAATCAGGTGGAATCTCGCCATAAACACCTTCCAGAGCATCGCCGGTCGTCATGCTAATTGCGATTAGCGGAGTTTTCAAATCGTGCGCGAGCGCATAGTTGAGATCTTGCAAAAGCTCGTTCTGCCGGCGCAATTGTTGTTGAAGTTCAATCAACCTCTTACCGGCATTCACACGCAGCAGAAATTCCTTCACGTCATAAGGCTTGACGAGATAGTCATCTGCACCCGCTTCCAGTCCTGCAATTACATCCTCTTGTTGCGTGCGAGCAGTTAAAACTATCAGATAAATGTAATGCTCTTTGGAAAATTCACGGACACGCTTGCACAGCTCGACCCCAGATTGTCCGGGCATCATCCAATCTAGAATCGCGATGTCGGGCGGCTCCTGACCGAATAATATCCGCAACGCATCATCACCATTAGTTGCCGAAACAACTTCGAACTTCTGACCTTTTAAAAGAACTTCCAAAACTCTTCTAGAGTCATCATCATCGTCGGCAACCAGAATTTTCATACGTCTATCTCAAACACATTCGCCAGAACACGATATCATTGTCTGAAAGAACATGCGAGATGATTGTCAGTATGACCAAGATTTCGATTTTCATTGTTGAAGATTTCGAGCTGCTACGCGATGGACTGCGTGCCTCGATCAATCGTGAAGAAGATATGGAATGCGTCGGTGAAGCTTCGGATGGCTTGACGGCCGTTCATAAAGTGTGCGCGCTCAAACCCGAAGTGGTAATCATGGACATCGGCCTGCCTCAGATGGATGGCATCGCCGCCACTCGCGAGATTCGTCAACAGGCGCCTGAAACAAAAATAGTAATGCTGACTTCGCACGATGATGACACTGAAATTTTTGCGGCATTTGCATCCGGCGCATCAGGCTATTGCATGAAGGACACCGCCTCGCAAACCCTGAAACTAGCGATTCGTTCGGTTCATCAGGGAGCAGCTTGGTTTGATCCAAGAATAGCTTCGCGGTTATTAAACGATATGGTGTCAGGAAACCAAAATTCATTTGCTCAAACCCCATCTAAATCATCCACAGTCGAGTTGTCTGAACGTGAAATCGAGGTTTTGAAACTCATCACCGATGGTCTCGGAAACAAAGAAATTGCCACAAAATTACAAATCAACGTCTCAACTGTGCGCACCCACGTCGAACATATTCTGGAAAAACTTTCCGCTTCCGGCAGAACAGACGCCGCGGTCAAGGCACTCCGACTGGGACTGGTCAATTAACAGTAAACAAACAAGCAACACTTAGCGATTGAAAATCTAATACTTAAAACCATACTCGAGATCTGCCAACGCATTTGCAGAGACTTCTCGCACCGTTAATTGTCGGTGTTGTCGATAACACTTACGATAATTTGACGCATTCTCTTATGCGCAATTCTTGCCGCATCAGCATCATTGCTATCTTCGTGAAGTTCTACCAGCTCAAGAAGAACAACCGCAACAGGAATGCTCATCAAACCGAAACGGTCTTCTGCTTTTCTCAATGCATGTTTCAAAAGCGTTTCCGCGGCCTTGAGGTCTCCTTTCTTACGACATCGACCAGCTATGCTCACGAGTCCGTGAAGCTCAGAGTTCAAACATCCTTTTTCTATATTCATCATTTCTGCACCTCGCTATTAAAGGGTTTCCGCTCAACCGCCGTCGCTGTGTCGGCGGGCGAAAGTGCCGTAGACAAACTGACTGCATACTTGCTTCTGTGTTCCGAGCAATCGATTAAATTCAGAGAGAATTTTTGTTCGGCTGCTGGACGGTCAATAATTCAATCCTAGATGGCGCCTTCGTTCCCAGACATCCACCTTTTGGCAAAAGTCCATCCGTCATTTGACGGATGCGAAAATAGGTAACCGGTATCAAAAGCATCGAAGTCTCTGAAAACGGCTTCCGAACAGCTTATACGCGCAACTGAAGCGCTTCCAGAAAGTCCTTCTCAGTCAGGCGAGCGCTCAAAATCTCGCTTTGTACGCTTAAGATTGCGAAACTTTCATCCGCCGGAGCCACATCCGCGCGTACTAGAGCAATGGTGCAGCCCTCGTCCAGCGGACAATCAACAAGCGGTTGAAATTTGTTTTGTACAAGGAAATTCAAATCAGCTGCTACTAGACCAATCGGCTCTCCACCTTGTTTTAACACGCTTGCGGTTGTCGCGACCGTCCAGCGAGACTTTTCTCCCGCACCCGAACCATCTTGATTCTCAAGTTCAGCAGGCAGATTTCCATCGCAAAGATATCCGCGAATACCAACGAGCTTAGAAGCCTGGTCGGCTTCCAACTGCGCATAATCGCTCACTACTCGAAGTGCAACAGGTAGGCTGAAAGGGCGCTCACCGTCTCCAAAACTGCGATAGATGATTGTTCTTACGTTGGGCGTCGACTGGTTTATCGCTTGCAAAATATCTAGCAGACTAGCGCCGACAAAATTCGCGTCGATAAAAATGGTGGATGGTTTGACGGATTCCGTTACCGGCAGTGCATCTTCAGCGCGCGAGACCCGGCGACAGCCGATACCGTTTTTCATCAATGCCTTGTGCATGATCTGAATTACTGTGTCGTTATCACTAACCACAAGTGTATGTTTGATCGCATTGACAATCATCGTTCCACTGGCTCTAGGAGCGCGTCCGAGTGCTTTCAGTTCGAACCAGAATGTACTACCTTTGCCTTCCGCACTTATCAAACCGACTGTTCCATCATGCTGTTGGACGACTGATTTGCAAATTGCCAGGCCCAGTCCTGGTCCCGTGAGTGATGAAGGTGTGGAGGAATGTCCGATGTTATGAAATTTTTCAAACAGCGTTGGCTGCTTGTCGGCAGGAATGCCCTTACCGCTGTCGACCACTGAAAATCGGACATTGCCGCTCTGCCGCAAAACGGCTTGGACCTGAACCTCGCCGCCCTCATCGGAATGTTTCACGGCGTTCGAAATAAAGTTCGTCAGTACCTGTATTATCCGCTCGCGGTCTGCCGATACAAATGCCTCTTCGGCAAGAGCAATGGTGATTTTGACGTTACGACTGTCGGCAAACTTCTGCATTCCGAGCACACTTTGATTTATTAGCTCTTCAACCTTAACCACCTCGCGGTGAAACTGCATGCGCCCCGCCTCGAGTTTCCGAACATCGAGAATGTCGTTGACAATCTTCAAGAGTTTCTCCGTACCCTGGCGCGCGATCTTCAGCATGGCACGACCGTCTTCGGAATCGGGAGCTACCATACCCTCGTCGAGCAGCGCGAGAGAACCACGAAGCGAAGTCAGCGGTGTTCGCAGTTCATGAGACACCATGCCGTAAAGGTCGGATACATGAGACTCGGCTTCCTTCTGTCTGGTTACGTCGCGTGCCGTTAAAGAAATGATCGCGGTATCACCTGCAGTGCCTGCAATCTCCACGATACTGGTAGACACATACAGCAAATCCCCATCACGCGTCTCGAATTGCACTTCAAATGCCGGTAAGCGCGGAAAATTTCGCAATTCTGAGACATTGTTCCAATAGGTTTTACGATAATCTTCAGTCAGAATGGTATTTAAATCTTTCCCTTTGATCTCAAACACGCTATAGCCGAGAAGCTGCTCAGCCCCAAGGTTCCAGCTTGTTATCTTGCCTTCGCGATTATGGAAAATAATGGCATCACTGCTGTTTTTCACTAAACTGGCATATCGGTTATTGCGCTCCATTTCCGTTGTCTCAGCCTGGGATGCACGTGGCTCGAAGCTGTTTGCACTGTCTGAAGTCATTGTTCGACGATCGGAGTCGTCGAATTGCAATTCAAGCTCGGCGTTCTCAAATGCTTCACTCTGCACCTTCCAATCTTTAGCCTGGTAGTGACTGCAAACCGCCAGGCATATCGCACTCTCAAGGGCTAGAAACAGCAAACAGACGGTCGGAGGCGAATAAATCTGAAGCGACGTAATCCAGAGAAGAATCAAAACAGAAACAACAGCCTGCACAACGGCAACCTGAGTGTTCCTGTACAGTCCAGCAAGCAACATAGCCAGTGCCAGTCCACACAAAAGC
>Ga0075012_10002723_pt1 | contig 17191 bp, 24 predicted proteins | sample All_14_2_FD_71474 | JGI IMG/M metagenome (GOLD analysis project Ga0075012, IMG submission 71474) | Freshwater microbial communities in response to fracking from Pennsylvania, USA - Allegheny Zone_MetaG_DW_15 | ecosystem: Environmental > Aquatic > Deep subsurface > Groundwater > Drilled... | reverse complement strand
CAGCACCAGCGATTTGCGCACCGCCTCGCGCGCCACGGCGCGGTGTTCGGGCGCGCCCAGCAACTCCCACCGCCCCGACCAGGGGCGTTCGGACGGCTTGCCGGCGCTGAACAGGCCGAGCCGCGCCTTGACGCGCAGGATGCGCGCCACCGCATCATCAATCCGCGCCATAGGAAGTGTGCCGGCCCGGGCGCGGGCGAGGAGGTCGTGATAGACCGCCTTCCAGCTGTCGGGCGCCATGTACATGTCGATCCCCGCCAGCAGCGCCTCAGGGCAGGCCTCGTTGGTGCAGCCCGCGACCTGTCCGTGGGCGTTCCAGTCCGAGACCACGAAGCCGCCGAAATCCATGCGCTGCTTGAGCACGCCGGTCAGCAGCGAGTGGTTGCCGGTCATCTTGACCCCGTGCCAGCTTGAAAAGCTGGCCATCACCGTGGCGACCCCCGCGGCGATTGCCGGGCCATAGGGCCGGCCGTGGATGTCGCGCAGCTCCTCCTCGCTGATCGAGCTGTCGCCCTGATCAACCCCGCCATCGGTGCCGCCATCGGCAAGGAAATGCTTGGTCGAGGCGATCACGTAAGGGCCGGAGAGGAGGTTGTCATTGTCGGGCGGGCCCTGCAGCCCGCGCACCATCGCCCCGACATAGGCGGCGACCAGCTCGGGATCGGAGGAATAGCCTTCATAGGCGCGGCCCCAGCGGAAATCCTGCGGCACCGCCACCGTGGGGGCGAAGGTCCATTCCTGCCCGGTGACGCGGATTTCCCTGGCGGTGATGGCGCCGATCTTCTCCACCAGCGCCGGATCGCGCATGGCCCCAAGCCCGATATTGTGCGGGAAGATGGTGGCACCGATGATGTTGGAATGGCCATGCACCGCATCGGTGCCCCAGATGATCGGGATGCCGACGCCGCCATCGGAGCGGTCGATCGAGGCAAGATAGAAGGCATCGGCGGCCTTGAGCCATTCGGGCGCGGGGGCAAGGTCGTTGCCATTGGGGCCCGAATTGCCACCGACGAGGATCGAGCCGAGCTTGTAGCGGCGCACGTCATCGGGCGTCACGCAGCACAGATCGGCCTGCACCAGCTGGCCGATCTTCTCCTCGATACTCATGCGGGAGATCAGCGCGCCGACCAGCGCCTCGTGTTCAGGGTGCCTGGGCACGGGATAGGTATAGGCCGGCCAGAGCTCGGGGTGGGCCGTGCCCGCAGGCGCCGGCGCGGCTCCTTCGGCGGCGCCCGCCTTGAGCGGCGCGCCGGCAACCAGGGCGGCAAGCACAATGGCCGCGCCCGTGCACGCCCGCAAGGCGCCCGATGTGATTCTCATGTCCCTCTCCCAAGGCGGCGATGCCCGTCTGCCTGCGTATTGCTAACGCTAACATCAATCTTGGGAAATCTCGACCGCCAAGTCAATCAGCCGGCGCAGGTTTCGCCGCAGCCGACGGGATTTTTGCACTCAAATCATTCTCAAACAAAGATAGTGAGCGAGAAATGCCCGATGCGCGGGGAGGGGCCCGGACATGATAGCGATACCATTGTGCCCAAGGCGAGTCGCCGTTCCGGCAGGCTTCAGCCCCGGGCCACGGTCTCCAGCAATTCGCGGGTCACCGGATAGCCCGCATCGGCAAGGATCGTCAGCCAGGCCTTGCCATCTTCCTCGACCACCTGCGGCATGATCGTGCGCACCGGGATTGCCTCGGCCTGGGCGCGGGCCTCGGCGAAGCTCGCAAACAGCGCGAGCCGTTCAAGATTGCGGCGGGTGGGGAAAATGAGCTTGATCTCGCCGCGTTCGGCTGCCTCGAGCGCGCCCTTGGCGGTGGTCCAGAACAGGCGCGTGTTTTCGGCCGCGTCGATCGACACCTCGACATCGCCGGTGCCAAGGTCGGCGATGTAGAAGCGGGTGTCATAGACCCGCGGGATGTTCTCGTTCTTGGGAAACCACCGGGCGAAGGGGACGATCTGGGCAAGGTCGAGCCGCCAGCCGAAGGCCTCGAGCACCGGGGCGAGCGCGCCGGTCTCCCCCAGCATTGCCCGCGCGGCCGCGGCGCTCTCAGCCGTGATCGCACCGGCAAGACCGAGCGCGAGGCCGGTTTCCTCGAGTGTCTCGCGCACCGCGGCGATCTGGTGCGCGGCCTCGTCGCTTGAAAGGCCCCATTCCCCGGCAACCTTCTCGCCCAGCGCATAGTCTGCAGGATCGACCCGCCCGCCGGGAAACACTGCCATCCCCCCGGCAAAGCGCATTTCGCGCGCGCGCACGGTCATCAACACCTGCGGCGCTCCGCCATCGGGGTTGTTGCGGAAAATGATGATGGTGGCGGCCGGAATGCCGGCGCGGGGGGAATCAGCGCTCATTGCGCGTCAGCATGGCGCGGCGGCAGACGCTTGCCAAGTGCACCCGGCGCGTGCCTGCCGCAGGCGCCGCGGGGCTGTCGGCCCGCTTTACACCTCGGCCGCCTGCGCGCGTATCGCGCTGCGCCAAAATCGCGGATTTCCGCTGTTTTTCAGCTTTGGCACGCGCCGTGCATATCCTCAGGCATCCGAGTGGTCTTCGATGCGAGGCGCGGCCGCTCCTGGTCTTTCGGGCCGCGCCTCCCCGTCAACGCGAAACCGCCCCGCACTGGTCCTGCGGGGCGGTTTTTCGTTGGGGCTTGAGGTCTTGGTGCCAGATCGCCGCTGGCGTCACTCGGCGCGGGCAACGCCGCTTTCGGCCAGAAGCTGCTGCAATTCGCCCGCCTCGAACATTTCGGTCATGATGTCGCTGCCGCCGATGAATTCGCCCTTCACATAGAGCTGCGGGATCGTGGGCCAATCGGAATAGGTCTTGATCCCCTGGCGGATCTCCATGTCTTGCAGCACATCGACGCTCTCATAGGCGATGCCGCAATGATCAAGGATCGCCACCGCGCGGGCAGAAAAGCCGCATTGCGGGAACAAAGGCGTGCCTTTCATGAACAGCACCACGTCGTTGCTGGAGACAAGATCGGCAATGCGGGCGTGCACATCAGGCGTGTCGGACATGGTATATCAGGGCCTCGGTGATGAAGGAACGAAGGCTAGGTGGGAACCACGGTGGTGACTTGCAAGGCATGCAGCACGCCGCCCATGCGCCCGCCGAGGGCATCATAGACGAGCTTGTGCTGCTTCACCCGGCTGAGGCCGGCAAATTGCGGCGCGGTGACCTTGGCCGCCCAATGGTCATTGTCCCCGGCAAGATCGGTAAGCTCGACCTTGGCCCCGGGCAGGGCGGCAAGGATGGCTTCTTCGATCTCGGCGGCGCTCATCGGCATGGGATCACACCTCGCCCAGCAATTGCCGGCGCGCCTCGATCGCCAGTTCCTCCATCTTGCGGCGGATGTCGGCCTCGCTCACCTCGGCCTGGGCCGCGGTAAGATCGCCGAGCAGCTTGCGCACCACGTCCTCATCGCCGGCTTCCTCGAAATCGGCCTGCACCACCGACTTGCGATAGGCGTCGGTCTCCTCGGGCGTGAGCTTCATCAGCCCCGCAGCCCATTCGCCCAGCAGGCGGTTGCGGCGCGCAGCGATGCGGAAAGCCATTTCCTCCTCGAGCGCGAAATGGGCCTCTTCCGCGCGTTCGCGGTCCTTGAAATCGGTCATGCGACAAGTCCCTCACACTGGGTTTGGCCCCCGCGATAGAGCGCGCCGCGGCGCGCTTCAAGCACCAAGCGGCGCGCGGGAGCGGCTAATCCATGGTCACGACCAGTTTGCCCACCGCCTCGCGCGCCTCGAGCTTGGCGATCGCCTCGCCAGCGCGTTCGAGCGGGAAGGTTTCGGAGACCAGCGGGTCGATCTTGCCTGCGGCCATCAGGTCGAACAATTCCTCCACCTCGGCCCGGAACCGGGCTGGCTCGCGCGCGGTGAAGGCGCCCCAGAACACCCCGCAGATATCGCAGGATTTGAGCAGGGTGAGGTTCAAAGGCATCTTGGCAATGCCAGCGGGAAAGCCGACCACGAGAAAGCGGCCTTCCCACGCGATCGCGCGCAGGGCAGGCTCGGAATATTGGCCGCCGACAATGTCATAGACGATGTTGGCGCCCTCCGGCCCGCAGGCTTTCTTGAAGGCATCGGCAAGGGCCTTTGAGGCCTCCTTGTCCATCGCCTCGCGCGGATAGATCACCACCTCATCGGCCCCGGCCTTGCGCGCCACCTCGCCCTTGGCTTCGGAGGAGACCGCGGCAACCACCCGCGCCCCGAAGGCCTTGGCAAGTTCCACCGCAGCCAGGCCCACGCCCCCCGCGGCGCCCAGCACCAGCACCGTATCGCCCGGCTTGATATGGCCGCGGTCCTTGAGGCCGTGGATGGTGGTGCCATAGGTCATGAGCAGGCTTGCCGCCTTCTCGAAGGGCACGCCGTCCGGCACCTTGAACATCCGGCCCGCGGGCACCACCACCTTTTCGGCCAAGCCCCCGTGGCCGATCCCGGCAAGCACCCTGTCGCCCACGGCAAAGCCTTCAACCCCTTCGCCCAATGCCTCGATCACGCCGGCAATCTCGCCGCCGGGCGAGAACGGGCGAGGGGGCTTGAACTGGTAGAGGTCGCGGATGATGAGGCCATCTGGAAAGTTGATCGCACAGGCCTTGACCGCAACCAGCACCTCGCCCTTGCCGGGGACGGGATCGGGAAGCTCGTCAAGCGTCAGGGTTTCAGGCCCGCCGGTCTGGTGGGTGCGGATGGCTTTCATGGTCTCTCTCCCGATTGATGCGTGTCAGCTGGTCGCCGCAGTGCCGCGCATCAGCCACGGCTGGGCGGCGGCGCGGCGCGCCTCGAAGGCGGCGATCGCCTCGCTGCGGGCCATGGTGAGGCCTATCTCATCAAGCCCGTTGAGGAGGCAATGCTTGCGGAACGGGTCGATCGCGAAGGCAAAGCGGTCCTGATAGGGGGTGGTGACGGTCTGCGCCTCGAGATCGACGGTGAGCTCCAGCCCCTCGCGCGCCACGGCGAGCAGGCGGTCAACCGCGTCCTGTTCCAGCACCAGCGGCAGGATGCCGTTCTTGACCGCATTGCCCGAAAAGATGTCGGAAAAGGACGGCGCGATCACCACCCGGATGCCAAGGTCAGCGAGGGCCCAGGCCGCGTGCTCGCGGCTTGATCCGCAGCCAAAATTGTCACCCGCAATGAGCAGCTTCGCCCCGGCATAGAGCGGGTTGTCGAAGACATTTCCGGGCTCTGACCTGATGGCCTCGAAGGCCCCCGCGCCGAGGCCCTCGCGGCTGATGGTTTTCAGCCACCTTGCCGGAATGATGACATCGGTATCGACATTCTTGAGGCCAAGCGGAATGGCGCGGCCGGTGACGCGGGTGAGGGGCTGCATGGAGTTCCCTTTGGTCGGCCAAAATCAATCGGTTTGCGGCGGTTCGCCCGAGGGGATCGCGGGGGGCGAGGGCGGCGCGTCGGGCTTCTTCTTGCGCTTGCTGGCATAGAGCAGCGCCGCTGCGATGGCGGCGGAGCCGATCGCTCCCACCGCGGCGAGGGCGGCGGTGCGGGCGTTGTTGTTCTTGGGCTTGTCGGTCATGGGCTTTTTCATGCGCCTCGCGCAGCGCTTGTTCAAGGGGGGCAGGCTCAAACCAATGCGCGCACGTCGGTAAGCCGCCCGGTCACCGCCGCTGCCGCTGCCATTGCCGGCGAGACGAGGTGCGTTCTTGCCCCCGGCCCCTGCCGGCCAACGAAATTGCGGTTACTGGTCGAGGCACAGCGTTCACCCGGCGGCACCTTGTCGGGGTTCATGCCGAGGCAGGCCGAACAGCCCGGCTCGCGCCATTCGAAACCCGCTTCGGTGAAGATCCGGTCGAGCCCTTCTTCCTCGGCCTGGGCCTTCACCAGGCCCGAGCCGGGCACCACGATCGCCCAGCGGACATTGTCGGCCTTGCGCCGGCCCTTGAGCACCGCGGCCGCCGCGCGCAGATCCTCGATGCGGCTGTTGGTGCACGAGCCGATGAAGACATTCTCGATCGCAACCTCGGTCATCGGGGTGCCGGGGGCAAGGCCCATGTATTCCAGCGATTTTTGCGCAGCGATGCGCTTGGCCTCGTCGGCGAAGTCCTCAGGCGCAGGCACACGCCCGCCGATGGGCACCACGTCTTCGGGCGAAGTGCCCCAGGTGACGCTGGGTTCGACATCGGCGGCGTTGATGGTGACGCTCTTGGCAAAGACCGCGCCCTCATCGGTCCTGAGCGTGCGCCAATAGGCCACCGCCGCGTCCCATTCCGCGCCCTTGGGCGCCATCGGGCGGCCCTTGAGGTAGGCGAAAGTGGTATCATCCGGCGCGATCAGGCCCGCGCGCGCGCCCGCCTCGATGCTCATGTTGCACACGGTGAGGCGTTCCTCGATGCTCATGCGCTCGAACACCCGCCCGCGATATTCGATCACGTGGCCGGTGCCCCCCGCCGCACCGATCCGGCCGATGATGTGCAGGATCAGGTCCTTGGCGGAGACGCCAAGGCCAAGCTCGCCCTCGACCCGCACCTCCATCGGGCGGGCCTGCTGGAGCAGCAGGGTTTGCGTTGCCAGCACGTGCTCGACCTCGCTGGTGCCGATGCCGAAGGCAAGCGCGCCGAGGCCCCCATGGCAGGCGGTGTGCGAATCGCCGCAGACGATGGTGGTGCCGGGGAGCGAAAAGCCCTGTTCCGGGCCGACGACATGGACGATCCCCTGCTCGCGCGCCGTGGCCGGGATATAGCGGATGCCAAAGGCCGGGGCATTGGCCTCGAGCGCGGCCAGCTGGGCTGCGCTTTCGGGGTCGGCGATCGGCACGGGCCGCCCGGCGGCATCCACCCGCGGCGTGGTGGGCAGATTGTGATCGGGCACGGCAAGGGTAAGTTCGGGCCGGCGCACCCGGCGCCCAGCGGCGCGCAGCCCCTCGAAGGCCTGGGGGCTGGTGACCTCGTGCACCAGATGCCGATCGATATAGATGAGCGCGGTGCCATCCTCGCGCGTTTCGACCACATGCGCGTCCCAGATCTTTTCGTAGAGCGTGCGCGGGCGGCTGGCCATGGCGGTGTGTCCGTTCGGGCAGAGGGGAAGGGGGAGCGGCTCCTTAATCAGGATTGCCGAGCCGTGGCAAGATTGCCGCGCGGCTTGCCGCGGAGCGGGTGGAAATTGTCACAATCTTGCTCTAGGCACGGCCCATGACCGCCAATCCGCCGCCCGCTGCCCCCTATCACCACCCGATCACGGTGCAGCCCGAGGACATCGACTTCATGGGCCATGTCAACAATGCGCGCTATCTTGCCTGGGTGCAGGATGCGGTGCTGGCCCATTGGCACAAGCTTGCCCCGGCCGAGGAGATCGCGGCCAAGGCCTGGGTGGCGCTCAAGCACGAGATCACTTACCGCAAGCCCGCCTTTCTCGAGGATGATGTCTTTGCCCAGACCGTGCTTGAAGGCTTCAACGGTGCGCGGGCCTTCTATCACACGCTGATCAAGCGCGGCGAGGAGGTGCTGGCCGAGGTCAAATCGTCATGGTGCTGCATCGATGCGGCAACCCTGCGCCCGGCGCGCATTGGCAAGCATCTGCGCGCCTTCTTCTTCCCCAGAGGCGAATAGCCGCGCACCTGCCTTGCGCCCGGCCGCGATCATCTTCGATTTCGACGGCGTGATCGCCGACAGCGAGGCGCTGGCCAACCAGGTGCTGGCCGAGGCGCTCACCGACCTCGGTCTGCCGACCACGCTTGAGGATTGCTATGCCCGTTACCTCGGCAAGCGCTGGGGCGAGGTGCTGGCGCTCGCCGCCGCGGGGCTTGGCCGGCCGCTCCCGGATGATTTCGCGGCACAGCTTGAACAGGCGACGCTGGAGCGGTTCCGCCGCGATCTGCGCGAGGTTCCGGGGGCCTCGGCCTTCATCCGCGCGCTTGGGGCGCTGCCGCGCGCGATTGCCTCGTCAAGCGCGATGGCGCGGCTTCATCTGTGTCTTGACGTGCTGGGCCTTGGCGCGGCGTTCGGCGATGCCGTGTTCAGCGCCGATCTCGTCGAGCGGGGCAAGCCTCACCCCGACATCTTCCTGCTCGCGGCCGAGCGCCTTGCGATCGCGCCCGAGGCCTGCGTGGTGATCGAGGACAGCCCTTCGGGCGTCATCGCCGCCAAGGCGGCCGGGATGCGGGTGATCGGCCTGTACGCGGCGAGCCACCTCACCGCCGGGCACGCCGCGCGCCTCGGCGATGCCGGGGCCGATGCGCTGGCCGGATCGTGGGAGGACATCGCGCGCCTGCTTGAGGCGCCCGCCGCGGCTTAGCCGAACACCCGCCGCCCGTGAGTCACCCGGTCGGCCATGGCCATGGTGGTGAGCTGGGCGTTGACCCTGATGCAGCTTGGCATCACGCTCGCATCGCACACCAGCACATTGGTGGTGCCGTGGACGCGCTGATCGCAATCGACCACGCCCCTTGCGGGATCGGTATTGATGGCATTGCCGCCGTGGGGGTGGCTGGATGAGAGCACCACGTCGTCGGGCTCGCGGATCGCCTCGGCAAGGAAGCGGTCGATCTCTTCGTGGCGCATCCCGGCACGAAGCGTCTGGCCCCTGAGCAGCGCCGGATAGACCTCCTGCGCGCCCCCGGCGAAGTGCACCTTGGCGAGCAAACCCAGCGCCCGGCGCAGCACTGCCAGATCCTCCTCAGCGAGGCGGAAGGCGAGCTTGCCCCGCTTGATCTGCCCGCGCCGGTCGGCCGGGAACAGCACCCCGGCCGAGGTGAGGCGGTTGTAGTGGCGCATCCGGCGGAAATGATTGTCGAACCAGCCCGGCACCAGCGTTGCCATGCTCATCGGCGGCTGGAAATGGCTTTCGATGAGAAAGTCGCCGCGGTCGATATAGGTGGCCATCTGGTCCTCGTCCCAGGCGCGCACCTCCTCGGCCATGAGCGCGGGCACGGGGCAGGCGATGTTGAGCGAGATGCCCCGCCCGGTGCCGGCAATGCCGCTCGCGGCAAGCAGGTTGGACGAGGCGATCGCCCCCGCGGCCACCACCACCCCGTGGCTGACGCCGATCCACTTGGCCCGCCCGTCGGCCAACACCACCTGCACCGCGCTTGCCACCCGGCGCCCGTCCGCGGCGCGCTGGCCCCAGGCGATGGTGCGCACCTCGGCCTCGGGCAGGATGCGCGCCCGCCGGACAGCGTGGCAGGTGGCGTGGGCAAGGAAGCTTTCGGGCATGGCATTCTTGCGGCCATAGGGGCAGCCGGTGTTGCAATAGCCGCAGGAAAGGCAGGCATTGGGCGCGTGCTTGGCCCCCCAGTTCTTGCGGAACCAGCCACAGGTGGCGCGGGCATCCATGGGGTCGGGATCGGGCGTGGCGGCGCGATAGGCCTGCCAGGCGGCGAGCAGCCTGGTGCCGTTGCTGCGCCCGAGCCGATGATCTATGGTGTGGATGCCGAGCCGCGCCTCGATCCGGGCATAGGCGGCGGCCAGTTCCTCTGCCGGGATGGGGGCGCCGAGCGCGGCCCAATGCGCCAGCACATCGGGGGCATCGGGGTGGGTCTCGCCCGGCGCAGCGAGCCTCAGGCAGATGCCGTTGTTGATCACCGTCGATCCTCCCACGGCGCGGCCCTGGAAGACGATGATGTCGCGGTCACGGGTGGTCTGGATCGCGCCGTCCTTGAACAGGCGCGAGGACATGCGCAGCTCGTGCGGGGTGATGGCGGTGCTGGCCAGATAGGGGCCGGCCTCGATCACCAGCACCTCATAGCCCTGATCGGCAAGGTTGGCCGCCGCCACTGCCCCGCCCGCGCCCGAGCCGATCACCACCACCTCGACCCTTTCGGGCACCGCCTCGGCGCCGAGGAAAACGCTGTCCGGCAGGTCATTGGCGGTGTGGAGCGCGATTGCAGGGTCATCCGCGGTGCCTGCACGGGCGCGGTGGCGCGGCAGGACAAAGCCGATGCTGGCAAGCACCGGGTTTGCGGCGTTGGCCTCCTGCTCGGCGGCATCCCCCGGCGCGGCGGCAGGCAGCCAATGGCCATAATAGCCCGCATAGACGATGCCGCGGATGCGGGCCATGTCCTGGAACAGATCGACCCGGGTGTTCTTCAAACGTTGCTCGATCCGGCGGATGCGCAGGCGGCGCGGGGCGAAATGCCACAGCGGCCCGCCGAGCACGATCCAGCAGGCGAGCACCGCCAGCGCGGTCTCGCGCGGCTTGGGCCCGGCGATATTGGCGAACATCGCCTGGAGATTGTCGACCACCTGCTGCGCGCTGATCTGCATCGCGTCCGGTTCGGCGAGCAGGGTTTCGGCCAGCCGCCGCCAGATCGCGGCGATGAACGGATTGAACGGCTTGCTCTCCATGGCCCTGCGATCCCCCTCGTGCCCGGGCGCGATCCTGACACAGCGCCCGGCACATGCAAGCCCGCCCGGCCCAAGCGGCGTGCCAGGGGGGCAAACAGCTTTGCCCTTTGCCGCGCGGCGATTATAGGCGTCCCCATGGCACCTGATTGCGTAAGCCTTGAGGCATGAGCCTCACGCCTGCCCCGTCCTTCGCCCTGCCGCCCCGGTCGTTCCAGCGCGCCGTGGGGCTGGCGCTGGCGCTGGCGATCGCCGGCGGCTGGGCGGCGATCCATGTGTGGGGCATGTTCATCTTCCGCTTGAGCGCCGCCAACTGGCCGCTCGCGCTGGTGGTGGCCTTTGTGCAGTGCTGGCTTTCGGTCGGCGTTTTCATCATCTGCCACGATGCCATGCACGGGAGCCTGGTGCCGGGCCGGCCGCGGCTCAATTCGGCGATCGGGGCGGTGCTGCTGGCGCTCTATGCGGGCTTTGCCTGGAAGCAGCTGCGCGATGCCCATTTTGCCCATCACCGCCTGGCAGGGCGCGCGGGCGATCCCGATTTCGACGAGCACCATCCGGATGACTTCTGGCGCTGGTATGCCACTTTCTTCCGCCGCTATTTCGGCTGGCGCTCGATCCTGTTTGTCCACAGCGTGGTGGGGTTTTACTGGCTGGTGCTGAGGGTTCCGATGGCGCAGATCGTGCTGCTCTATGGCTTGCCCGCGCTCGGCTCCTCGCTCCAGCTGTTCTATTTCGGCACCTTCCGCCCGCATCGCCACCTGGGCGGGCGCGATGCGGCGGCCTTTGCCGATCACCACAACACCCGCAGCGAGGAATTCGGCACCCTCGCGAGCCTCGCCACCTGCTTTCATTTCGGCTATCATCTCGAACACCACCGCCGCCCCGACGTACCGTGGTGGGCGCTGCCGGTGGCGCGCCGGGCTGGGGTGGGGCGCGATGAACTTGCCGAGAAGGTGCCCGCATGAGCTGGCTCGAGATCGCCCTTACCGTCCTCGCCTCACTGATCGGGATGGAACTGTTCGCCTGGGTGGCGCACAAATACATCATGCATGGTTGGGGCTGGGCCTGGCACCGCGACCATCACGAGCCGCATGACAAGGTGCTGGAAAAGAACGATCTGTTTGCGGTGGTGTTCGGCACCATCAACGCCGCGATGTATATTTTCGGCTCGCTCTACTGGGATTGGCTGTGGTGGTTTGCGGTGGGGATCACGCTTTACGGAGTGATCTACACGCTGGTGCATGATGGCCTTGTTCACCAGCGCTATTTCAAGTGGGTGCCGCGGAAGGGCTATGCCAAGCGGCTGGTGCAGGCGCACAAGCTCCACCATGCCACCATCGGGAAAGAGGGCGGGGTGAGCTTCGGTTTCGTCTTCGCCCGCGATCCGGCAAAGCTCAAGGCCGAATTGAAGCGCCAGAAGGAGGCCGGGATTGCGGTGGTGCGCGATAGTGCGGGCGCGGGCGGGGACGATGCTTTCGAGGTGGTGGGGCGCAACCTCTAGATTGCGCCTCGAGGTGCGCTAGACCTCCCTTGGCCCGCGGCCAGACCCTCGCCAGACCGGGTGCATCTCGGTGTTCCACGTGAAACATTGTGAGGCGGGCGTCTGCACCACAGCCATGCCGGAAAGACAGCGATCGCCGCGATCCACGCAGTCACCATCGCGCCACGAAAGATGAACCCGGCGCTGGCCTCAAGGCCGATCATCCCGCGCGGATAGCGCGCAAGCGCGGCTGCGAACATGACCGCGAGGCACGCATGGATGATCTTGTGCGTCGCCTTCATGCGGCGAGTCTTGCGGCGTGCTCCTTGACCAGCGCGATCATGTTGGGAACCCCTTGGGTGCGGTTGCTCGACAGCTGGTTTTTAAGGTCAAAGGGCGCGAGCGCGGCCATGATGTCCATGCCCGCGACCTCGGCCGCGCTCTTGTCCTGCACCGCGGCGATCACCAGCGCCACGATGCCCTTGGTGATCGCGGCATTGCTGTCGGCAAGGAAGTGGAGCCGCGCCGGGTCGCTGCCTGCGGGATAGACCCACACCGCCGCCGAACAGCCGCGCACCAGCGTCGCATCGGTCTTGAGCGCATCGGGCATGGGCTCAAGCTCGCGGCCGAGCTCGATCAGCAGGCGGTAGCGGTCATCGCCGTCGAGAAACTGGTATTCTTCGAGAATGTCCGAGAGGCTGCGCATGGCGCGCACCTAGTAAGCCTTGTGCGCCATGGCAAAGGGCAATTCGTCCCGCCTCGCCGATCGGCCGATCAGCCGAACAGCCCGCCGGGCCGGGTGAAGGCGTGCCAGATGACATAGAGCCAGCCGAGCAGGCCGTGCAGGATCGCCCAGAGGATCGATTGGTGAAGGCTCCAGCTGATCGCCACGGCGATCGCGCTGCCCAGCCCGATCCCGGCCTGCGTGGCGGTGGTGCGGGTGCTCACGGGTCCACCCCGCTGGCGATCGCCTCAAGCTTGCGGATGCGTTCTTTCAGATCAGCCAGTTCGATCCGCGCGCTGCCAAGGCCTGCGCCCTCCTCGCCCGGGCGCGACGGCAGACCGCGCTCCAACTCGTGCCGCTTGAGATCGAGCCAGCCCTGCCAGGCCCGCAGCAGCGCCGCGGCGATCACGACCAGGCCGATCAGCCAGGAACTGGCATCGATCAGCGCGGGGGCAAGAACCGTGGTCATGCCTTGTCTCCCTCCTCGCTGCGCGCGGGCAGGCTGCGCAGCGCTTCGATCTCGGCGGCGATCCGCGCCTGTTCGCGGGCATCGCCGCTGTGGGCGTCGGTGGCGATGCGTTCGAGCACCTTCACCCGTTCCTTGAGGTCAACCAGTTCGCGCCTGGTGGCCTCCAGCTCAACCCGCGCTTGCCCATCCTCGCGCGGGACCAGCCGTTTGTAGCCATCCTCATCGGTGACGATCCCGGAGCGGGCCTTGGCAAACTCGACGAGGCCTAAGACGATGATCGCGACGATCGCAACGATCGCCCAGCTGCTCATTGCACCTCGCTCCGCTCGCCTTGGCTCTCGGCCAGGTTGGCCAGCGCCCGGTCGCGCAGCGCATCGATCTCTGCGCCGAGGTGATAGCCGCCATCGGTGACGATCCGCTCGACATTGGCGAGGCGGTCCTTGATGCTGCCAAGCTCGGCGCGCAGCTCGGCGTTCTCCTGGGTGAGCAGGGTGACGCGGTGGGCGGTCTGCTGGTCGGTGCCTGGCTTCAGGGACTGGCCCCACATGCCTTCGAGCGGATAGCCGTTCTTGATTTTCATCCGGGTGGTCTGGAACGAGGCGAGGATGCCCATGGCCCCGAGGCCGAAGCCCGCGGCGATGATCCAGCCGATATAGGGCAAGAAGATTTCAAGCTGCATCAGACACGCTCCTTGTCGGACGAGATCATCTTGGCATTGGGTGCTTCGCGCAGCGCCTCGATCTCGGCGGCAAGGCCATAGCCGCGATCAGTGACGATTTTCTCGAGCACCACCAGCCGGTCCTGCATGGCCTCGATCTTGCCATGCAGCTCGCGGTTTTCCGCGATGAGGCGCGCGGTTTGCGCATTGGTGGCAGGTTCGGTCTTGCCGCCCCACTCGTCTTCCAGCGGATAGCCATGCCGAGCGCGGATCCAGTTGTTGACGATCCAGCCGAAGGTGCAGACCATCACGATCGCGACGATAAAGCCAGGGCCTCCGAAATGCATCACGCGCGCTCCTTGCTGGCGAGGTCGAGCGCCACGCCGCTGCTGGCCTCGTCGACCCTGCGGGTATCGCGCAGCGCCTCGATCTGGGTGGCGATGTCATAGCCGCGGTCGGTGACGATGCGTTCGAGCACCTGCACCCGGTCTTCGAGCCGCTGGATCTGGCTGGCATATTGCGCGGCCTTCTCGGCGGTCTGCTCGGCAGTGGCGCCGAGCTGCATCTCGGCGATCTTCTGCTGGTGCTTGGTCCAGATCGCGACGATCGGGATCAGAAGCGCAACGATCGGGATCATTACCCCCAAGCTTGCAGGATCCATCTGGTAATTCCTTTCCCCTGTTGTGCAGGCCTGCGCTCAGCGCAGCCGTTCGATCTCGGCGTTGAGGCGCGGATTGTTGCCGACATAGTGGTGTTCGACCGCTGCCAGGCGCCGATCGATGTCGCGGAAGGCGGCGCGGATCTCGCGCGCGGTGCGCTGCGGGCTTTGGCGCACGCCCTGCCAGTATTTCTGTTCGCTCTCGTCGCGGTAGAGATGCGGCGGCTTCTTGCTCAGCAGGAAGCCGGCAACGAAATAGGCCAGGATCGGCCAGCCCAGACCGAGCGAGAGCGCCACGGTGGCAAGCCGCACCCAGAACACGTTGATGCCGGTGTAATCGGCGATCCCGGCGCACACGCCCATCAGCCGGGCATTGTGCTTGTCGCGGTAAAGCGTGGTGCGGGGGCTGTTCACGGGCGGACTCCTTTCTTCTCGGCGATCAGCGCTTCGAGTTCGCGCAGCTGCTGATTGTCGCGTTCCTGATCGGGGATCAGGCGCCGGGCGGGCGTGAACGACGGATCGTCCGCCGCCACCAGGCGTTCAACCGTGTCCATCCGCTCATCGAGCCGCTTGGCGAGGTTGTAGAGTTCCTCGAGCAGCACCTCATCATCGGTGGTGATGGTGGCGGCGGTCTTCCACTTGGTGATGTAGTGGAGGATCACCCAGGGCAGGCCGATGAACAGCGTCGCCATCACCACCACGACATCGAGATCGAACTCCATCGCCTATTCTCCCTTCTTCTCGCCCGACTTGCCGAGCGCCTTCTTCATCGCCTCAAGCTCGTCATCGATCGCGTCCGAACCGGCGAGCGCGGCAATTTCATCGGCGAGCGACGGCGGGCCGCTCTCGGCGATGCGCAGCGCATCGGCGCGGCCCTCGGCATAATCGACCCGCCGTTCGAGCTGGTCGAAGCGGGCCAGCGCTTCATCGGTGCGCTCGGTGCTGAGCAGCGTGCGCAGCTTGACCCGGTTCTCGGCGCTTTCGAGCCGCGCGGCGATCGCGGTCTGGCGGCTGCGGGCCTCGCGCAGGCGGTGCTGGAGCTTGGCGATGTCATCCTCGTAGGCGCGCAGGGCATCGTCGAGCACCGCGATCTCGGCCTTGAGCTGCTCGGCCATGTCGGCGGCCTTCTTCTTCTCGACCAGCGCTGCCCGGGCGAGATCCTCGCGATCCTTGCTGAGCGCCAGCTGCGCCTTTTCGGCCCAGTCGGCCTGGAGCTTTTCCAGCCTCTGGCAGTGGCGGTGCATTTCCTTCTGGTCGGCGATCGTGCGCGCGGCGCTGGCGCGCACCTCGACCAGGGTTTCCTCCATCTCGAGGATGATCATCCGGATCATCTTGGCCGGGTCATCGGCCTTGTCGAGCATGTCGTTGAAATTGGCGGCGATGATGTCACGGGTGCGACTGAAAATGCCCATGAAGGCTACTCCATCGAGAAACGTGTTGGTCTTGGCGCGCGGGCCGACTCGCTCGGCCCCTTGCGCGGACCTGTCGGCGCCAGCTTGCGCCTGCGCGGGGCTGCGGCGCAAGGCTTCGATTTCCTCGTCGAGCCGCGAGCGCCGACCCGAGGAAATCAGGCGGGCGGGACGGGCCGGAGCATCCGTGTCGCGCGCGGCGCGGGTGGGATGCGCGCCGGCGGCATCGGCAGCAGGAGGGGTGGCAGGGGGGACATCCTGCCCGCCATGCTCCGGCCCGAAGGGATCGCGAGGATCGCTCACCTCAGGCGATCTCGACCATCACGCCGGCTTCGGCCGCGGGATGGACCATCGGCGCGGCGCTGAGCGGACCCGGCTGGATCTGCGAGGAAAGGGCAATCATCAGCGTCATCGCGGCGATGCTGGCGATCGCGGCGTGACCGAGCTTGCTGTTCCAGAAGCCTGGCGTGGTGTTGCGATGCTGCATGGCGGGTCTCCCTGGTGGTCTTGTCAGCCCCTTTCGCAATGACCGTGCCAAACTTCGGGAATGGCGGAATTGCGCGGTTATCCGACAATTACGGGATCAAGCCCTTGGCTATTCTTGCCAAGGCTTGGGAATTTTCACTATAGTTTGGAAATGAAGCTCGAGACCCAGTTCATCGGCCAATCGGGGGCGTTTCTCGATGCGGTCGAACGCACCAGCCGCGCCGCGGCGATGAACCGCCCGGTGCTGGTGATCGGCGAGCGCGGGACGGGCAAGGAGCTGATCGCCGAGCGGCTGCACCGCCTCTCCAGCCGCTGGGACGAGCCGTTGGTGACGATGAACTGCGCGGCCCTGCCCGAGACCCTGATCGAGGCCGAGCTGTTCGGGCACGAGGCCGGGGCCTTCACCGGCGCCACCCGGGCGCGCGCCGGGCGCTTCGAGGAGGCCGACCGCGGCACCTTGTTCCTCGATGAACTGGGCACGCTCAGCCTGGGCGCGCAGGAGCGCCTGCTGCGCGCGGTGGAATATGGCGAGGTCACCCGCATCGGCGCCTCGCGCCCGATCCGGGTCGATGTGCGGATCGTGGCTGCGACCAACGAGGATCTGCCCGCGCTCGCGGCTGCGGGCCGGTTCCGCGCCGACCTTCTTGATCGGCTGAGCTTCGAGGTCATCACCCTGCCGCCGCTGCGCGTGCGCGAGGGGGATATCGGGGTGCTGGCCGAATATTTCGGGCGCCGCATGGCCGCCGAACTGGGGTGGGAGCGCTGGCCCGGCTTTGCCGCGCATGTGATGGATGCGCTCGAGGACTATCCCTGGCCCGGCAATGTGCGCGAGCTGCGCAATGTGGTGGAACGGGCGGTCTATCGCTGGGCCGATGACGAGGGGCCGATCGCCCATGTCCAGTTCGATCCCTTCGACAGCCCCTGGCGCCCGCGGAGCGCCGAGCCGCGCCGAACTGCCGGCACGGCCCAACCCGAACAGCCTGCGCCGCCGCCGCCTCTCGGCAGCGCTGCGATCAACCTCGATG
>Ga0075012_10002722_pt1 | contig 17194 bp, 13 predicted proteins | sample All_14_2_FD_71474 | JGI IMG/M metagenome (GOLD analysis project Ga0075012, IMG submission 71474) | Freshwater microbial communities in response to fracking from Pennsylvania, USA - Allegheny Zone_MetaG_DW_15 | ecosystem: Environmental > Aquatic > Deep subsurface > Groundwater > Drilled... | reverse complement strand
TTACTATCCCGTTTCAATGAAAAAATAAGTATGCTACAAAAATTGCAGCAATAACTCCTGCTAAGTCAGCTAACAGACCGGCCGTAATTGCATATCGGGTTTTTTTGATCCCGACTGACCCAAAATAGACTGCAATTATATAAAAAGTAGTATCGGCAGCTCCCTGAAAAATACATGATAGCCGTCCGGCAAATGAGTCGGCGCCGAATTGTTTCATTGTATCCACCATCATTCCCCTTGCACCGGAACCGCTGAGTGGTTTCATAAAAGCTGTTGGCAAGGCATCAACAAAGTCAGTATTTAAGCCCATAGCGGCAACCATCTGGCCAATGCCTTTTACCAGGAAATCCAATGCGCCGCAAGCACGGAAAACGCCCACCGCAACCAGTATAGCCACCAGATAAGGAATAATTCGTATGGCAATGCCAAAACCTTCCTTTGCGCCTTCAATAAAAGCATCATACACATTTATTTTTTTTATCAATCCCAGCACGATAAATGAAAAAATGATACTGAACAGGATAAGGTTACCTGCAACAGCCGAAATAGTAGTAACCTGCTCCTGCGAAATAGTGCTGAAATACCAAATGATTGACGAAACCAGTATGGTAAAACTTCCCAGGTACAATAAAATAACTTTATTGAACAGGTTGATGCGTTGAAAAAGTGAGACAGCGATAATCCCTGTTAATGTCGAACAAAAAGTTGCCAGCAAAATCGGGATAAAAACATCCGATGGATCTGCAGCTCCAGCCTGCGCTCTGTAAACCATAATACTGATCGGGATTATGGTAAGCCCTGAGGCATTCAGCACCAGGAACATAATCATGGCATTCGAAGCTGTGTCCTTGTCTTTATTCAGCTCCTGCAGTTGTGTCATGGCTTTGAGGCCTAATGGAGTAGCTGCGTTGTCGAGCCCGAGCATGTTAGCAGCAATATTCATCATTATTGATCCGGTGGCGGGATGGTCTTTCGGAATGTCAGGAAAAAGCCGGCGAAACAGCGGACCTACGGCCTTGGACATTAATGCAACAATTCCACCGGTTTCGCCTACTTTCATCAGGCCCATCCATAACGTCATTACGCCGGTGAGCCCGAGGGAAATCTCGAAACCGGTTTTAGCCATTTCGAAAGTGCCGTTCATCATTTCGGGGAAAATGCCAACGTCGCCGAAAAAAATCAGCCGTATCAGCCCGATGATAAACGCAATGATGAAAAATGCTACCCAGATGTAATTAAGAACCATGTTTCTAAAATTTCTGATTAAAATGTATTGTTTCTGTAATGAGTTTTTTACTCAATTGGATAATTTTATTTATCAAGATAACTGAGTAAAAATACTTAATGTATTGAGTAAAAATACTCATAACTTTGAGTAAAAAGTTCAAGCTTACTTTAAAGCGTTGAAACCAAATAGTATAGAATATTTATTTTAAGGTAGAATTTTTTATTTTAAAGGAATATACTGTGTAATCCAAAGAAAAAAGTACTTGCTTCACAGCAAATTTTTCTTTCCGGTATCTGATTTAAATTACCGCAAAGAAAAATACTTTTTTCAGACTCAATCTATTTATAAAAAGTAAATTTGAAGACTCATAAAAGTAAACTCCAAATTGATATGAAAATAAAATTTATCGGCGCCGCCCGCGAAGTTACCGGCAGCAAACATCTGATTACGACTGACAGCGGAAAGAAAATCCTGCTCGACTGCGGCATGTTCCAGGGCAAAGGCCTCGAAACGGATGGCATGAACCATAACCTCATGTTTAATCCATCCGAAATAGATCATGTTATTCTTACTCATGCACATATTGATCACTCAGGGCTGATACCTTATATCTATAAACTTGGTTTTCGCGGTTCGGTTATCTGCACCAGCGCTACACGCGATTTGTGTGCTATCATGCTTGCCGACAGCGGCCATATTCAGGAAGGTGATGTAAAATGGTTCAATAAACGCAGGGTAGCCAGAGGGCTTACACCGGTTGAACCTATTTATAAGGAAGCAGATGCACGCGCCTGCATGGAATTATTTATTGGTGTAGCTTACGACCGCAAGTTTTATATTGACGGCAATATAAAAGTTAAGTTTACCAGTACCGGCCATATGCTCGGAAGCGGAACCGCTTTGCTCGAAATAACCGAAAACGGTAAAACCACCCGCATTGCCTACACCGGCGATATTGGTCGTCCCGAAAGCCGAATCCTTAAATCGCCGAAAGCGTTTCCGCAATGCGATTACCTTATAACCGAGGCTACTTATGGCGACCGTTTGCACCCACATTTGCAGGAAGCCGAAGGTGAACTTTTGCGCGTTATCCGCGAAACATGTGTCGAAAAAGGCGGCCGTGTGATTATCCCTTCCTTCGCTATTGGCCGCACACAGGAAGTGGTGTATGCACTCAACACATTTTTCAACGAGGGTTTGTTGCCAAGAGTAAATATTTATGTTGACAGCCCTTTGGCAGTTAATGCCACTGATATATTCAGGATGCATACTGATATCCTGAATGATGATGTGGCTCACACAATGCTTACCGATCCTGATCCTTTTGGTTTTAACTCGTTGTTTTATATCAAAAGCCCCGATGAATCAAAAAAACTGAATTCCAACAAAAAACCTTGTGTAATTATATCTGCTTCGGGAATGATGGAAGCCGGGCGAATAAAGCATCATCTGGCCAATAATATCGAAAATCCAAACAACACTATCCTGGCTGTTGGTTATTGTGCGCCTAATACGCTGGGATCCAGAATATTGAATGGAGCTGATGAGGTTTCAATTTTTGGGGTCAAACATCCGGTAAAAGCTAATGTTGAACGTATTGAAGCGTTCTCCGGTCACGGTGATTACAACGAAATGGCTGATTTTTTAAGTTGCCAGGATGCAGCACAGGTTAAAAAAGTATTTCTTGTTCACGGCGATTTTGATGCTCAGCAGGCATATAAACTAACCTTGGGAAAAAGAGGTTTCAACAGTGTTTCAATTCCGGTTGCAGGGGAAGAATTTGTCCTTTAACACTAAAACGAACCCGTTTTTTTGACATTAACCTGAGTAAAACCAACTAAACTATTGTTTATGACTTTGAAATTTTTATTTCAAAGTGTTGTTTATACAATAACAATTTTGATTAGGTTTGTATGCCAATTATATCACTATGAAGCATACAAACCTGCAGTCGTTCGCGCTTGTTTTACTCAGGATTACAATCGGATGGCATTTCCTTTATGAAGGCGGTGTGAAAATCCTGAATCCACACTGGACGGCAAAATCTTACCTGCTCGATTCCGGAGGATTCATGAAAGATTTTTTTGTTTCTATAGCAGAAAATCAAACCCTGCTTTCAGTTTCGGATGCAGCAAATGCGTGGGGCCTAGCCTTAATAGGCTTATCTCTGATTCTTGGACTTTTCACCCGCATTTCGGGCATTGCCGGAATTGTTTTGCTGCTGTTGTATTACCTTTCTCATCCTGCCTTTCCGGGAATTGAATATCTCTTCCCATCCGATGGCAGCTACTTTATTGTAAACAAAACGTTAGTTGAACTATTTGCACTTCTGGTGATTTTCGCATTTCCCACATCGCATATTTTTGGCTTACAACGACTTTTAAAAAGCAAGAAATCATTCCTGTCGTAAAATGGCACAAGAGAATAAAGACAATAAATCCGGCAAAATAAGCCGTCGCGATATAATAGCCGGTTTGGCTGCCTTGCCCATTGTTGGCGTAATTGGTTATGGGTTGTTAAAAAACAAATCTGAAGCCGACAAGCGAAACTCAAGCCTGTTGAGCGATATTAAACCCGAAATCCAAGGCGGAATTCCACCGCTTATCGAAGGGAAAACCCTCCGTATCGGGATCGTTGGAACCGGAGGCCGTGGTGGCTACCTGATGAAAGCTATGGGTTTTGTGCATCCTGACCGCATTGACGAATACACCGAGAATGCCAAAACAGATAAATTCTGGGAGCAGCATTTAGCTGATTTCAGGGCACAGGAAAATCTGAATATTAAAATTACGGCAATCTGCGATGTGTTTGATAAAAATGCTGAGCGTGGCATTGCTGCCGGCGCAAATGTACACCGCAACGGTACCGGGGGCAAAATGGATGATTCCCCAAAGCGTTATACCACATATAATGAATTAATTGCATCGCCTGATGTGGATGCTGTTGTAATAGCAACTCCTGATCACTGGCATGTGCCAATTGCCCTTGAAGCTGCCCGCAAAGGCAAACATGTGTACTGCGAAAAACCTTTATCGTGGTCAATAGCTGAGACTTACGAAATCCGTAATGTTGTTAAAGAAACAGGCATCGTTTTTCAACTCGGGCATCAGGGGCGGCAAACCGAAAGCTATAACGTTGCAAAATCGCTTATCAAGCAGGATGTTATTGGCAAAATTTCATTAATTGAAGTGTGCACCAACCGCAACGATCCCAATGGAGCCTGGGTTTACGATATTGCCCCCGAAGCTAATGAGCAAACCATCGACTGGAAACAGTTTATCGGTCAGGCACCCTGGCACGATTTCAGCCTTGAGCGCTTCTTCCGCTGGCGTTGCTGGTGGGATTACAGTACCGGGCTCAGTGGCGACCTTTTTACCCATGAGTTCGATGCCCTCAACCAGATTCTTGACCTGGGTATTCCACATTCAGCCATGGCATCCGGAGGTATTTATTTCTTTAAGGATGGCCGTACTGTTCCCGATGTGTTGAATATGGCTATGGAATATCCCGATCGTGATCTTACCCTTTTATATAGCGCAACCCTTGCCAGCGAAAAAAACCGTGGAAAAGTTATAATGGGCCACGATGCCTACCTCGAACTTAGTGATACATTGATAGTGAATGTTGATCCGCGGTCCACGCGTTATAAAGAGAAACTTGAACAGGGAATTGTTGAGCCATTTAAGCCCATTTTCTCATACGTGCCCGGTCAGGGTGCCGTGGATGCCATAACATCACCTACCGAAAAATACTTTGCCGGCCGCGGGCTCTTATATACATACCGCGATGGGAAAGCAGTGGATACAACTCATCTTCACCTGCGCGAATGGATAAACTGTATAAATGCCGGAAATGGCGCTCAGCCCAGCTGTAATATCGACCAGGCATTCCAGGAAGCTATGGCTGCCCATATGGGAACTATTTCGTACAAAGAAGGACGCAGAACTTATTGGGATAAAGAAAAGGAAGTGATTGTTTAATCTTTAAAAAGGAGAAATGGCCGGCGACAATTCGAAATCAGGTAAAAATGCTTCGGTATTAAATACCGGAATTGTTGGTTTCGGTCTTTCCGGACAGGTATTTCATGCCCCTTTTATTGATGCACATCCGGGTTTTAACCTTCATACTATTGTATCCACCGGCGAATTAGCAGCCATTCAATATCCCAAAACCCGGATTACAGATTCCATTGTTGATCTGCTTGCTAATCCGGAAATTGATCTGGTTATCCTGTGCTCACCGAATAAGTTGCATTTCCCTCAGGCAAAAGCAGCCCTCGAAGCCGGGAAACATGTTATTGTTGAAAAACCATTTACCGTTAACAGCGCTGAAGCTCAAAGTCTGATAGAAGTTTCGCAAAAAACAGGAAAACTTGTATTCCCGTTTCATAACCGCCGTTGGGACAGTGACTTGCTTACGCTGAAACATATTATCGAACAGGGGTACCTGGGGAAAATAGTGGAATACGAATCGCGTTTCGACCGTTTTACACCCGAAATTTCCCGTGCAGCATGGCGCTACCAGCAGGAGGAAGGTGGTGGAACTTTATTTGATTTAGGTATTCATCTTATCGATCAGGCTGTCAGCTTGTTTGGAAAGCCCGAAGGTGTTTTTGCCCGCCTTTTCAACCAGCGTGCAGGAAGTGTTACTGATGATAGTTTCGACCTGAAACTCATTTATCCCGATCTTAACGTTACACTTAAAGCCAGCGTTTTCGTTAAGGAAGCCGGGCCGCGTTTCCAGGTTCACGGCACAAAAGGTTCGTTTGTAAAATATGGACTTGATGTGCAGGAAGCCCAGCTGCGTAAAGGTAAAAAACCGGGAAGCAAAGGTTATGGGATTGAACCGGCTACTCAACGCGGCATCCTGAATACTGAAACATTTGGCAAAAAATTCCGTGGTCGTTACGAATCCTTGCCTGGCAATTACATGGCGTTTTTCGATAATGTGTATTCCGCTATTGCAAAAGGTGGCGAAATAGTAATTAAACCTGAAGATGCCTTACTGAATATCCGAATCATTGAAGCAGCCCGTGCCAGTAACCGGGAGCAGAAAATCATACAATTATAATTCCCTTTTCCAGGGAATGATAAATGAACTAACCTACAAGGTATAACAGATCAAATTGTTATATCTTTACTCATAGTATTTTAAAACCCCGGCAACATGACAACACGACGCAACTTTTTAAAAAACATTACTCTTATGTCTGGTGTATTAGCTACTTCTTCGCTTCAGGCAGAAAGTCTTCCCGGCATTGGCAGAAAGATGAAAACAGGCATTCAACTCTGGACGTTAAAAGATATGGTGAGTGCCGATGTTGCAGGAACTCTATCCGCTTTAAGCAAAATTGGTTATAACAGTCTGGAACCTTATGGGTTTGATGGCAGTTTTTATGGCCAATCAGCTAAGGACTTCCGCAAAATGTGCGATGACCTTGGTATGGTTATTACCAGCACACACAGCGGAATTACAGTGGAAAATGCGCCAATGTATGCCGACAAAGCTGCCGAGGCCGGTCTCGAATACATTGTGCTTCCTTCGTTTAACGGGCGGCCCGAAAAAACATTGGATGACTTTAAAAAAGTGGCACACGAAATGAATCAGATCGGGGAAATAACTAAAAAGTCGGGGATAACTTTTGGATATCACAATCACAATTTTGAATTTCATCCTATGGAAGGAAAATTGCCATACGATACACTGTTGGCTGAAACCGATCCCGGCCTGGTAACATTTCAAATGGATATTTACTGGGTAGTAAAGGGAGGACAAAAACCGGAAGAGTATTTTGAAAACCATCCCGGAAGGTTCCAGCTCTGGCATATCAAGGATATGGGTAACGATGGCGAATCCTGTATTATAGGTAACGGCCGCATCAAATTTAAAGAGTTGCTGAAACTGTCGAAGAAAGCAGGGTTGAAGCGGATTGTTTACGAACAGGAACAATATTCGGAAGGAACACCAATTTATTGTGCTGAACAGAGTTACAAGTACATCCAAAAATATTTATTATAAATTCCATTCAAAAACCTAAATTATGGAAGACAACAAAACCACAGGGTTCGACCGTCGTTCGTTTATCCGCACAACGGCCACGGCTGCAGCAGGATTTATTATTCTGCCAAGCCATGTAATTTCCGGTCTGGGACACCGCATGCCCAGCGATAAGTTAAATATTGCCGGAGTCGGCATCGGAGGCCGCGGCGGCGGTGTTATCCGTGCTGTAAGCAGCGAAAACATTGTTGCTCTTTGTGATGTGGACTGGAAATATTCAGCCGGGCTCTTTAAAGATTTCCCCGATGCACAAAAATTTTATGACTGGCGCGAAATGTTCGACAAAATGAAGGATTCCATTGATGCTGTTGTTGTTGGAACGCCTGATCATAGTCACGCCATTATCAGCCTCAATGCCATGAAAATGGGTAAACATGTGTATTGCGAAAAACCGCTTACTCATGCCGTATGGGAATCGCGACAGATGACCGAAGTTGCCCGTAAGTACAAAGTTGCCACTCAAATGGGTAACCAGGGCAATTCAGGCGAAGGTATCCGCCAGGTTTGCGAATGGGTTTGGGATGGTGCTATTGGCGAAATACAGGAAGCTCACGCCTGGACTAACCGTCCGATATGGCCTCAGGGCCTGGAACGCCCGGCCGAAGTGTTCGATGTTCCCGATACATTAAAATGGGACCTTTTCCTGGGAACAGCGAAAGAACGTCCTTATAACCCAATTTATACGCCATGGAACTGGCGCGGATGGTGGGATTTCGGAACCGGTGCACTTGGCGATATGGCCTGCCACATTATGGATCCGATATTTATGTCACTCAAACTGAAATACCCAACCAAAGTACAGGGTAGCTCTTCTCTTTTCAATACCGAATCACCACCTTTAGCTCAAACAGTAACTTACACATTCCCGAAAAGAGATAAATTCCAGAAGGTAAAAATGCCGGAAGTTAAAGTATCCTGGTGGGATGGAGGTTTGTTGCCTCCGCGCCCCGAAGAGCTTCCAGCCGGCGAAATGATGGGCCGCGACGGAGATGGTGGATGCCTGCTTATAGGAACAAAAGGAAAAATCATGACAGGTTGCTATGGCAGAAATCCATTCCTGCTTCCGCTTGATTATGATAAAAACTACAAACGCCCGGCTCAACAATTGCGTCGAGTCACAACCAGTCATGAAATGGATTGGGTGCGTGCTTGTAAGGAAACTCCTGAAAACCGGGTTGAAGCTACTTCCAATTTTGGCTATTCCGGCCCGATGAACGAAATGGTGGTTATGGGCGTTGTGGCTGTAAGGCTGCAGGATCTGAAACGCGAACTGGAATGGGACGGCGAAAATATGCGCTTCACCAATATCAGCGATTCTGACGAAATCAGGGTTGTAAAGAGCGATAAATTCCAGATCATCGACGGACATCCGCATTTTGATACCAAACACGATACCATGAATGCCAAACAGGCTGCTGAAGAGTATATTAAACATACTTACAGGGCAGGTTGGTCGATGTAAATATTGCTTTACGCTTGATTCCCGTCAATGCGGGATTCAAGCGTTTTGCCTGTATTCTTCCCCCTTTACTTTATGGCCAGATTGGCCTTTCAAAATGAAATGAATTCTAAAAAAAGTTGATAACTCCAAAAAATCAAAAATCTATGAAAAACCTACTTTTTATTATTATGATCGCAATTGCCATTACTTCATGCAACAACACAGGGAAAACGGCAACCGAGCCTACTGACAGCACCGCAATGGTTCCTGCAGCGCTCAATACGCTCAGCGAACAGGAAGTTAAGGATGGCGTAATCCTGCTTTTCGACGGCAAAACTACCGATCAGTGGCGGAGTTATGGCAAAGAGACATTCCCGGCAGGCTGGGTAATTAATGATGAAGCTATTCATTGCATTGGTTCGGGCAAAGGCGAAGCCGGACAAGGTGGTGATATTATAACCAAAGAAAAATTCGGAAACTTTGAACTTACCCTCGAATGGAAAATTTCGGAAGGCGGCAACAGCGGAATTTTTTACTTAGCCCAGGAAATAGAAGGCGATCCCATCTGGAAAAGTTCGCCCGAAATGCAGGTGCTTGATAATGAAAAGCATCCTGATTCGAAAATGGGTGTTGACGGCAACCGTCAGGCTGGCTCGTTGTACGATCTTATTCCTGCAAAACCACAGAATGCTAAACCTGCCGGTGAATGGAACCAGGTAAAAATTATGGTTTACAAAGGAACTGTTGTTCACTATCAAAACGGCGTTCAGGTGCTCGAATATCACCTCTGGACTGAAGACTGGAAGAAAATGTGCGCCAACAGTAAGTTTAAAGATTTTACCAATTTTGTAAACACTGCTGCCGAAGGCTACATTGGATTGCAGGATCATGGCGATGACGTTTGGTACAGGAATATCAAAATCAAGAAGTTGTAAATTAGCCGAATTGAAAAAGGGTGGCTTACCGGCTACCCTTTTTCAATTATAGATTTCTGTTTTTTGTAAAACAAGTTACTGAATAGGAAAGCTTCCTGCGTTTCCTCCTAATTTTGCCATCATGATTACATTCCTGTTGTCAATTGCAGCCCTTGTGATTGGCTACCTCATATACGGTGCATTTATCGAAAAGGTTTTCGGTATCGATACATTGCGGCCAACTCCATCCACAACCCAGGCTGATGGAGTGGATTATGTCCCCTTGAAATGGCCAAAGATTTTCCTGATACAGTTTCTGAACATTGCCGGATTGGGTCCCATATTTGGTGCCATTGCCGGTGCCGTTTGGGGACCGGTTGCCTTCGTGTGGATTGTTTTCGGTGCTATTTTTGCCGGAGCTGTTCACGATTTTATGTCGGGCATGATGTCGCTGCGTATGAACGGACTCAGCATACACGCAATTGTCGGGAAATACATGGGTAACGGTGTGAAGCAATTTATGAGCCTGTTTACTGTTGCCATGATGATATTGGTCGGAGCCGTTTTTATTATGGGACCGGCTGCTATCCTTGCTGGACTTACAAGCGGTGTGATGGGTGTTACAGCCTGGGCGACATTAATTTTTGTCTATTATGTATTGGCCACTTTATTGCCGATCGATAAGCTGATAGGGCGCATTTATCCTTTCTTCGGATTGGCCATGCTTTTTATGGCTGTGGGAATTGGCGGAGCTATGATTGTAAATGGATTACCGATCCCGGAACTCATTCCTTCCAACTTTATGAATATGAATTCCAACCCCGGCAAGTTCCCGATATTCCCCATGCTTTTCGTAACCATTGCCTGCGGAGCCATATCCGGATTTCATTCAACACAATCGCCTTTGATGGCCCGTTGCATTACCAATGAAAAATATGGCCGCCGTGTATTTTATGGCGCTATGATTACCGAAGGCCTGGTTGCATTGATATGGGCTGCCGTCGCAATGAGTTTTTTCGGCGGAGTAAAGGAGTTAAATGATATTTTGGCTGTTCAGAAAGGAAATGCTGCCTGGGTAGTTAATGAAATTTCAAATTCGTTACTGGGTCATTTCGGAGCTATACTTGCTGTAATTGGTGTTGTTGCAGCACCTATTACTTCGGGCGACACAGCATTTCGCAGCGCCCGGTTAATCGTTGCCGACTTTTTTAACTTCGATCAGAAAAGTACCAAAAACCGACTGATACTGGTATTTCCTCTATTCACTATCGGTTTCCTGCTTACGCAGATTGATTTTGCAATTATCTGGCGCTATATGGCATGGTCAAACCAAACGCTGGCTACCATAGTATTATGGGCCATAAGTATTTATCTGGCAAAAGAGAAAAAGCTCTACTGGATAACACTCGTTCCTGCCATTTTTATGTCGGCGGTGGTTACTTCTTATCTTTTGGTAGCACCCGAGGGATTTGGTGTAAATACCTTTTATGGTCAGATGGCAGGAATTTGTTTTGCCGGAATACTACTAATCTGGTTCCTGCTTTGGAATAATTCGGCGAAACAACTGGTAGCTGTTGACATAAAGACAAAAACAGGACATTGACAGACCGCATTAATACACTGTCAACTTCAATCTCTTAATTTCTCTACCTTTGCACCTTGCTAAAAAATATCAGCATGGAAAATGAATTATTCGTTTACAACACATTAAGCCGTCAGAAAGAGCTATTCGTTCCCATAAAAGCACCTCATGTGGGCATGTATGTGTGTGGCCCGACTGTATATGGTGATGCACATCTGGGGCATGCCCGTTCGGCAATAGTTTTCGACCTAGTATTCCGTTACCTGAAGCATCTGGGCTTTAAAGTGCGTTATGTACGTAATATTACCGATGTAGGGCACCTCGAAAATGATGCCGACGAAGGGGAAGATAAAATTGCAAAAAAAGCACGCCTTGAGCAGCTTGAACCTATGGAAGTTGCTCAGTATTTTACTAACCGCTATCATGCCGTTATTGATAAACTCAATGTGCTGAAACCCAGTATTGAACCACGTGCATCCGGACATATCATTGAGCAGATAGCTCTGGTAAAAACCATTCTGAAAGAAGGAATGGGTTACGAGAGTGAAGGATCGGTGTATTTTGATGTGGCGAAATATAGTAAGGTTCACAAATATGGCGAACTTTCGGGTCGTGTGCTTGATGACCTTATGTCGAACACCCGCGAACTGGAGGGCCAGGATGAGAAACGCAATAGTTTTGATTTCGCTTTGTGGAAAAAAGCTCAGCCTGAGCATATTATGCGATGGCCTTCCGACTGGAGCGATGGTTTTCCCGGCTGGCACCTCGAATGTTCAGCCATGAGTGCCCGCTATCTGGGCGATCAGTTTGATATTCACGGAGGTGGAATGGATTTGCTGTTTCCGCATCACGAAAGTGAAATAGCCCAGAGCACCGTTGCCAATCATAAATCGCCTGCCAAATACTGGCTGCACAACAATATGATAACCATTAACGGGCAGAAAATGGGTAAATCGCTGGGTAATTTTATTCTGCTTGATGAGTTTTTTGCAGGGCAGCATGCTGCCCTGCAAAAGGCTTACAGTCCAATGACTGTGCGCTTTTTTGTCCTTCAGGCGCATTACCGCAGTCCCCTCGATTTCAGCAACGAAGCACTGCAGGCTTCTGAAAAAGGTTTTCAGCGGCTGATGAAAAGCATCGTAACCCTCGAAAAACTGGTCCCTTCCACTACTTCAACGGTTGATATTCCCGCTTTACAGGCCAAATGCTACGAAGCAATGAATGACGACTTTAACAGTCCCGTTCTGATTGCTCATCTTTTCGATGCTTCGCGTATTATCAATTCAGCCGCTGATAAAAAAGAAAACCTGACTGCGGATGATATCGGACTTCTTCGTACAGTTATGCATACATTTGTTTTTGATGTGCTTGGCTTGCTTCCCGAAAACGACCCTCAGGCCGGAAACCAGGTAATAAACCAGCTGATGAATATTATTCTTGATCTGCGCCGCGATGCCCGTACCAATAAGGATTGGGCTACAAGCGACCGCTTGCGTGATGCCCTGGCACAAGCCGGAGTTATCATTAAAGATACCAAGGATGGTGCCAGCTGGGAGTTGGAATAAAGGAATGTGGGATGTGGGATGTGGGATGTATGATGTATGATGTGGGATGTATGATGTGGGATGTATGATGTATGATGTATGATGTGGGATGTATAACCTGAAGTTTTCCCTGTCCTGAATTTAATCACTAAGGAACATTGAGCACAGTGAAACACTGTGGAATTGGCTGTACGAATACTTCATTTGTCCTCATCCGATTTAAAACCACTTTGGCATACCTTGCACTGAGTTTCATTTAGAAACTTCCAAACCAGAAACTTGAAACCAGAAACCCTAACCCCCAAACCCTCCTATGAAAATCTTTAACCGTATTATCCTGTTAATGGCCTTAATTTCGGTAATTGCTATTGACGGATGTAAAAACAACAAGACAAAAATGCAGAAAGAACTACTTACATTTATTGAAAAATTCGATTCGGTGGTGCAGCCACTGAGTAAAGAGTCGTCGCTCGCATATTGGAATGCTTCCGTCAGCGGGAAGGACGAAGATTGGGCAAAAGCAGAGGAGTTAAACATTAAACTAACAAAAGTTTTTTCTGATAAAGAAGATTTTGCTCTTCTGAAACGTATAAAAGATGCGGATGCCATTACCGACGAATTGCTGAAACGTCAGCTGGATGTTATGTATAACGCATACCTTGGCAATCAGGTTGATACCGCTTTGCTCAACAGTGTTATTAAAATGCAAACCGGAATCGAAAAAAAGTATTCAAACTTCCGTGCTGATGTCAATGGCAAAAAACTCAGCGATAACGAAGTGGAAGAAGTGCTGAAAACTTCGACCAATTCAGCTGAGTTGCAAAGTGCCTGGGAAGGTCATAAAGCCATAGGACCCGTTGTTGCACAGGATATTATTGCTTTGGTGAAAAAACGCAATGAGATTGCCAAACAGCTGGGATTCAATACCTATCACGAAATGAGCCTCAAGCTCAGCGAACAGGACCCTGACGAAATAAGCAAACTATTTGATGAACTCGATAACCTCACCCGTGATACATTTGCCGGGTTAAAAGGCGAAATTGATGCTTTTCTGGCTAAACGCAATAACCTGAAGGCCGAAGAACTGATGCCCTGGCATTATCAAAACCGTTTCTTCCAGGAAGCTCCGGCCATTTATAGTGTTGATCTCGACAAGTATTATAAAAATCAGAATATTGAAACACTCACTACTGATTATTTTGCCAGCATGGGTCTGGATATCAAAGATATGATCGCGAAAAGCGATTTGTACGAAAAACCAGGTAAAAACCAACATGCCTATTGCATTGATATTGATAACATGGGCGATGTTCGCGTGTTGTGCAATATTAAGCCTAACTATAACTGGATGAATACCATGTTGCACGAATTCGGTCATGCCAATTACGATAAATATATCGATATGCAGCTTCCCTATTCACTGCGTAATCCTGCTCATACATTTACAACCGAAGCCATTGCTATGTTTTTCGGGCGTATGGCTTCGAATGCTCAGTTTCTGGTTGATATGAAACTCGCCGATACTGCCGATGCACGCAATGTTGAAGCCGAAGGATTTAAAGTGTTACGTCTCGAACAATTAACTTTCAGTCGCTGGGCGCAGGTAATGTACCGTTTCGAAAAAGCATTGTATGCCGATCCCGATCAGGATCTGAATAAACTGTGGTGGGAACTGGTTGAAAAATACCAGATGATCAGGCGCCCTGCCGATCGCAACCAACCCGACTGGGCGAGCAAAATACATATCGCCACTTCACCTTGCTATTACCACAACTATTTGCTGGGCGAACTTCTGGCATCGCAGTTCAATAACTATATTGCTGCAACCTTGCTGAAATCGGATAACTTTTCGCAGTGTTATTTTGGCAAAGCAGAAGTAGGACAGTATTTTACCGAAAAAGTTTTTAAACCCGGTGCCCGCTATAGCTGGAATACACTGATTGAGAAAGCTACAGGAGAAAAACTTACTGCAAAATACTACGCCGGTCAGTTTGTAAAATAATACTAACGATACTGACTCAGAAACCCATGTATCGCTGATGCATGGGTTTTTTGTTGCGCTCTCGTCACCCTGGAACGGAAATATACTGTTTCCCGTTTGCGTGAAAGCAACAAAAACGATTTAATATTTGTTTATTGAACCAGAATACAAGTATAGAAAGCAGTATATTAGCACGATAAGATCCAAAAACCAAAACCAAAAAACCAAAATCCAAATCCTAGCTCTCCGTGTTTCTCCATGCTCTCAGTGACTCCGTGGTAAAAAAGCCCAAAAGCCAAAAACCAAAATCAAAAACCCCAAACCCTAAAACCCAAGTCCTAACTCTCCGTGTTTCTCCATGCTCTCAGTGCCTCCGTGGTAAAAAAAGCCCAAAATCCAAAAGCCAAAATCAAAAACCCAAACCCAAACCCCTGAATCCCAAATCCTAACTCTCCGTGTTTCTCCATGATCTCAGTGCCTCCGTGGTAAAAGAAATCCAAAATCCAAAACCCCTTATAAAATGAACTATCCTAAAAAAGTTACCATTGGCGATATTACCGTCCGCGACGGTTTTCAGCACGAAGAAAAATTTATTCCTACCGCTGCAAAGCTATGGGTAACGGAGCAGCTAATCCTGGCCGGTTTCAGGCATGTGGAGGTAACTAATCTGGGCAATCCAACAGGAATGCCGCAGTTTAAAGATTCCGATGAGTTGCTGAGAAAAATCAGGGCAAGCAAGGTGGTAGCTTCCCTTTTACCACAGGTTAGCCTTACTGCTGTTACCATACGCGAAAAGGCCATCGAGCGCGCCATAAAGGCACGGCAGGAAGGCTGGGGACCCGACAGGATACTTCTTATGGTTTCGACCAGTGAGTCGCATCATAGAAAGAATTCGGGCTTATCGTTAGCCGATTACTGGAAAATGGCTGAAGAATGGATTCCTAAAGCAAAAGCCGCCGGATTGAAAGTAAACGGAACCGTAAGCACCATTTGGGGTTGTCCGATTGAAGGACCTACTAAAATGGAAAAAGCGGTTGAATTTACCCAACGCTGGTTCGATATTGGAGCAAGTGATGTAGAACACGCCGACCACGATGGTTCAGCCTCGCCCGACCGTGTTTACCGCTATTATTCCATGCTGATGGATAAAATTGGCAGGCCCGAGAAACAGATTGTGCATTTTCACTCCACACGCGGATGGGGAATGGCTAATGTGCTGGCAGCGCTTCAGGCGGGCATGACTAATTACGAATCAACCATGGGCGGAATAGGAGGGCAGCCGGCTAATTTTGTCGATGGCGTTCCCGTTGCCGGAACTGGTGCCTATTATTATGCTGATCCAATGCTTACCGGCCTTATTCAAACCGAAGATCTGGTGGTTATGATGGACGAAATGGGAATTGAAACTAACCTGGATATTGACAAAGTTTTGGAAATCGGTGCTATGGTAGAGCGCATTGTAGGCCGCAGACTCCGTTCAGAGTGTGTTCGTACCGGAAGGATACCGAAGACGTTGACGGGGAGAGGGTAGTGGTAGACGAGGGGGCGAGTGGGACAAGGAGAGGGGAGACAAGGCGACAAGGCGATGGGCGATGGGCGATGGGGCGATAAGGCGATGGGCGACAAGGGGACAAGGAGAGGGGAGACAAGGTGACAGGGCGATGGGGCGACAAGGCGATGGATTGTCAAGGAGAAGGGAGAGTGGGAGACAAGGGGATGGGGAGAGAACCTAAAGGAATTTAATTAGTTTCGGTTAGGAAGGGTTCGTAGCCTGGAATTCCGAAATAAAAAAAGCAGCCTTTCGGGCTGCTATTGATTACGAGTAGGGAAAGCTTTTATCCCGGTGATTGTCTGTTCAATTATATGTCAGATTATCCGATAATAATAGTCCCAAGCCATGCCCAGGCTACCAGTAACATTGCTGTACCAATAATATGTATGGGCCGAACATTAAACTGAGTCGATGTTTCTTCCTGGAGAATATCAGTAAATTGTTCGTTAAGGAGTGTGTTAGTGTTTTTCATAACTCAGTTGTTTTCTAACTCTGTATTATGTTTATTGCCATGTACATTAAAAGTAATAGGCACTTTTACATTTTTTTTTACAAAACACGTTTTATTTTTATTTCTACTCCAGTAGCTTTACATGTAAAACCACTGTGATAAAATGTAAGTGGCTAAATATCAGGTAGTAAAATTAAGGAAGACACCGGTTTTAACTATTTACCAGAGCAGTGTCTTCTCTCAATTATTCTATTAATTAAAAAGGAGTTCCTGTAGTTTGAATGTTTTTTTTCTACACAATGCGATTCATTTCGGTGATCGCGCTATCAGGATATAGCAGGTCGTAAAAGTACTTCTGCCGGTATAAAATATGAGTAGCTGATTCCTTGAAAATGTTGTAGTTGAAAGCGCTACATTGACTGATATTCTGAAATATATGTATAG
>Ga0075012_10002718_pt1 | contig 17204 bp, 17 predicted proteins | sample All_14_2_FD_71474 | JGI IMG/M metagenome (GOLD analysis project Ga0075012, IMG submission 71474) | Freshwater microbial communities in response to fracking from Pennsylvania, USA - Allegheny Zone_MetaG_DW_15 | ecosystem: Environmental > Aquatic > Deep subsurface > Groundwater > Drilled... | reverse complement strand
GGTGACGGGCGTCAAGCTGCGGCGCGGCGGGACGAGCGAGACCGTGCTGGCGCGGCGCGGCGTGATCCTTTCCGCGGGCGCCTTCAACTCGCCGCAGATCCTGATGCTTTCGGGGATCGGCCCGGCCGCGCACCTCAAGCAGCATGGCATCGAGGTGGTGCTCGATCGCCCCGAGGTGGGCAGCAACCTTCAGGATCACATCGACTATGTCTCGGGCTGGGAGACCTCCAGCGACGTGCCGATCGGCAGCAGCCTTAAAGGCACGCTGCGGATGGCCGCGGCGATCATCGAGCACCGGCGCAAGCGCACCGGGGTGATGACCACCCCCTATGCCGAGGCGGGGGGCTTCTGGAAGGTGATGCCCGACAGCCCGGCCCCCGATGTGCAGTGGCACTTCGTGCCCGCGGTGCTCGAGGATCACGGGCGCGAGAAGGTCAAGGGGCATGGCTTTTCGCTCCATGCCTGCGTGCTGCGCCCGGAAAGCCGCGGCACGGTACGGCTGGGCTCGCCCGATCCGGCGGCGGCCCCGGTGATCGATCCCAATTTCCTCGACGATCCGCGCGACATTGCCTGCCTGCGCGCCGGGGTGCGCCTGTCGCACCGCATCGTCGAGGCCCCGGCGCTGCAGGCCTTCGGACCGAAGGATCGCCACCCGGTGAACCTCGATGACGATGCCGCGCTCGATGATCTCATCCGCAGCCGGGCTGATACCGTCTATCATCCGGTCGGCACCTGCCGCATGGGCGTGGATGAAGGGGCCGTGGTCGATCCGACCCTCAAACTCAACGGGCTTGAGGGCCTGTGGGTGGCCGATGCCAGCGTGATGCCCAAGATCGTCGGCGGCAACACCAATGCGCCCTCGATCATGATCGGCGAGCGCTGCGCCGATTTCGTGATCGCCGCCGAGCGGGCATAAGCACGCCCCCGCCATCGCGCTGATCCGGCCTGCCACAGGGCGGGCCGCGCGCGCCCGCGCGAAACGCACAGAGGCGACCTCGCAGAGGCAACGGCGCAAACCGAAGACCTGAAAAAAAGGGGCCGGAGGGCTTATCGCCGCTCCGGCCTTGCCCAGTTTGTTCGTTCGCAGGAGGAACGCGGTGAGGCGGGGGGAGGGGAGAGGGAGTGGGAGAGAGGAACCTCCCCCCGCCAAGCTGGTGAGGGGGCGCCTAGTTGTAGGCGCGCTCCCCGTGTTCGGAGATGTCGAGGCCGTTGACCTCGGCCTCCTCATCAACCCTGAGGCCAATGGCCGCCTTGACCAGGAAGCCGGCGATAAGCGTGCCCACCGCCGCCCAGGCGATGGCCACCGCCACGGCGATGATCTGGGTGGTGACCTGCGCGCCCATCACATATTCGGCCGGATCGCCAGGGCCGCCAAGCGCGGGCGAATAGACGATACCGGTGCCGATCGCGCCGACAATGCCGCCCACGCCGTGAATGCCGAAGGCATCGAGCGAGTCGTCCACGCCCAGCTTGGCCTTCACCTTCGAGACCACGAAGTAGCAGATCACCGAGGCGATGATGCCGAGCAGGATGGCGCCGAAAGGCCCGGAATTGCCGGCCGCCGGCGTCACCGCCACGAGGCCCGCGATCACCCCCGAGCAGAAGCCCAGCGCCGAACCCTTGTGGCCGGCGAGCTTCTCGGCCAGCATCCACGCAAGGCCGCCGGCAGCGGTGGCAACGAAGGTGTTGATCATGGCGAGGCCCGCGGTGCCATCGGCTTCAAGCTCGGAGCCGGCGTTGAAGCCGAACCAGCCCACCCACAGCAGGCCGGTGCCGACCATGGTCAGCGTCAGGCTGTGCGGCGGCATCGGCTCGGTCGGATAGCCCTTGCGCTTGCCCAAGAGGTAGGCGAGCACCAGGCCCGAAACCCCGGCGTTGATGTGCACCACCGTGCCCCCGGCAAAATCGAGCGCGCCCATCTCGAACAGCAGCCCGCCGCCGGCCCACACCATGTGCGCGATCGGGAAATAGACGATCGTCAGCCACACCGCCACGAACAGCATGGTGGCCGAGAACTTCATACGCTCGGCGGTCGAACCGAGGATCAGCGCAGAGGTGATCGCGGCGAAGGTCATCTGGAAGCAGACGAAGACATATTCGCTGATCACCTCCTCGCTGAAGGTCGCCGCGGTGGTGTCGGGGCTGACCGAGGAGAGGAAATAGCTGCCGGTGCTGATGAACTGGCTGAGCGCGCCGGTCGATTCCGGCCCGAAGGCGAGGCTGTAACCCCACATCACCCAGATCAGCATGGCGAGCGCCGCCGTGGCACCCACCTGGGTCATGGTCGAAAGCATGTTCTTTGAGCGGGTGAGACCGCCATAGAACAGCGCGAGACCCGGCAGGATCATCAGCAGCACGAGAATGGTGGAGGTCATCATCCAGGCATTGTTGCCCGGGTTGGGCACGGCCGGCGCCGCCTCGGCAGCGGCACTCGCCACTTCGGCAGCAACCTCGGCGGCCTCGGCCACCGGCGCGGCGAAGGCAGGCGCGGCCAGCATCACCGCCCCCGTCGCCAGCGCTGCACCCTTGAAAAGCATGGATTTCATCGATTGGGTCCCCTTACAGCGCGGTTTCGCCGGACTCGCCGGTGCGGATGCGGGTGGCAGACGCAAGATCGAGCACGAAGATCTTGCCGTCGCCGATCGATCCGGTGTTGGCGGCCTGCTGGATGGTTTCGACCACTTGCGCGGCGATGTCGTCGCTCGCAGCGATCTCGAGCTTCACCTTGGGAAGCATGTTGGTGGAATATTCGGCGCCGCGGTAGATTTCGGTCTGACCCTTCTGCCGGCCGAAGCCCTTGACTTCGGTGACAGTCATCCCGGCGACGCCGATGCCGCTCAAGGCCTCGCGCACGGTGTCGAGCTTGAACGGTTTGATGATGGCGATGATGAACTTCATCTCTGGCCCCTGTTGTGCCGGATCATTCCGGTCAGCCAGAGACCAGCAACAAGCGTGCCATCCTTGGGTAACGCGCCTGACACAGCGGAATCAGCGCGTTTCTTCGCACCTGCGGGAGAATCCCCGCCTAATTCTTAATCGTGTGCTTAGTTTTTAGGCAGAATTGGTCGGCGTCCCGCGCCTGGCGCTGCGGCGCGGCGGCAAACGCACCCCTGCGGCTCAGAGAAAATCGCGCAAGGTGGCAATGAAGCGGTCAAACTGGTCGTGGTGGAGCCAGTGGCCAGCCTTTTCGAATTCGATCACGCGCGCGGTCTTGAAATGGGCGATGCGCCCGTCCTTCTGTGGGTTCGAGGCCCAAGAATCCGCCCCGTAGAGCAGCAGTGTCGGGCAGGTGATCGCGCCCCAGAGCTGCTCGATGAATTCGTCGGCCACGTCCTCGACCGGCCAGACATTGAGGTGGGGATCGAACTTCCAGCTATAGGTGCCGTCCTCGTTGCGGTTGACCCCGTGGACGGTGAGATGGCGCGCCTGTTCCTCGGTGAGATAGGCATTCTCCTCGATCATCCGCGCCAGCGCCGCCTCGATGCTCTCATATTTGCGCGGGGTGCGCCCGGCCGCGGCGCGCTTTTTGCCGATCCATTCGGCGAGGCGCTCGGGATAGGGCACGGCGCGCTGCTTGGCGCGCAGCTCGGGCGAAGGGCCAAGCCCTTCGATCGCCACCAGCTTGGTCACCATCTCGGGGAAGGCCCCGGCATAGCGCAGCGCGACATTGCCCCCCATCGAATGGGCCACGATCCGCACCGGGCCAACGCCAAGCTGGTGTATGAGCTGGGCAAGATCATAGACCATGTCGGCCGCGGTATAGACCCCGTCCGACACCCAGTCCGAATCGCCATGCCCGCGGTGATCCATGGCGATGATGTGGTAATCGGCGCGCAGCGCCCGCGCGGTCCAGTCCCACGAGCGGGCATGATCGCGCCCGCCGTGCACCAGCACCAGCGGCGGCTTGCCCCGCCCGCCCCAGTCGAGATAGTTAAGCCGCAGCCGCTGCGAGATGAAGGTCTGTGAGGTGGGGCCGGTGTCTTCCATGGGCCAGCGCCATGCCGCGAAGGGCGCGGCCCTGCAAGACTAGCGTTCCTTGGTGGCCGAAAAGGTCAGTTCGGGGTTCTTCTCGATCTGGTAATTCACGTCCCAGGCGCTCTTGGCCATGAACACGAGGTCGCCATCGCGGTCGCGGGCGAGATGGGCGCGGTTGAAGCTGGCGAATTGTTCGAGCGCCCGCGCCTCGCCCTTGATCCAGCGCGCGGTGGCAAATGGCGAAGGCTCTAGCGCCGCGGCAACCTTGTATTCGGCCTCGAGCCGCGAGATCAGCACCTCGAGCTGAAGCTGGCCGACCACGCCGACGATATGCTGCGCGCCGATCTCGGGGTGGAACACCTGGATCACCCCTTCCTCGGCAAGATCGTCGAGCGCTTTGCGCAATTGCTTGGTCTTGGTCGGGTCCTTGAGCTGCACGCGGCGCAGGATTTCAGGCGCAAAGTTGGGAAGGCCGGTAAAGCGCACCTGGTTGCGTTCGGACAGGGTATCGCCCACGCGCAGGGTGCCGTGGTTGGGAATGCCGATGATGTCGCCCGCCTCGGCCGTGTCGGCAACCTCGCGGTCCTGCGCGAAGAACAGGATCGGCGAATGCACCGCAATCGGCTTGCCCAGGCCCGAGGGGATGAGCTTCATGCCCCGTTTAAAGGTGCCCGAGACCTGGCGCATGAAGGCGATGCGGTCGCGGTGGTTGGGATCCATATTGGCCTGGATCTTGAAGATGAACCCGGTCACCTCGTCGCGGTCAGGCGCGATCAGCACCTCGCCCGCCGGCTGGGGCCGCGGCGGCGGAGCGTAGCGGGCGATCGCGTCGATCAGCTCGGCCACCCCGAAATTCTTGAGCGCCGAGCCGAAATAGACCGGAGTGAGATCGCCGTGGCGGAAGGCTTCGAGGTCGAATTCGGGGTAGCCGCCGCGCGCGAGCTCGATTTCCTCGGCAAAGCGTTCAGGAATGTCGGCATCGGCCTCGCGCTGACCGGCAAACTCGCGGCTCGGCCCCTCGGGCCGGCTGACCATGCCGCTGGCAAAGTCGAGCACGCCCTCGAACTCGCCGCCCATGCCGATCGGCCACATCTGCGGGGACACATCGAGCGCGAGCATGTCGGCGACCTCGTCGAGCGTCTCGAAGGGATCGCGGCCCTCGCGATCGACCTTGTTGACGAAGGTGAGGATCGGCACCGAGCGCAAGCGGCACACCTCGAACAGCTTGCGGGTCTGCGGCTCGATACCCTTGGCCGCATCGATCACCATCACCGCCGAATCGACCGCGGTGAGCGTGCGGTAGGTGTCCTCGGAGAAATCCTCGTGGCCCGGCGTGTCGAGCAGGTTGAAGACAATGCCATCCTTCTGGAAGGTCATCACCGAGGAGGTGACCGAGATCCCACGCTGCTGCTCGATCTTCATCCAGTCGCTGCGTGCGCGCCGCGCCGCCCCGCGCGCCTTGACCTCACCCGCAAGGTGGATCGCCCCGCCCTGCAGCAGCAGCTTTTCAGTCAGCGTGGTCTTGCCGGCGTCAGGGTGCGAAATGATCGCGAAGGTGCGGCGGTTGGAAACGGTGCTGCCGGTCATTCGCCCTCGCGTGCGACGCGGAAGCCCGCGAAGTCCTGATTGACCGGCATCAGCTCGATCCGGTTGATGTTGAGATGCGGCGGCAGGCCGGCAACCCAGGCGATCACATCGGCGATATCCGCTCCGGTCATCGGGTTCATGCCGCGATAGAGCCGGTCGGAGGCCTCCTGGCTGCCAGTGCGCACCAGGGTGAACTCGGTCTCGACCATGCCCGGCTCGATGCTCGTCACCCGCACCCCGGTGCCGTGCAGATCGGCGCGCAGGGCAAGGGTGAAATGGTTCACGAAGGCCTTGGTCCCGGCATAGGCATTGCCGCCGGGATAGATGTAGCTGCCCGCCACCGAGCCGATTGCGATGATCGCGCCCTTGCGCGCGATCAGCCCGGGCAAGAGCTTGCGGGTGAGCACGGCAAAGGCGGTGACGTTGGTGTCGATCATCGTCTGCCAGTCTTCGAGGCGGGCTTCCTGCGCCGGGGCAAGGCCGCGCGCGAGGCCGGCATTGTTGACCAGCAGGTCGATGGCGCGAAAGCCTTCGGGCAGGCTGGCGAGCGCTGCGTCCATCGCCGCGCTGTCGCGCACGTCGAAACAGGCGGGGTGCACCTTGTCCCTGCCAAGCTCGGCCACCAGCGCATCGAGCCGATCCTGCCGCCTTCCGGTGGCGATGCAGCGCCAGCCCTCCTGGGCAAGACGGCGCACGGTTTCAAGGCCGATCCCCGAGGTCGCGCCTGTAACGAGTGCCGTTTTCATCAGCGCAGCTCCGCACCGAGCCTGGCGGCGGAGGCCACCACCTTGTCGGACAGGGCCTTGAGCTCGGCCTCGGTGAAGGATTTCTCGCCCGGCTGGAAGGTGACTTCGAGCGCAAGCGACTTGCGCCCCTCGGGCACGCCGGGCCCCTGGAACACGTCGAACACCCGCACCGCGGTGATCGCCGCCTTGTCTGCCCCTGCAAGCGCGCGCACCAGATCGCCGGCGGCAAGGGCTTCGGGCGCGAGGAAAGCAAAATCGCGCCGCACCGCCTGAAGCGCCGGCGGGGCAAAGCCGGGCCGGGCAAAGCCGGCGCTCTTGCGCGCCGGGATCGCATCGAGGAACAGCTCCACTGCCGCAATCGGCCCTTCGGCATCAAAGGCCTTGAGCGTTGCCCGGTGCAGCATCCCGAAGCGCGCCAGCACCGTCTTGGGGCCGAGCCGCAGGGTGGCCGACTGGCCGGGGTGGAACTGCGGCCCCGGCCCGAGCGGGTCAGGACCCATCACCATAAGATTTGCCACCGGTGCGCCTGCCGCTTCGAGCAGCTGCAGCGCCAGGGCCTTGGCGTCGTAGGCGTCAAAGCCTTGCGCCTTGCCGGTTTGCCAGCTGCGCGGGGTCTTCTCGCCCGCGAGCACGATGCCCAGCGTTGGTCTTTCATCGCTCAGGCCATTGCCGCTGCGGAAATAGCGCCGCCCGATCTCGAACAGGCGCGAGGCGGCCGCGCCGCGATCGGCATTGCGCTTGGCCGCGAGCAGCAGGCCGGGCAGGAGCGAGGGGCGCATCGCCTTCATGTCCTCGCTGATCGGGTTGGCGAGCACCCACAGCGGCTCGCCCTCGGGCGCGAAGTGGGCCGCCGCCCATTCAGGCAGGAAGCTCCAGGTCACCGCCTCATTGAGCCCGCTCGCCGCAGCCGCCCGGCGCAGGCGACGATCGCGGCGCTGCTCCTCGCTCGCGGTCGGCCGGGCCACGCCCTCGGGGCGCGGAAGCGCGACGCTGGCCACCTTGTCGAGCCCGTGGATGCGCACCACTTCCTCGACCAGATCGGCCGGGCCTTCGATATCGTGGCGGCGCAGCGGGCAGCTCACCTGCCAGTCAGCGCTGACGGCAAAGCCGAGGCTTTCAAGGATGCGCCGTTGTTCGGCCTCGGCCACCTCCACGCCGCCGAGGCGGGCGGTGAGGCCGGGATCGAAGGCAACGACCTTGGGCACCGATGGCGGCGCACCGGCGCGCACGGCCTCGCTCGGCTGGCCGCCCGCCAGTTCGACGATGAGGCCGGTCAGAAGGTCAAGCCCCTCGTCCAGAAAGGCCGGATCAACCCCGCGCTCGAACCGCGTGCGCGCATCGGTCGAAAGGCCAAGCTTGCGCCCCGTCGCCCCGATGCGGGCCGGATCGAAATAGGCGATCTCGAGCAGCACGTCGCTAGTCTCGTCCGCAACGCCCGAATCCTCCCCGCCCATGATCCCGGCAATATCGTGCACCTGATGGTCATCGGCGATCACGGTCATCCCGGCATCGAGCGTGTAGGTCTTCTCGTTGAGCGCGAGGACCTGCTCGCCGTCCCTTGCCCGCCGCGCCACCACCGCGCCTTTGAGCTTGGCAAGATCATAGACATGCGCCGGGCGGCCAAAGCCGAGCATCAGGTAATTGGTAAGGTCAACCAGGAGCGAGATCGGGCGCTGGCCAGCGCTCATGAGCCGCGCCTGGAGCCAGTCGGGCGAAGGGCCGTTCCGCACCCCCGTAATCACCCGTCCATAGAAGGCCGGGCAGCCTTCAGCATCGTCGGTGCGGATTTCAACCGGGCACGGGCCTGTGGGCGTGAAGGCGGGGATGGTGATCGGCTTGAGGCGCCCCAGCCCCTTGGCGGCAAGATCGCGGGCAATGCCATAGACTCCCATGCAATCGGGCCGGTTGGGAGTGACCGCGACCTCGATCACCGGATCGGCGCCGTGATATGCGGCAAACTCCATGCCCACCGGCGCATCATCGGGCAGTTCGATGATCCCGGCGTGATCATCGCCTAGGCCAAGCTCGCGCGCCGAGCACATCATGCCGTTGGATTCGACCCCGCGGATCGCGCTTTTCTTGAGCACCATGCCACTCGCCGGCACCACCGCGCCGGGCAGGCCGAGCACGCCCTTCATGCCGGCCCGGGCATTGGGCGCGCCGCACACCACCTGCAGCGGCTCACCCTCGCCGGTATCGACGCTGAGCACCTGGAGCTTGTCGGCATCGGGGTGGCGCGCGGCGGTGAGCACATGGGCGATGCGGAAGCCTGCGAGCTTCTCCGCCGGGTCTTCCACGCCCTCCACCTCAAGCCCGATGGCATTGAGCGCATCGCAGATCTCCGCGAGGCTGGCATCGGTTTCAAGGTAATCCTTGAGCCAGGCGAGCGAGAACTTCATGCGCGCGCTCCCACACCGGCGGAGAGGGTCGGCTGGTCGAAGGGCGAGAAGCCGTAATGCGCCAGCCAGCGCGGATCGCCGTCGAAGAAGGCGCGCAAATCGTTCATCCCGTATTTGAGCTGGGCGAGGCGGTCGACGCCGGTGCCGAAGGCGAAGCCCTGCCATTCATCCGGATCGAGCCCGGCGGCGGCGATCACCCGGCGGTTGACCATCCCGCTGCCCAGCACTTCCATCCACGCATGGCCCGGTTCATCGCCCGACCCGCCGACGATCCGGCGCCCGCCTTCCATCGCATAGCCGACGTCGATCTCGACGCTCGGCTCGGTGAAGGGGAAGTAGGAGGGGCGCAGCCGCAGCACGATGTCCTCGCGCTCGAAGAACGCCTTGAGGAAGGTCTCCAGCGTCCACTTGAGGTGGCCGAGGTGGATGTCCTTGTCGATCACCAGACCTTCGATCTGGTGGAACATGGGCGTGTGGGTGGCATCGCTGTCCGAGCGATAGACCCGCCCCGGGGCGATGATGCGCAGCGGCGCGCCGTGTTCCTGCATCGCGCGGATCTGCACCGGCGAGGTGTGGGTGCGCAGCAGCACCTCGCGGCCCTCGGGCGTGCGGTCGGGGAAATAGAAGGTGTCGTGCATCGCCCGCGCCGGGTGGGTCTCGTCCATGTTGAGCGCGGTGAAATTGTGCCAATCGTCCTCGATCTCGGGGCCGCTCGCCACGGCAAAGCCGAGATCGGCGAAGATTTCGGCAAGCTCGTCCATCACCTGGCTCACCGGATGCACCGAGCCCCTCGGCTGCACCGGGGCAGGCAGGGTGAGATCAATGGTCTCGCGCGCAAGCCGCGCCTCGAGCTCGGCCGCCTCGAGCGCGGCCTTTCGCACCTCGATCGCCTCGGCAATCGCGGCGCGGGCGGACTGGATCGCCGGGGCAGCCTGCTGGCGCTCCTCGGGGCGCATCGTCCCCAGGGTCTTCAAGGCAAGGCTGACCCAGCCCTTCTTGCCCAGCGTCTCGAGCCGCAGCGCCTCGAGCGCAGCGAGGTTCGGGGCGGCGGCAATCGCGGCGAGCGCGGCCTCGGTCTCACGTGTGATGTCAGTCATGGCCCAAGGGATGGTTGGAAAGCAGCGGAAGGGTTGCCGCCGCGCGCTAGCGGCAAATCGGGCGGATTGCAAAGCGCAAGCCGCTCAGCCAGGCTCTGCCCCCCCGGGGGCGTGGAGGGCCTGCACCGCTTCGCCAAGCGCGGCCACGCGCGCCTGCGCCGCGGCGCGCAGCAGCGGCTTGTCGGCGCGCGCATAGGCGCTCGGGCTCATGCCCATGAAGCGGCGAAAGTCGCGCACGAAATGCGGCTGGTCATGATAGCGCGAATCGAGCGCCCCCAGCCAGGTGAGCGCGGGATCGAGCATCACCCGCGCCAGGCTGCGCAGGAACCGCTGGCGGCGGATCAGCAGCTTGGGGGCAAAGCCGAAGGCGCGGTAGGACAGCCGCTCGAGCGAGCGCACCGTCATGCCGAGCCGCAAGGCTAGATCGGCGACGCTGGCGACTTCGGGATCGACCAGCGCGGCATTGAGCGCGCCAATCGCGGTCTCCTGTGCTGGATCAATGGGTGCGGCCTCGGCAAGAAGCCGGGCAAGATGCGCGCTGATCAGCGCCGCCTCGCGCTCCGGCTCGCCATCACTCGCCGCCAGCGCCGCGGCGAGCGGCAACCAGGGGGCAAAGACAGGATCGGCCTTCGCATCGACGATCCGGTCGGCGTAGGCATCGGCCGGGGCGCCGATCAGCCGCGCCCAGCCCAGCGGCAAGAGCCCGATCCCCCAATTTTGCCCCGGGCCGAGCCGGACACGGATCGCCCGGCTGGTGGGGCCAGTAACGGCAAAGGCGGGGCTGGGCTCCATCACACCTGTCCCGAACCCCGCCTCGGCGTGGGCGGCGCCCAGAAACCGCAGATTGGCCCATTCGGGATGCAGCCAGTCCTCCACCCACGCCGCGCCGGGCGGGCAGGTAACCTCGGTGCGATAGAGCGCGGTGACATAGGGGCGCAGCGGCGGTGGGGGCGCGACAAAATGCACCTTGATCGCAGGGCCGGCGCGGTTGCGCATGGTTCAGCGCCCCTTGGGCCGGACGAGCGCTTGGCGCGGCGCAGCCCGCCGCTGGTCCTGCCCCATCAGCGCGTCCCGCGCGGCGGGTCGAGCGTCTGCGCCGGGCTGCCCCAGATGCGCGCCCGCGCCTCCATGAAGGAGGTGAGGATCGGGTGCTCGAGCGCGGCATATTCCGATGGATTCATGGTCATGAACTCGCGGAACTCGCGTGTGAACTGCGCCTGATCGTGGTAATGGGCATCCATCGCCTCGGTCCAGCGGCTGCCGCGCTGAAGCATGAAGGTGGTGAGCGAGCGCATGAAGCGCTGGCGGCGCATCAGCAGCTTGGGCGAGAAGCCGAAATAGCGCATGCACACCCGCTCGAGCGTGCGGATGCTCATGGCGCAGGCATCGGCCAGTTCGTGCACCGAGACGAGGTCGCCCTTGACCAGCGCGGCATGAACCCGGGCGATGCGCTGCTCGTCGCGGGAGGGGCGCATCGCCTGCTTCATCATCGCCACGATTGCGGCATATTGATCATCGAGGCTGGCCTCGGGATCGCACAGCGTCTCGGCCAGCGGGGCAAAGTGGCGGAACGCGAGATGCTGCGCGCCATCGCAGATCATGTTGGCACAGCTGCTGGCGCTGGCGGCAAAGAAGCGCGCCCAGCCCAGCGGCAGGAAGCCCACACCCCACATCCGCACCCGCCCGAGCGCAAAGCGGCAGGGCAGCGCGCTCGGCCCGGTGGCAACGAAGCGCGCACCGCTCACCGCGGTGGTGCCGATCGCCGCGTCGGGCGTGCCGCCGCAGAAGAAGCGAATATTGGCCCATTCGGGTTGGAGATAGTCGATCACCGGGGGCGCGCCTTCGGGCAAATCGAGGCTGAGGTGATAGAAGGTGGTGAAACACCCGTCGAACTCGGCCGGCGGCTCACGGAACTCGGCGCGCAGGCGCTCGCCCGAAACCGTCTTTGGCGCGAGCACGCCGCTGTGATCGAACATGTCCCCCATGCCCGTCGCTTGCCGCAGGTGGCGCGGTTTTACAAGCGTGTTGACGCCTTCTTGCAAAGCCCATGCGACAAGGGGCGGCTGGCGCCATGCCAGCCACCCCATCGTTTTCGTGGCAGTCAGCCCGTGTCCGCCGCGCCCATCGGGGGTGCGGCGTAAAGCAGATCAGGCCGGCAGCGCGGCCTTGGCCTGCGCGATCACGGCCTTGAAGGCACCGGCCTCGTTCATGGCGAGATCGGCCATGGCCTTGCGATCCAGCTCGATCCCGGCAAGCTTGATGCCGTGCATGAACTGCGAATAGGTCAGGCCCTCCATGCGCACCGCGGCATTGATGCGCTGGATCCAGAGCGCGCGGAAATTGCGCTTCTTCACCTTGCGGTCGCGATAGGCGTATTGGCCCGCCTTTTCGACCGCTTGGCGGGCGATGCGGATGGTGTTCTTGCGGCGGCCGCGATAGCCCTTGGCCTGATCGAGGATCCGCTTGTGCTTGGCGCGGGTGGTAACACCGCGTTTGATGCGAGGCATATCAGTCTATCCTTGTCTTGAGGATGCGCGAAGGGCCCTTGCGGCCCGGCGCATCAATCGAGGCCGTAAGGCGCCCAGCGCTTGATCGCCGGGGTGTCGTGTTCCGAGAGCACGCTGGTGCCACGGTTCTGGCGGATATACTTCGCATTGTGGCTGATCAGCCGGTGGCGCTTGCCGGCGACACCATGCTTGACCTTGCCGGTGGCGGTGATCTTGAAGCGCTTCTTCACACCGCTCTTGGTCTTGAGCTTGGGCATTTTCATCTCCTTGGCAGGACACGTCGAAACCGGCCGTGGCAGCCCTTCTCGCCAGGCTGGCTGATTGATTCGTGTCGGTGAAGTGCGCGCGCTTAGGCGCGCAGCGGGCAAAAGGCAAGGGTTCGGGCCATGCCCCGCGCGGCAGGGCCGGTTCTCATGGCCCGCGATAGGGCGCGCGTCCGGTCTCGCTGAGCCAGCGCGAAAAATCGCCATGCACGATCGGCTCTGCCCCTAGCGGCAATGGCATAGCCCAGACGTAAGCCTCAGCCCACAGGCTCTGCCCCTCCACGGCAACCGGCACGGGGCGGCGCACATAATCGGCGCCCTCGAAGGCATCGAGCGCGCCAAGGTCAATCTCCCCGGCCCTGTGCACCCGGCCAAGGATGAGGCCCGCGCCCGCTCCGTCGCCCGGGATGAGCGCCGGATACCAGCCCAAAGGATCGGGAAGGGCATAGAGCGCCCCGCGCGTGGTCGCCGCTCGCCCCGGCCCGAGGCCGCGCAGGATCGGCCAGACCGCGCTCCCCTGCAAGAGCACGCCGTAGAAGAACAGATGCACCCTAGCCCATCGCCTCGAGCACGTCTTCCAGCCGCGCCGGATCGCCGAGCGCAATCACCGTGCCATCAGAGCCGGCATCGAGCGGGTGGCCCTGCCAGTCGCTCATCATCCCCCCGGCCCCTTCGACCACCGGCACCAGCGCGGCAAAATCATGCAGCTTGAGGTTCGCCTCGATAACGATGTCGATATGGCCGCTCGCCACGAGGCCGTAATTGTAGCAATCCCCGCCATAGACGATCTTGCGCTCGGCCACGGCCTTGGCCACCGACATGAAGGCATCGGCCTCCGCGTTGCTGAATGCGTGGGGGCTGGTGGTGGCGAGCACCGCCTCGGCCAGATCGGGCAGGGGCCGGGTGCGGGCCGGCTTGCCGTTGAACAGCGTCGGCCGGCCCAGCTGGCCGACCCAGCGCTCGCCCGCAACCGGCTGGTCGATGATGCCGAGCACCGGCCAGCCATCCTTGAGGAGCGCGATCAGCGTGCCGAAGATCGGGCGGCCGGCAATGAAGCTGGTGGTGCCGTCGATGGGGTCAAGCACCCATTGGCGCCCGGCGCCCTCGTTGCGCCTGCCATATTCCTCGCCGATGATCCCGTCGGCGGGGAAGGTCTCCTCGATCAGCCGGCGCATCGCCGCCTCGGCGGCGCGATCGGCCTCGGTGACATAGGAGCGATCGGCCTTGCGCTCCTCGCTCCACTGCCCCCGGAACAGCGGGCGGATCGCCGCCCCGGCGGCATCGGCCAGCGCCAAGGCGAGGGCGAGGTCGCGATCATTGCTGCTGCTGGTCATGCGCCCTTCCAATAGTCGAAGGCCTCGGCCTGTCGAGCCTCGACATAGCGCCGCGCCTCCGGCCCTTCCCAGATGAGCGGCAGATCAGCATAAAGGCCAGCGCGGCTGACAAACCAGCCCTGCCCCGGCAGCCCGTCCGATTGACGCACCACCAGCACGGCAAGGCCCGGCTCACCGCAAGCGCGCCCATCCTCGTCGATGCGGTCGAGCACCTTGCACAGCTGGCGCATCAGCGGGCGGGTGAAGCGAAACCCGAGCAGGCTCAGCAGCGCCGCATAGGGGAGCGGCTGCCGGGCACGCGCCGCTGCGATCAGCAGGCCGCGCACCTCGGCCGGATCAAACATCAATCGAACAGCGAGCTGACGCTGCTTTCATCGGCGATCCGGCGGATCGCCTCGCCCACCAGCGGGGCGATGGGCAGCACCCTGATGCGCTCGGAAGCCTGGGTCGCCTCGGTCGGGCGGATCGAATCGGTGATCACCAACTCCTTGAGCGCCGAGCCGTTGATGCGCGCCACCGCCCCGCCCGAGAGCACCCCGTGGGTGATATAGGCGGCCACCGACCTTGCCCCGTTCTCGAGCAGCGCCTCGGCCGCATTGCACAGGGTGCCGCCCGAATCGACGATATCGTCGATGAGGATGCAATGGCGGTCCTTCACCTCGCCGATGATGTTCATCACTTCCGATTCGCCCGGGCGATCGCGGCGCTTGTCGACGATCGCCAGCGGCGCATTGTCGAGCCGCTTGGCGAGCGCGCGGGCGCGCACCACCCCGCCGACATCGGGGGACACCACCATCAGCGCCTGATCGCCATAGCGCGCCTGGATATCGGCGGCCATGACGGGGGCGGCATAGAGATTGTCGGTGGGAATGTCGAAGAAGCCCTGGATCTGCCCGGCGTGGAGATCCACCGCCAGCACCCGGTCAGCCCCGGCCTCGGTGATGAGGTTGGCGACCAGCTTGGCCGAGATCGGCGTGCGCGGGCCGGGCTTCCTGTCCTGCCGGGCATAGCCGAAATAGGGCACCACCGCGGTGATCCGCCGGGCCGAGGCGCGGCGCAGCGCATCGATGCAGATCAGGAGTTCCATGAGGTTGTCATTGGCCGGATAGCTCGTCGGCTGGACCACGAAGACATCCTCGCCGCGCACGTTCTCGTGGATCTCGACGAACACCTCCTCGTCGGCAAAGCGGCGCACGCTGGCATCGGTGAGCGGGATCTCGAGATAGGCCGCGATCGCCCGGGCGAGCGGCAGGTTGGAATTGCCGGACATGATCTTCATCGCGCGCGAATCCCCGTTGCGGCTGCTGCGCCCCGCCTAGCGCTCCGTCACGGAAATGCAACGCGGGCCGGGCGCCTTGCCCACGATGCCGCGCACCTAACCGCGCGCGGCAAGCCAGGCACGGCTGGTGCGCGCCACCGCGCGGGCACGTTCGGCAAGATCGGGATAGGCCGCGCGCAGCGCTGCCGAACGTTCCTCCACCGCCAGCGGCAGGCTTTCGGGCAGGGCATCGAGCATTGCACCGAGCGGCAGGCCACCCTGCCCCAGCGGCATGCGCCGGTTGATGGCATCGTCGATGATCGCATCGAAATCATCCGCCGCGGGCCCCTCGGCGGGCGCATCGCAGGGCTGGCAATAGGACAGCCAGTCGCGCGGGATCGCCGCAAGATCGGCCGGCGTGCCGCCCGAGCGCGCCCAGTGCAGGGTATCGACAAGCAGCGCCTTGGCCTCGCCCTCGACCGCATCGAGCACGGCGCGGGCCATGTGAATGGTCTTGACCGCGGTGAACAGGCCAAACTCGAGATTGACCCGCACCTTCGTGCCGCGCGCGGCATCGATGAGCGCCTGGAACTTGGCGGCGGTGGCGGCCATGTCGGGATCGCTCGAGACCACCAAGAGGTTGGCCGCGCCGATCTCGGCGGCGATGTGAACCAGCTCGGCCAGCCACGGATCGGGCGGGCCGGGCATGATCCAGGCGACCTCGAGGTCGAGCAGCCGCACCCCTGCCTCGCGCGCCTGCCGGCGCACGGCGCGGGTGGTGGCGCTGGTCCAGCTTTCGGGCGCGGCCCACATGCCGCCATAATCGAACCCGGCCGCCGCCGCGCAGTCGATCAGTTCGGCCGGACTGGCCTCGGGCAGCACCCCGGCGGCGAGCGAGATCGCTCGTCTAGGCATCGCAGGCGGCTGGTGAAGGGACGGCGCGAAGCGCCCCGCGCAGCCCGTGCGCGGGGCCGTGAGTGCGCGTCGGGCTGAAGCGAAGGCGCATCACAAGGTCTGCCCGTCATCGAGCACGAAATCGCTGCCCGTGACGAACTCGGCCGCATCCGAACACAGGAACAGGACGAGGGCATCGAGGCCCTCCTCGCCCATCAGGCGCCGGCGCGGGAAGCGCGCGATCTGCTTCTTGCCCGCCTCGGTCTCGAACCAGTCGGCATTGATGGCGGTGCGGATATAGCCAGGGGAGATGGTGTTGATGCAGATGCCCGCCCGCGCCCATTCGCGCGCGAGGGTGCGCCCGGCCTGCACCACCCCGGCCTTGGATGCGGCATAGGCGACGAGGCCGGGGGAAGGCTCGAAGGCGGTGATCGAGGCGATCAGCACGATGCGCCCCTTGGTAACGCCATGGGCCATCATCCGCCTTGCGCCTTCGCGCGCGGTGAGGATCGCGCCCTTGAGGTTGATGGTGAGCGTCTGCTCGATCTCGGCCTCGCTGATCGCGGTGGCAAGCCCCGCCCCATCGACCCCAGCATTGGCGATCACCGTGTCGATCACCCCGCCGAATGCCGCCTCGGCGGCATCGAAGCCGGCGATGATGTCGGCCTCGCGCGCCACATCCATGGAAACGGCCTGCGCCGCCGGGCCGATCTCGCCCGCCAGCGCTGCCAGCCGGTGAGCCCGCCGCGCCCCCAGCGCGACGCGCGCCCCGCTCGCCGCGAGCAGGCGGGCAAAGCGCGCGCCAAGGCCCGATGAAGCCCCGGTGATGAGCGCGCTGCGCCCCGAAAGATCGAAGGAAAAGCCTGCCATGCGGTCATTTAACCGCCGGCAATTCCCCGTCGATATATTTCTTCAGCGTGCGCTGGAAATGCCGCACCCGGCTGTCCTGATAGTGGCCAAGTTCCATGAGGCCATCGCGCAGCGCCTTCATCCCCTCCTGCACATAGGGAAGGTTGGCCATGTCTTGATCGAAGACATTGGCGAGCTGCGGGCCCATCTTGTCGGCAGCCCAGGCAAAGGGCTGGTCATCCGGGATATAGGTCGGCTCAACCGCGCGCGGGCGCTTCTCGCCCTTGGGGGTGGG
>Ga0075012_10002713_pt1 | contig 17220 bp, 10 predicted proteins | sample All_14_2_FD_71474 | JGI IMG/M metagenome (GOLD analysis project Ga0075012, IMG submission 71474) | Freshwater microbial communities in response to fracking from Pennsylvania, USA - Allegheny Zone_MetaG_DW_15 | ecosystem: Environmental > Aquatic > Deep subsurface > Groundwater > Drilled... | reverse complement strand
GCATAATACTGCCGCATCTCCCCACGCCAGTATTCATCGAAGCCGTGCGCCTGCGGCATGTGGGTGATCACCGGCTCAGACTTTTGCCCACGCTTTTTCTCTCCGGCCAGATCCAGGTGCCACTTGCCACACATCCCGGTGACGTAGCCTGCCCCTTTGAGTCGCTCAGGCAGCGTCAGCACATCCAGCGGCAACGGGCCGTGGCGGTTATCCTCCACCCCGAATCGGTTCTGATGCGTGCCTGTAATCACTCCCGCACGGGAAGGCACACACTGGGGGGCACTGACGTAACCTCGACTGAACCGCACGCCATCCCGGGCTAGTTGGTCCAGGTTCGGAGTGCGTATATCCGGGTCCACCCCCTGAATGGCCAGATCTGCCCAGCCATGATCATCGCTGTAGATCAAAAGAATGTTAGGCGCTTTCGCCCACGCTGGCGTGAGGCTCAAAATCAAACCCACACCTAACTGGATCAATAACAATCGTTTCATGGAGCTTGCGGTTTCTGGAGCAGGTCTCGGATCAAATGGCCCTGACCATCATGCAGGGTCAAGGACTGGATCTGCACGTTTCCCTTGCCATTGGCAGGGTCCAGCCGCAGGGCATGCAGTTCCTGCACGGGGATCTTCACCTCGTGCTTCTGCCAGTCTGAGCTGAGCGCAGCATACACGGGCAGGCTGCGCTCCTTCAGAAAAGGCTCTTGCGCCGTGCGGCGATAATACAGCACGCCATTGCCCTTGGCATCGCCACGAAGAGTCAGGCGCAGGATGAAGGGGCCTTTCGCACCGGTAGGGAGCGCCGTCGTGGCCATCCACGGATCGCCGCCCAGGCTCTCCAGTGACAGCATTGGCGCTTCGGTCGCCGGGAGAAAACGGGTGTCCTGACTATGGCTCCAGATGCCGACCTGCCGCTGGCCCACCGTGGCCTTGGGCCGATAACCCGGATTGGCCACCGGCACCACGGCTTCCGTCTTCTGGAGATAATCGGTGATCTGGCCATCGAGTTCCTGCACGAGTTCAAGATGGCTGCGGCTCACGTCGTGCTGCTCACCCACATCGCTTTTGAGATCATACAGTTCCAAGCGATCTTTACCCAGCTCATCCGCCGCATAAAAGCGAATGAGTTTCCAATCTCCGCGCCGGACAGACGTGCTGGGGGCAAAGCCCTCGATATCACTGCGTCCACCATGCGGAAAATGGCAGAAAACCGGCTCACGTGGGCTGACGGTGCCCTTCAACGCTGAGGCGAAACTCACACCATCGAAACGCAGTTCGTTAGGCCGAGGCAGCGTTAAAAGTTCCAGCAGGGTCGGAAAGAAATCCGTGCTCTGCACCACCTGCTCCGTCGTAGCGTCTGCCGAAATGTGGCCTGGCCAGCGCATGATCAGCGGCACCCGCGTGCCACCTTCATAGATGCTGGCTTTGCCACTGCGAAAGGGAGCATTGCTGGTCACAGGTATCTTGCTGTAGGGGCTATTTTGTGTCGCTTCCTTGGGCACATTGTGCCAAGCCCCATTGTCACTGGTGAAGATGACCAGGGTGCGATCGCCAATGCCCAGCTCCTCCAAGCCATCGGTCAGCCTCCCCACCGCATCATCCAGGCTGCGAATCATGGCCGCATAGAGAGGATTGTGCTGGCCAGCCTCGGCATCGGCACGTGAGGCTGCTTCATCGATATACTCCTCCTTGGCCATCCAGGGTGAATGCACGCTGAAGGCCCAGTAATTAAGAAAGAATGGTTCATCCCGATGCGCCCGCATAAACTTCACGGCCTCCTCCGCCATACTATCCTCAATGTGATCTCCCGGCTGACCTTGTCCTTTCCAATACGCCCAGGGGGCAAAGTAGCCGGTACCTCCACCCGGACCGGGTCCCGGCGTGTGCGGCAGATCCACCTCGAAGCCCTGCTGCAGCGGAGAGTAAGGTTCCGGCCCAAGATGCCATTTGCCAAAATGTCCGGTGCGATAGCCTGCTGCCCGGAGCACCTCTGCCAAGGTCGGATACTCAGTCTTCAGCCGGGTGACAGAGTCCGCCACCCGTATCTTCGCGGTTGGATTGGCTTTCACCAACCGTTTCTCCAGGATCACCTCGGGCACATGGCAAACCGGTGCCGTGATGCCAATCCGTGCCGGAGCTTGGCCCGTCAGAATACTGGCTCGCGTGGGTGAGCACAATGGACTGGCCGAATACGCCTGCGTGAACAGCAGACCTTTCTTCGCCAGAGCATCGATATGCGGTGTGGGATGAAAGGTGCTACCGTAACAACCCACATCATGCCCGCCCAGGTCATCGGCCAAAATGAATACAATGTTAGGCCGATCCCGTCCTTGTACGGTTAGGCCCCCAAAGAGGCTGAGAAGCCCGGTGAAAAGCAAACTGCGCATGACTCCGATGTTTACTCAATGATGGGATCGCTGCGTTTCACCGTCTTGCCTTCCCAGACAGCTTCATCGGTGGCCTTGTCATAAGTCAGCACCCGGCTGGCACTGTTGGGTGCGGGCGGCACATCGATCTTGGGTAGCCATTTTTTATGCTCTTCAATCACCTTCGCATACTCAGGCTTACCGGCTAGGTTTTCCCACTCATTCGGGTCCTTCTGCATGTCATAGAGCTCCTCGCTGCCATCGGCATAGTGGATGTAGCGCCAGTTTTCACTGCGCACGCCGTGGTTCCCCTGGTTGTGGCTGGTGACCGCAGGACGCTCACGTTTAGCTAGGGCATCTTTGAGCTGAGGGATGAGGCTGATGCCTTCCAGATCCGTTCGTGCAGGCAGGCCAGCCAACTCGATCAAGGTGGGATAGATATCCAGCAACTCCGCAGGCTGCTGGGTGCGTCCCCCCGCCGTCACGCCAGGACCGGCAAAGATGAGAGGCACCTTGGTGCCCCGATCCCACAAGGTGTTTTTCCCGGTGATCTCTTTTTCACCCAGATGCCAACCGTGATCTCCCCACAGAACCACAATGGTGTTATCAAGCTGACCGCTTTCCTCCAATGCCTGGATCAGCCGCCCGACCTGAGCATCCATAAAACTGGTGCAGGCCAGATAGCTGCGCACCAGATTGCGCCACTGGTTGTTTTCCTTCACCCACTTCAAACGCGGCTCGGGCAATTCCCAATGCAGATACCAGGAAAAACGCGGTGTGTCTTTGCGATCTCCCTCCAGCACCGGAGGCAAAACACTGTCGTCATCAGGATAAAGATCGAACCACTTCTGCGTGGCATAGCAGGGCACATGCGGCAGAAAGAAACCCGCCGCAATGAAGAAGGGTTTGTCTTTGGGGGCCTTCTTGATCTGCTCCGCCGTCCAGGAAGCCACCTGATAGTCCCCTTTGGAGCTGTCATCGTTATCCAGAGGCCACACGCCCCAATCCATCGCGGGATGATCCCCCATCGGAGTGGGGGGGATCAGCTTCTTGGGAGGCTTTGTGCCGACGCCGCCATAGGGTGCCGTGACCTGAAACTCGGGCGGCATTCCAGCATCTGCAGCAGCTTTCCCCTGCCCTTGTTTCTTCGCGGCTGCCTTGGCACCTTTTCCCCCACCGCCTCCACCGGTGCCGCCGTGATAAATCTTGCCTGTAGCAGCCGTCAGGTAGCCGTTATTGGCAAAGTGCTGGGGCAATGCCACACGATTTTTCCACTCAGGCAACGTGCGAAACCACGGAGCCAATCCATACACGCCGGTCGTCGTGGGACGCAGGCCTAACAACAAACTCGTTCTCGAAGGATTGCACAAAGGCGCATTGCAGTGTGCATTGAGAAAAACCGTGCCGCGAGCTGCGAGCTTATCGATGTTCGGCGTTTTCGCCATCGGATGCCCGCCGAGCGTGCCGATCCAATCGTTCATGTCGTCAATGGCGATGAACAGCACGTTCGGTTTCTTGGCGGAGGCCTCAGCCGCGTGTGCTTGCCCGAGCCCAGCCCAGAGGCCACTGCTTAACAGGAGAAAAATGGAGAGTTTCATGGTTGGTAAAACAAAACGAGTCAGTTCAGCTTCTTCTTTTTCGGTGCATTCTTCCTGATCGCCGCAGGGTTCTTAGCATGCCGCCGCTCGATCGGCAGGAGCGCCCCTCCTCGCGCATTCATTTCACGATCACAGAGCGCTCGCATTTCTTTGAGCACTTCCCCCTGAGCAGGATCATTCGCCAGATTCTTCAATTCATCACGATCCGTCTTCAGATCGTGAAGGAACTCGAAGGGCGGTTGTTGATCAAAGTATCTCGCATACACATACCGATCCCCCCGGACACCTTCCCAGGTCAGCGTGGGTGCGAGGTCCAGATGCTCACAAAAGAAGTGTGTGCGCCAATCTGGAACCTCCTTGCCTTCGACAATCGGCACCAGACTGCTGCCTTCATAAGCCGTGGGTTTCTTCACCCCAGCCCAATCCACCAGGGTCGCCGGAAGATCCACATTCAAAGCCATCGGGGAAACCACTCTTCCGCGCTTTTCCCGAGGCAAGCGCGGATCATAGATCACCAACGGCACTCGCAGAGATTCCTCATAGTGGGACCACTTGCCCTGAAAGCCCCGGTCCCCCAAGTAGTAACCATTGTCCGCGCTATAAACGATGATGGTATTGTCAGCGAGCCCTGCTTCTTCCAATGCCTTCAACACTCGGGCTACCGCCTTATCGATGCCGCTAATCATGCGGTAATAGGCCCGCACATTGATCTCATATTTCTCCGGGGTGTCATACCCCCAAAAGAATCGCTCACGATTAAGGCTGTCTTTAAGGAACTGCGGATGCCGTTCAAAGATCTCGGGAGTTCCCAAGGGCGGCGGCGGAATGGAGCGATCGTCATAGAGTCCATCCGTGGACTGAGGCCAAGGATACAGACCAATGCCCGGACGGTGATCGCTATCCTCGGCATGGGCCGCATTGAACCACAAGTTAAGGGCAAAGGGTTTGTCCTTCGGCTGTGACTTGAGAAACTCGATGCCTTTATCCGCAACGATGTCGGTCTCATGGCGCTTGCTGCCATCCGGCATCGTTTTGAAATACGGGTTTCGCCCGATCATCTCGTATTCATCATACTGAGCGGCGGGATCGAAGCCTGCGGGTCCCTTGAAGTGCCATTTGCCGAAATGACCTGTGCGGTAACCCGCCGATCGGAGGACTAAAGGCAAGAGAGTGGGTAACGAACTCGGTTTCACCGTGGGCACCGCATCGGGTTGCGAATGCGTGCGTGCCCATTGGCCCGTTAAGACGATAGCCCGGCTAACCCAGCAGATCGGCGTGGTGACAAAGGCGTTTTCAAAGCGCACCCCTTGAGACGCCAGACGGTCAATCGTCGGTGTCTGCACAATCGGGTGCCCTGAACAACTCAAGGTGTCATAGCGCTGATCATCTGCAAAGAAGAACAAGATGTTAGGCTGCTTAACCGCTGCTAGGGAGGGCAGTGCCTGCAAGGCCAGCGTCCCAACGAGAAGAGCGAGATAAAATCGTGACATGGGTTTCATTCTGCGGCTGACCACTCCTTCGGTTCGTCGCTCCATTCGGTGAATACCTTCCTCTCCGTCACCGGCCACCACGCAGCGATCTTGTCTGCCAAGCGCTTGACGATCTCGGGATGTTCTTTGGCGACATTGTGATTTTCTTCAGGATCGGCCTTCAAGTCATAGAGCTGTGGGCGTTTCTCTTCCCGAGGATGGCTCTTGGCATAACGGGGGCTCAACTCGCCATCATAGGTGAGCAGGAGCTTCCACTGTCCTTCGATGGCCCAGCGATACAGAAGACTCTGTTCGGGTTTATCCACGTTCGCGACGTCGTGATCGAAGCCTTCACCATACAAGGTGTCCCTCTCCAGCTTCTTCCCTTCCGTCATCAGAGGCATAAGATCCAGACCGGGAAGATTTTCCGGCACACGAGCACCGGCCACCTTGAGCAGAGTCGGCACCAAATCGATGCTGCTCACGAGATCGTCATACTTACCGGGTTTGATCTTCCCCGGCCAACTGATCAAGATTGGCTGGCGGATGCCACCTTCATTGGGAGATTGCTTGGACCGTGGTGCATAGTTCTTGCTATGGGGGTCCTGTATCCAGCCGTTGTCACAGATGTAATAAACCAAGGTGTTTTCGGTCAGGCCTTTCTTATCCAGGTAGTCCAGAAGCTGTCCGCAGGTTTCATCAAACCACTCACACATAGCGTAGTATTTGGCCACTTCGAGCGAGTCCACCTTGTCGCGATACTTGGCCAGAAAACGCTCCGGCGGATTGTGCGGTGTGTGTGGCATGAAGGGGGAATACCACAGGTAAAAAGGTTTCTGTTCCTTCTGAGCGAGGTCCACAAAGTCAAATACGGGCTGCAGCCCTTCCCGGCCGATCTTCAGACCATCATCACCATGACGGCCGCCTTTTTCAGGAAAGCCACGCGTCATCCCATGAGTGAAGCCGCCGCGTTTATAGGAGCCCTCCCACCACTTGCCCGACTGGTGAGCCAGATAGCCGCGCTCGACCAAGAGCTTGGGCAGATTTGGCAGCGCATCCATGTGCTGAATCAGGCGATCCCGAAGATCGTTATACTTGGGCGAATCAGGCTTCGCCAGTGAGGGTGCCGGATCATTGCCCGAAATCTTATGCTGATGAGCATACAACCCCGTAGCCAACGTGGCTAGGGAGGGGCGGCACAATGCCGTGGGCACATACCCCCGAGTGAATAGAGCACCGCTGGCGGCCAGCTTGTCCAAATTCGGTGTCTTGATCAGCGAATGCCCCATGAAACCGTAATCGGTATAGGCTTGATCATCCGAAAGGATGAATACAATGTTAGGCGGAGCCTCAGCAGCACGAGCGAGGCCAGCCCACAGAGAGAGGCTCACGAGAGCGAATTGAAAAAGGGATTTGAGCATCATGGTTGGAAAACTGGGGGGGAGAAAATTAAGGTTGAATGGCGAAGTTCCAAGACGCGGTGGCTTGTCCGCTGGCTTGGGATTCGAGAGCGAGTGATTCAATCTCCACAGGCTCCTTTTCAGCAGGCAGGTAGAGCCGAAACGCGACCAATTTACCTTTCACGGGGATGTTCACATTGACGTCCTGCCAAGCTTCACCCGCAGGTAATTCATAGTCCACAGACTGGATACCTTCTTCATAGGTCGCCTGTCCGGCGGTGCGCCAGTGGAGACGCCCCTGGCCGCCTACCGCACTGCGCGCCCGCAAATGCAGCACCGATGGACCCGACACCTTGGATTGCACCGAGGCGTGTCCCAAGAAAGGCTTTCTCCCCTGCCCTTCGATGACCACATAGCCCTTCTTTAGCGTGGCCTTACTGGCCTTCGGCACGAGACCTTGCATGGGATCAGCCGCTACCTTCGCATTGACTCGCGGTTTGTAAGCCGGGTTGGGTTTCGGGATCAGTGCTCCAGTATCAGCGAGATAACCCTCCAGCAGAGCCTCCAGTTCAGCCACCTTGCCCGGCATCTGAGCCGCGAGGTTGTTGGTTTCTCCGACATCCTCCTTCAGGTTATACAGTTCCCGAGGCACTCCTTCGCCGAACCACCGAATCAGCTTAAAATCTCCTTGGCAGACGGTGGCCCCTCCCTCATTCGGGCGATAGGGGAAATAATTGAAAAAGGCGGTTCGCTCAAGCTTACCCTGCCCCGTCAACACAGGAGCTAAGCTCACACCATCCAGATTCTGCTCTGGAGGTCGGGCCACGCCCGTTAACTCCAGAATCGTGGGATAGATATCGATGTGTCCGACAAGGCTGTCTTCATTCACCGTGGGAGCGAACCGCTTGCCCCATGACCAGATCATGGGCACGCGAGTCCCCCCCTCATACAGAGAGCTTTTCCCTTCACGCAGCGGCGTGTTATCCGTCGGAGGACGGTCCCCGGCCCATTTGCGCCAATCGGCCAAGAACTCGCTTTTGAACTTCTCGGCTTTCTCCGTCTTCGCCGTGGAAGGAACATTGCTATGCGTATTTCCGCCGTTATCGGAATAGAAAATGACAATCGTGTTTTCTGTTAAACCCAACTGATCCAGCTCATCCATGATCTTGCCAAAACACTCGTCCACGCTTCTCAGCATGGAAGCCATGATGGGATTCCCCTGAAACCCCCGAGGATCGGTCTTTTTGGCAAACTCCTCTGTATATTCTTTTTTATGTCCCCATGGACCATGCACGCCATAGCACCAGAGATTTAGGAAAAAGGGTTGATCCTTACTTTCACGAATGAACTTCACCGCTTCTGCGGCCTGACGATCTACGATGTATTCGCCCTCGGGTCCATCCGTAATAGTGCCCACCTTGATCTTGGCATTGGGGTTCCCCTCAGGAATCACCCCATACGGTGAAAAGTATTCCCCCGGGGGCCCGGGATCCGGCGCACAATGAAAAGCCACATCGAACCCCTGCTTCTCAGGCCGATGTTCAGCCATCAGACCCAGATGCCATTTACCAATGTGCGCGGTGCGATAGCCTGCGCCGTGAAGAGCCTCTGCGAGAGTCACCTCGGAGAGGTCCAGGTAGTTCTTACTCTCAGGAACCAGCATCGGCTGATTCGGCGCTGCCGTCTCTGGCATGAATTGATGTCCAGGCGGTTGAGGTGGCCGATGCCCACTGGCGGTCAAAATCCCATGTCGAGGGGTATGTTTGCCCGAGAGAATCGAGGCCCGTGTCGGTGAACAGAGAGGCTGTGCATAGGCTCGAGTGAAACGCACCCCACGTGTGGCAAAACGGTCAATGTTCGGCGTTTCATAATACTTGGAGCCATAGACGCCACTATCCATCCAGCCCATGTCATCCGCGAGGAACAGAACGACATTCGGTTTCTCTGCGGTAGCCGCCGACACTAGGCTCAGGCCAAAGAACCAAGAAAGACAAAAGAGAATCTGTTTCATAAGCGATTGATCGTTAGGCGAAGAGTTCAGCAACGGCCTTTCCTTGACCGTCTTCGGTGACGTAAAAGGGGCGACCTTCAATGGTGTATTCCGTCTTGGGACTGATCCCCATGGCCGTCATGATCGTGGCGTGGAGGTCAATGACGGTGACCGGATTCTTTACAGCGATGAGAGGTCGCTCATCGGCGGTTTCTCCATACACAAAACCTTTCTTCGTGCCGCCACCAAACATCACGACGCTGGTGCCTCCGGTGAAGTGACGATGTAAACCATAGTGCTTCATCTCCTCCAACCGATCGACCTTGAACGTGGCCTGATCACCCGCATTCGAACCAGGCTTCCCTTCCATAATGGCATCCCGACTAAACTCACTGGCCACGATGACCAGGGTGCGCTCCAGAAGCCCCCGATCCTCCAGATCACGCACTAACGTAGCAATGGGCAGATCGATCTCTTTATGCAAAGCATCCACGGTGGTGTGACCATCCTTATGCGTATCCCACTGAAAGAAGGGCACGTATTCCGTGGTCACTTCGACAAAACGCACCCCAGCCTCCACCAAACGGCGCGCTAGCAGGCATCCACGCCCAAAACGACCGGTATCATAGTTAGCATAGCTCTCCTTCGGCTCTAAGCTGATATCGAAAGCCTCGCGCTCCTTCGAACTCAAAAGGCGATAAGCGTTATCCATGCTACGAATCATGGACTGCTGCTGATAATCACTCATGAAGTCTCGCTCAGGAGCTTGATCCAAAAGCTTGCGAAACAACTTATCCCGATTGCTAAAGCGACCTCCGTCCATACCCTTGGGAGGTTTCACCGAAGCCGCTGCTTCCTCTGGATAGGGAAGGTTCATCGGCCCATATTCACTGCCAAAGAAACCCGCCGTGGTGAAGGCCTTCAACTCCTCACTCTCTCCGACTCCCTCCAGCCTTTGGCCAACGTTCACGAACGCGGGCATCACCGAGTTGCGCGGGCCGAGGACCTTGGCCATCCACGATCCGATATGCGGACAGGCCACCGTTTGCGGCGGCACATAACCCGTATGCCAATGATACTGATGGCGGCTGTGCAAGATGCTGCCGAGATCCGGCTGCACAGCACTGCGAATTAACGTGGCTCGGTCCATCACCTGCGCGATGTTTTCCAAGCCCTGACAGATTTTTAGACCATCGACTGGGGTATCAATCGCCGGAAAAGTGCTAAGCATCTTCGACACCTCCAGCCCTTTTTCAAAAGGCACGTAGCGTTTGGGATCGAAAGTCTCCGGCGCAGCCATACCGCCCGCCATCCAAAGCAGGATACAAGCATCGGCCTTGGCTTGAGGATGCTGCAGGGGCGAGGCCCGCAGCATGCGTGGCTCACCAGTCATCCAGGCAGCTGTCGCTGCCGCAGCAAGCTGCTTGATAAAATCTCGCCTCACGATGGATTCGGGAGCCTTGATATCGAATGTCGTTTTCATAAACCAGACGATGAGGGTTAACGCACAAACATGAATTCAGGCTGCATGACGACAGCCCACAACAAGTCCTGGACCGCAGCGGGCTCCAACGAGGTTCCGATGACTTCCAACGCCACCTGCTGTTCCTCAGGAGAAGGATCACGGGACAAGGCTTGGCGGTAGATCCAACGGACCAGGTCCTCAGGCACATTCCAGTCTCGCTCAGTCAAAGTTTGTGCCCCCGAGGCCAGAGCCGCAGTTAAAGAGTCCCCATTCGAAAGATCGAGAGCCTCTAAGGTCGTGATGCCATTGGGCCGCATGGAGACGATTTGGTCTCGATTGGGTCGCCCGAGTGAACGCATCAAAAAGTCACTCTTCAGCAAACTGGCGCGCACCATCAAATGCCCGCTACGAGCTCCTTGTGAGAGCATGCCGGGGCCCTGGGCTTGCAGAGCTTTTTGCCAACTTCCTACCGCTTTCACCGGCACTGCGGGCTTCCAGCCCTTTGGCGCTACCGCACCTAGACGCCCCTCCTTGCCTTCGGGCACTTTGGGATTCCACTCCCAGGTTTCATCACTCTGGATGATTTGCTCTTGTCCATCGGCCAGCTTCAGCCTTGCCTCAAAATATAGCCCGGCCGGATTGGGTCCCTTTCCAGCATTCGACGCCACCACTACGATGTTGTTTTGCCCAACCACGAGTTTGTCATGGAGAGGAATCGCCACGATCTGCTCCCAATTTTCACTGCCCGTGACCTTACGACCATTCACATAGAGGGTGAAGCCGTTGTCGCAGGTCATGATGGCGGGAGCAGCAGCCACGGTCTGATCCAATGTCACGATCTTACGCAGGAGAATCCTTTCTCCTGCCGGAGGAGCTTGCCCATTGAGGGCGGAATCTCCCCAAATCCACATCCCTTGGAGTCTCACCCTCCGCGCCAATTCAGGGTCCGGCTTCCCACGAAACACAGCCGCGTCCATCTTGTTGGGAGCGGCACCAGTCAGCCGCCACACTCCATCCATGAACTGCTCCGCCGTGAGCCTCTTCGGTCTCACACCTCTGAAGATGTAAGGCGCATCTTCAGCCGCCGCCGTCACTGCTTCGGCCTGAGATTGATAAAGCTCCGAGCTGGCGATCAATTCCAGAGTCTTCTTCACATCATAGCCATTCTCTTGAAAATGGTGGGCTAGATAATCCAGCAGATCGGCATTCCAGGGAGCGGTCTCCATCGCATCCAAGGGATGCACGATGCCGCGCCCCATCAATCGATGCCACAAACGATTCACCAACGTGCGAGTGAAGCGACCATTCTCTGGATGAGTCATGAGTCTAGCCAGTTGTTTGAGACGCTCAGGACGGTCAGCAGCCGCGTCCACCTGCCCCAGTTCAGGGAAGAGCCAAGCCGCCTTGGCCTGCCGTCCCACTGGTTTGTCGCAGCGGTGGATCTCCAGCGGCTTCTCCGCATAGATGGCGGCAAGCCCATAGGCCTCATCCAGCTTCCATCGGTCAATGAAGCTGTCATGACAGGAAGCGCACTTCAGATTGATGCCCAGAAAGGATTGCCCCAGGCTTTGCGCAAACTGAATCTCCACCGTCTGCCCGGCACTGACTTCCCCGCGCCATTTGATGCCATCAATGAATCCGCGGCTCTCATCGGTAGGCGGCGCAATCAGCTCTTGCACAAACTGGTCATACTTCTTGTTACTCACCAGAGCCTCATAGAGCCACTTGCTGATCTGTTTACGTCCGCCCGTGATGAAACCCGTGCCGCCGTAGTCATTACGCAACAGATCATTCCAAAAGGTCAGCCAATGCTCGGCATAATCCACATCTCTGTCGAGGAGACGCTGGATCAACTTTTCTCGTTTATCCGGTGCCGTATCAGCTAGAAAATCGCCTACCTCGTCCGGAGTCGGCAGCAGACCAATCAGATCCAAACTGGCCCGACGAAGAAAAGCTCCATCATCCAATAAAGCGGGGTGTGGAACCTCGTGTTGGTGCCAGTAAGCCTGCACCAGTCGGTCCACCGGGTTTTCCGTACCTTCCTGAGCTGGAGGCAGCATGACCTTGCGTGGCTTCAGAGGAGGTTCATAAGCCGGTTTTTTGAAGGCAAAGCCCGCTTCCCATGGAAGTCCTTCCGCAACCCACTGTTTTAAAATGGCCACTTCTTCACGGTCAAGCCCCGGCCCTTTGGGTGGCATGCGAAGATCTTCATCCTGGGTCTCGACCGCCCGCAAAAGCGCGCTGGCCTGAGGCTTTTCCAGATCCACCACCGCTCCGTTTTCGCCCCCGGCTAGAAGAGCTTCTCGATCATTCATGGAGAAGCCTCCCTTTTTCTTCTCCCCTGCATGGCACTCGGCACAATGCTTGCGCAACAACGGCACCACCTGATGGGCAAAGTCTACCCCTGCCAGTGCGGGACTAGCCAATAAAACATAAATGCACAGAGATCTCATCAGGAGAACACAGGTTGCGGTATTGGACGGTCTGATGGGCAATACGGATGGAGACAGGCCAATCACTCCTGCGAAACGAAGCCTCATCAAAAATGCATCAGCAAAAACTGTGTCGGATTTGGCAATCCATGGCCTACACAGAATTTTAAGAGACGAGAAGGCTTACGCCCGGCAAACGCCTGTCCCAAGTTTCTGCTCAAGGCATGAAACTAAAGCTTCGCCTTTTACGCCTCGCCCGGCATTAGGAATGCCTTCGCCTCAGTTGGCCTCAGTGACCACATCATCCGCATCGGATTCCTGGGAAACCAAGCCTCGCTGCTGATGCGTCTGGTAGTCCGCCAGGATATCATCCATCTCCATGAGGCTGGCGATTTGGCCGAAGCGGCCGCGCAGGTATTTCCCGCCCGGGATGCTGCGGGTGTAACTCATGAGGCGAGAGCGCATGGAGCGGATCACCTCAAACTCCCCCCCACGCTTGCTGCGGGAGATCGCCAACTCACAATGACGGCGCATGAGGGCGAAGCGCTGCTCCACCGTGGCTGGGGTGGCATGCTGCCCTGTGGTGAGGTAGTGGCGAGCTTCTTGAAAGACCCAGGGATTGGCCATGGCGGCCCGACCAATCATGATGCCGCGAACATTGGTCTGTGCCCGACGCACCTCGACATCCAGACCGCTGGCTACATCGCCGTTCCCGATCACGGGTATCTTGACTGCATCCGCCACCTGACCAATGACTTCCCAGTCCGCCAGACCGGTATAACCCTGCGCACGAGTGCGGCCATGCACGGTGATGGCCTGAATGCCGCAGTCCTCCAGAATACGGGCCACCTCCACGGCGTTGATGTTCTGAGCATCCCAGCCGATGCGCATCTTCGCCGTTACCGGGATGGGCACTGCCTTAGCCACTTCACGGGCCACACTGGCTAGGAGAGGGCAGTTTTTTAGCAAGGAGGAGCCGCCGTTTTTCGACACCACTTTATTCACGGGGCAGCCAAAGTTGATGTCGATGAAGTCGGGCTGCTTCCAATCGATGATCTTACGCGCCGCCTCGCCCATGCGCACGCCATCGGCGCCAAAGAGCTGCACACCGAGCGGGCGCTGGCCATCGTCAAAGTCGGTGTAATGCCGGGTGCGGTCATCCCTTTGGAGGATACCTTCGGCACTGACAAACTCAGTCACGAGCACATCCGCGCCCAACTCCTTGCAGATACCCCGGAAAGTCACGTCGGTGACACCGGCCATGGGGGCGAGATAGAGAGGAAAGTGTTCGCTGTGCAGCCAGGAGAGCATCAGGCAAAATACGCCCTCTTGGGCATGTGGGCAAGGTTCGTGCTTGCTCTTCTGATATTTATGGTTTGAAATGATATCTAAGAAAATGGATTGTAGCCTGCCACTTTACATTGATACTTCCGATCCCCCTCCCATTCAGGTGGGTCGGCCGGAGAAGGTCGTTTGGAGCAACAAGATTCCCGATGCTGAGATGGAGAAAGTGGCTGCCGATGAAGAAATTAGGCGATTCTGCGAGCAGGCCTTCGTCTCGCCTGAGTCCGCGCGGTCAGGCGCAAAAGCCTTGCTCGAAGTTTTTAATGATACAGATCTATGGCTGGCGAATCTGGTGCAGCCTTCCTACCTCGTCGCCGAGCTTCGCCAGCAGTGTGACATCCTAACCCAGGCCCTGATCACGCAGTGGACCCGTGAGGGGGATCTGACGAAGCTCACTCATCTGGCCAATGCCCTCATGGCGGCTGATCCGCCGGTTCTGTCCCATGTGGCGGGCCAGACGATGGCCGCCCTCGCAGGCTTGCTTGGCATCAAATACCCCGCCCAGGCCCCGACGTGGTTGAAAGCCTCCCTTCCTCTGCTCAGTGATTCGACTGATCAGGCCTTATTACGAGAATCGACGCTGTGGGTGCGTGTGGGTCAGCTTTTAGCCGATGCCTTGCCTGAAGATCAGCGGCTATGGAACCGCAGGCTGCGTGAGCCAAATGAAGCCTGGGACTGGACCACCCCCGAGTCCTTGGATGCGCTGGAGCGTCTCATGCCAGTGTTGGAGAAAGCGGGAGATCTTTTACCCGTGTTCAAAGCCGTCATCCCCGTCTGCTGGTGGGAGATGTGGCTGATGCAGCGGCAGAGCCATGACATCAAACCTGCGTCGACAAAGCGGAGCCCAAGAGAATGGCTGAAATTCGGTAGCGGGATCGCCGCCGGCATCGTCTTCACCATCCTCGCGATTGGGTGGTTGGGCAGGGAGCCTGCGGAGTTGATCATCGCCGAGGATAAAGCGGAACCTCCCCTCTCTTTTTATCAAGTCAATCGAGAGGAAGTGCCTGTTACCGAAGCAAGGTCCTCTGCCAGTTCAGTTCTTACAGCCTCGCCCTCAACCTCATCCGATCCGGCCTCACGGTCCGTCAGCCCCCTGCCAGTGCCGGATGTAAGGGAGTCCCGGACGAAGGCGGCGGAAAAAATCGCTGCTCAAATGCCCGAAATCACACGGCTGCACAAGCTGGTGAAAATGGCCACCCTGCGTGAGTCCGTCCCTCTGGTGCAGGGGCAGAACACCATGGCCGCAGCGGGCACTCGGCAGTATCGGGCCTTGCTACGCTGGCTGATGCTGGACCCACCGACTGACCCCGCCGTGCAGGATGCCGTGTCCAGAGCTAGCGCCCGCGTGCTGAGCACTCAGGAGCTCTATGAGACCCTGCGGCTCTGCCTGGCACCCGATTCGCCCAATTTAGCCCCGGCTCGCAAATGTGCCTCTCTGCTGCTGGAGTTGGGAGCCGAGAATCTCAACGCCCGGCAGAGGTCTGAAATCACGGCCATGATGGATGCCAGTGCGGCTCGGTAGGCTGCAGGTCGCAACCCGCCGGGGCGGGCACACAGGCCTAACGGAATGAGTGACAGCCTAGGCACATCCCCTCCCGAGGTTACGGCTTACGCCAGCGCCTTCTGCACTGCTTCCACGAGCCCCGGAATGGTGCTGGTTTCGGCTTCGAGATCCACTTTCAGGCCGTGCTTACGGACGGCATCGGAAGTGATAGGACCGATGCTGGCAATCTGGATGCCTTCGGGTAGAGCCACTTTCAGATCCATGAAGCAATCCACCGTGCTGGCGCTGGTGAAGGTGATGAGGTCCGCCCCTTCATTCACCAGTCGGGCGATGGCTTCCAGGTTATCATCCTTTTCAGGCACCGTGCGGTAAGCGATGGCTTCATCCACAATCGCGCCCAGGCCGGTCAATTCATTGGCGATCACCTCACGGGTCTCTTCACCGCGCACCCACAGAACACTGACGTTTTCCAGGCTTTGAAAATCCTTCAGGGCTGCCACCAGTCCTTCGGCGACGAAGTTTTTCTCCGGCATCAGATCCACAGCCAAATGCTGCTCCTTCACCTTTTCCGCAGTGCCGGGTCCGATGACGGCGATGCGTGCGCCACCGATGCTGCGGATGTCTTTGTAAAGCTTGTAAAACATCTTGAAGAATGCATCGACGCCGTTGGGACTGGTGAAGACGATCCATTCGTAATTGTGGCAATCCTGCACCAGTTCCCCGAAGGCCATGAGGTTCTGGGGTTCCTCAATGCGGATGGTGGGCAACTCAATCACGTCGGCTCCGAGTTGACGCAGTTGTTTGCTCAGTCCGCCTACCTGTTGGCGAGTGCGAGTGACGACGATGCGTTTGCCAAACAAGGGGCGACTTTCAAACCAGTTGATGTTTTTGCGTTCAGTCACCACATCTCCGACCACGGCCACAGCGGGAGCTTTAAAGCCAGTCTCTTTGACCCGCTCGGCCATGGTGCCCAGCGTGGCGATGAGTGTCTGCTGACGGCCATGCGTAGCCCAGCGCACGAGAGCCATCGGGGTGTCAGGACTGGCGCCATTTTCGATGAATTTCCCGGTGATTTCCCCCATGCGCTCCACGCCCATGAGAAACACCTTAGTACCATCGGCCTTGGCTAGCTTGGCGTAATCGAGGCTGGTTTCCTCTTTCGTGGGGTCTTCGTGGCCGGTGAAAATGGTAAGCTGGCTGCAGTGATCCCGATGTGTGACCGGAATGCCCGCATAGGCGGGGCCCGCAATGGCGCTGGTGATGCCTGGAACGATCTCAAAGGCGACACCTGCCTCAGCGAGCTCTGTGGCTTCCTCGGCACCCCGGCCAAACAGAACGGGATCACCACCTTTCAGTCGAGTGACCACCTTGCCCTCGCGGGTGAGTTTCACGATCAGTTCATTGATCTTGTCCTGAGTCAGGGTGTGGTCCTTGGCCTTTTTACCCACATAGATTTTTTCCGTGCCAGGCTTGGCATGGCGAAGCAACTCGGGATTGCACAGATAATCATACACCAGCACGTCTGCGGCTTCAATGCACTCCTTACCCTTCAGAGTCAGCAAACCAGGATCGCCGGGACCGGCACCAACAAGGTAACAGATGCCTGGGGAGGAAGGAGCAGAGGACTTGGACATGAGCGTGTGAGCCGCCTATTGT
>Ga0075012_10002711_pt1 | contig 17222 bp, 13 predicted proteins | sample All_14_2_FD_71474 | JGI IMG/M metagenome (GOLD analysis project Ga0075012, IMG submission 71474) | Freshwater microbial communities in response to fracking from Pennsylvania, USA - Allegheny Zone_MetaG_DW_15 | ecosystem: Environmental > Aquatic > Deep subsurface > Groundwater > Drilled... | reverse complement strand
GATAATGTTCTCTCGCCTAATGTTTATCGTTATGAACCATTAAATAAAAAAGTACTTGGTTCCAATCTATATGCTGAATATCAGCATGAAAAATCACACAATAAACCCTTTATTACAGAAAAGCTCAAGCAGTTACGCGAGGCTAAAGTCAAACTTATTGAAAAGGCGAAAAAGCGAGGGCGAATTAAACGAGCGGCTTTAAAATTAATGAACCTTTCTAAAGTACAGAAAAAGTACTTATATCAGCACATAAACAAAACGCTGCTTAATGATATTAATAACATAAGGAAAAATTACGAAAAGGAACGTAGCCGTCTAATAGACTCTCGCCAAAACAAAACCTGGGCTGATTGGCTGAAACAGAAAGCGCAAGGTGGCGACCAGGATGCTTTAGTGGCAATGCGTTATCGTAATCGTAAAAATAACCATGATTACACCATATCGGGTACAGACTCAGTTTTTCCTTCTTTAAATTTTGGACAAATCGACTCTGTTACTAAAGAAGGAACTGAGATTTATAAAAAAGATAACAGTGTTATTAGAGACAATGGAAAAGAAATTATCATTTCTAAAGGCGGGTCTATTCCTGCGCTTAAAAGAGCATTGGAAATGGCAAGGCAGCGCTATGGTGACTGTATTTGTGTGAACGGGTCGCCACTATTTAAAAAGATTATTTTGCAAATTGTTATTCAATATCAAATGCCAATCACGTTTGCTGATTTGGATTTGGAAAACCAACGTCAAAAACTAAATTCTGAACAGGAGAAATCTCATGAACAATCAAGATCAAACGGACAAAACCATCGAGGAAGAACTCCAGGAGGCTATGAAGCTTCTGGAACAACCAATGGATATAGAAGAGCTAGTACAAAGCCCAACTCTTTCTGCTTTAGAAAAGGCTCGCCAGCCCAAGATCACAACAGCCTGCGAAACCTGTCCAAATGCGATGTGGTTCAGTTCACCGGAGGAGGTCAAGTGCTATTGCAGGGTGATGCACATGATCAGCTGGAGCGGCAAGGATTCCAACCTGATAACAATGTGCGACGGAAAGTTCCTAGATTAAAGTGGAAACGAAAAAATCACAAACAATAGATTAATTAAAGCTCAGTTTCATATTGATAGTGAAATCAAATCAAAATTATTGGATAAAAAGGTATTCATGAGTCGATTGACACAACTTCTATTTTCAATAGCCTTAGTAGCATTGTGTATACTTGACATATACCCCATCCAGGTATATACCTATAGGGGTATATAGGAGAAAAATTATGCCCAAACATCCAGAGCATCATCAGGAGTTGTCCCGACTAAATCGAGTGACAGGCCAACTTGAAGGTATTAAGCGGATGATTGAAGAGCAGCGTTATTGTGTGGATATTTTGTCGCAATTGCGTGCTGTTCGTAATGCGGTAAAAACTATTGAGCTCGGCGTGCTTGAGCGCCATGTTTTAAATTGTCTTAATGAGGTTGCTTGCCATGGCAGTCAGGAATCGCGTCAGGAAAAAATGGATGAGATAATGGGCTTGCTTAAAAAATACGATTGAGGTGAATGATGAGTCCACATAATCACAAAACCCAGCACACCAAAGAGGAGCACAGTTGTTGTGTTCATCAACATAAAAACCCTCCTGTGTCTCGTGTTGATAAAACGACAGAAAATACAATGTATACCTGCCCAATGCATCCGCAAATTCGTCAAGACAAACCCGGAACTTGTCCCATTTGCGGCATGGCGCTTGAACCTGAACAAGTGAGTTTAACAGAGCAAAAAAATCCTGAATATCAGGACATGTTTTGGCGCTTCATTGTGGCTTTTATCGCCAGTATTCCCATTGTTATCTTAGCGATGGGTGAACGCTGGTTGAGCGCATCGATTCCAGTGTCCTTATCCTTATGGCTTCAAGCAATGCTGGCCACAGTAGTGGTTTGGGGTTGTGGCTGGCCATTCTTCGTTCGAGGTTGGCAATCGCTTCGAGCACAACGACTGAATATGTTTACTCTAATTGCCTTAGGTACGGGAGTTGCCTGGGGGTATAGTTTAGTAGTAGTTATTTTCCCCCAATGGTTTCCCCTTCATTTGCAAGAAAATGGGATGATTCCGGTATATTTTGAAGCGGCAGCAGTCATTACGACTTTGGTGCTTTTAGGTCAAGTATTGGAGTTGAAGGCGCGAGAGCGCACAGGAGATGCTATTCGCGCGTTGCTTCATTTAAATCCTACAGTCGCTCACCGATTAAATGATCATGACAAAGATGAGGATATTACACTTGATGAGGTGCGCGTAGGGGACAGATTACTAGTGCGTCCGGGTGAAAAAATCCCGGTTGATGGGGAGTTGATTCAGGGTCAAAGCGATGTCGATGAGTCCATGCTAACCGGTGAACCTATGCCTGTTGCAAAAGAAATAGGCAATCACGTCATTGGTGGGACCCTCAATCAACAAGGAAGCTTCATTATAAAAGCCGCCCAGGTGGGCAAAGATACGTTACTTGCTCGTATTATTACCCAAGTCAGCGAAGCGCAACGCACTCAAGCTCCTATTCAACGGTTAGCCGATGCTGTGTCAGCCTGGTTTGTGCCATTGGTTTTAGGGATTGCAGGGCTTTCGTTTCTCGTCTGGTTTTTAATAGGGCCTGAGCCTTCTTTAAGTTATGGACTAATTGCTGCTATTTCCGTACTGATTATTGCCTGCCCTTGTGCTTTGGGGCTTGCAACGCCTATGTCAATCATGGTGGGGATTGGTGAAGGCGCACGACGTGGTATCTTAATTAAAAACGCAGCTTCTTTAGAGCTATTACGAAAAGTCGACACACTTGTTGTGGATAAAACAGGAACATTGACTCAAGGCCATCCGGCGTTAACCCAAATTATCCCAAGTAAGCATTGGCAAGAAAATGAACTGCTGCGTCTTGCGGCATCCCTTGAGCGTCATAGCGAACATCCACTGGCTAAAGCCTTACGTGATGAAGCGCTAAAACGCCAAATTACTCTGGAAGAGGCTACAGATTTTATTGCAGTCAGAGGTAAAGGCGCTCAAGCCAAAATCAATGATGCGATTATTGCCATTGGCAATGCCCATTGGTTGTCTGTTCCTGATGATGAGATTCCTGATGCGGCATTAACAGCACAAAAAGAGGGAGCTACTGTGATTTATCTGACGGTCAATAAACAATTAGCCGGTGTCTTTACAGTAGCCGACCCTATTAAAGAGTCGAGCCAACATGCGGTCGCCTCCTTAATAAAAAAGGGCATTCAAGTTATCATGCTCACCGGTGATAATGCCATGACAGCTAAAGCGGTAGCGCAACACGTAGGCGTTCAGAACGTCATTGCTGAAGTATTGCCGGATGAAAAAAGCAATGTGATTCGCGAACTACAACGAAAAGGACATGTGGTCGCAATGGTTGGTGATGGCGTTAATGATGCGATTGCTTTGGCAACAGCAGATATTGGTATTGCGATGGGAACGGGTAGTGATGTAGCGATTGAAAGTGCTGGTATGACGTTATTATCGGGCGATTTAAATAAGCTTTTGGAAGCCTATGAGCTCTCCGTGCATACGGTAAAAAACATCCATCAAAATCTCTTTTTTGCCTTTATTTATAATGCACTGGGTGTGCCTGTCGCGGCAGGTGTTCTTTATCCACTAACAGGGTTATTGCTTAACCCGATGATAGCTGGCGCTGCTATGGCGCTAAGTTCAGTGTCAGTGATTGTCAATGCGTTGCGTTTGCGCCATAAACTGGCATGATAGAACAAGAATAACTATATAAAAAAACCAATGTATTTTAGGGACAGAGTATACATCATGATGAAACAAAGCTGGGGCTTAAAGTATTTGGTGGTGAGCATTATGGTGCTAATGCCAGTCCTCGTATATGCCAAGCCTCCTTTAGGTCTTAAAGAGCTCACCCAGTTGGCTATTCAACACAACAAAGATTTAAAAGCAGCGCGTTTCGCCATTGCAATTGCGGAGGCTCGTCTGATTCAAGCAGGGTTATGGTCTAATCCGACTTTAAATTTAAATAATAATGATGATAGGGTATTTAATAACGAGGGCGAATATTCTCGCAGTATCAATTTTAATCAAGCTTTTCCCATCTCCGGCCGTATAGCTAAGCAAAAAATCATCGCGCGTATCGATATTGTTCGCGCACAAGCTGAGGTTTTTGAGGCAACACGCCTACTCAGTGCAAAAGTCGCGAATGCCTATTATGCAGTGGTAGTTGCCGAAAATCGCATGCAACAACTTAATTATCTACAAAATATTAACCAGGAATTAGTGCGTGTCATTCATAACCGTTATCATGCTGCCGAAATTTCTAAATTGGATGATAACTCTGCCCGCATCGAATACGCACGCATTAAACAAGAAAAACAACTGGTAAAAACTCAGTTGATAAGCCAATACGCACTCTTAAATCAACTTATAGGACAAGCTCCTAATACACCGTTGCCAGTTCAAAAATCCATTAAGATAGCAAAAAATCTTCCTCCTTTAGGAGTACTTACCCAGCACGCCTTGAATCATCGTCCTGACAGACGAGGGCTATTGTTAGCAGGCCAGCGTGCAGGGGCTGATAGACGCCTGGCACAAGCTGAACGCTTTGCCGATTGGAATGTAGGTGTTGGGGTACAGCAAGATAAAATTGTGGTGGAAGGAGCGCCTCCCCAACAAGCAGACCGCACCTTAGGTATTTCGTTATCGATTCCACTGCCGTTATTGAATCGTAACCAGGGAAGAATTTTAGAAACAAGTGCAACAGGCACCCAGGCAATGATGTCCATTGATGCCTTAAATCTTACTATTGAAACAGAAGTCGCCAGCAATTACGGTCAACTTAATGCACTTAAAACAAGTGTGGTACAAACGCAAGGAACCTCTCTTCGTTTAGGACTTGAGAATGTGACACTTGCCCGTGAAGCCTATCAAAATGGGCAAGTCTCTTTTCTTAACGTCTTGCAAGTCCAACGGCAACAAAACGAGGTACAGATGGCCTACTTAACGACCGTGGGGCAGTATTTTCAATCCTATGTCGCCTTATGTACCGCTATTGGAGCACCGCATTCAAGTGGATTCTGTTCTTATTTATCCCCAACCAAGGAAGTGACCAAATGATTCATGCACCTCATCGTATCTGTCAAAGGGTAGGGTTTCTTTTTTTACTGGGTGTTCTCATTCATCCCTCATGCCTGATGGCGCATGGAGAGGAAATTGAAGTAAATGAATCGGGTCCTGCACAAACTGTTACACTGACGCCCGAACAAACAAAGATGTTGGACATTGAGGTATCTGAAGCAACTTCTCGTCCTATGGGTGAGTATTTGATATTAAATGGTCAAATCCAATTGTTACCCAACGCACAAGCCGATGTCAGTGTACGCATTAGTGGTGCCGTGACTGAACTGGTTGCCAACCTAGGCGATACAGTGACCAAAGGACAGGTCTTGGCTACCGTGCAATCTCGTTTAATTGGCGATCCTCCACCCAGTGTGGCGGTAAAAGCGCCCATATCAGGTGTTATTGATGCACGCAATGTCAATTTAGGACAAGCAGTAGAACCTAATACCGTTTTGTTTCACATCAGTAACCGCGCGCAATTGTTGGCCATTGCCCAAGTGTATGAAGAAGATTTAGGCAAAATTAAAGTAAGCCAAGACGTCAATGTACATGTTTTAAGCTATCCAAAACGTATTTTTCCAGGAAAAATAACACTTATTGAGCCCAATTTAGATCCCTTAACGCGCAGTGTTAACGTACAAATCGGTCTTGATAATAAAGAAGGACTACTAAAGCCTGGTATGTTTGTGCGTGCTAATGTGGTACTGCGCTTTACCCAAGCGGCACTCACAATACCTAATAACGCCGTACTTGAAATTGATAACGCTACTTTTGTTTTTGTAAAGAATGGCAAAACTTATGACCGAACGATAATCAGTATTGGCGCTCGTGATGAGAAGTACACCGAAATTAAAGAGGGTTTGGTACCGGGTGATGAGGTTGTGACTCAAGGAAATCGCCAATTGTATACTTTATCCTTAAGCGGTGGCGGCACCCAAAAAAAGGGTGAGAAGGAGTCCCACTAATGTTTACTCGATTAATTGCTTGGTCAATCCATAATCGTCTTTTGATTTTAGCCTTAACGCTTGTTCTTTGTCTTTTAGGTGGTTACACCTTAAAACAAATGCCGGTGGATGTATTTCCGGAGTTTGCTCCACCGCAAGTTGTTGTACAAACCGAAGCGCCTGGTATGGCAACCCAAGATATTGAAACGCTGATTACCTATCCATTGGAAAGTGCCATTAATGGCACGCCAGGGGTTGCTAGTGTACGTTCTAAAACCTCCGTTGGTTTATCAACAATTACGGTGGTTTTTGATGATAAAACTGATATTTATCGAAATCGGCAACTCGTTAATGAGCGTATTCAACAAGTGAGCAACAGACTTCCCCCAGGCGTAAATCCACCGGTGATGCTCCCCGTTACCTCAGCTGTTGGCTGGCTTGTAAAATATGCCTTAATCAGTGATACACAAAGTCCTGAAACATTACGTACGATTGCGGATTGGACAATTAGACCCAGGATTTTGGCGTTAGGCGGGGTCGCTTCTGTGGTGTCCATTGGCGGAGAGGTGAAACAATACCAGGTGCGTTTAATTCCTGAACGGATGCTTGCGTATGCTATTACCATTGAAGAGGTACGGCAAGCGTTAACAACAGCCAACCAAAATGTGCCTGGTGCCTTTGTTCACCAAGCAGGTAGCGAGCTTGTTGTAGGGACGATGGGACGAATCCAATCCTTGGAGGATATTAAAAAAACCGCCATTACCGTACGAAAAGGGGTTCCAATCACTATCAATAACGTGGCAATAGTCGCCTTTGGTGGGGAAATTAAGCGCGGAGATGGTGCGTATAATGGGAAGCCTGCGGTGATTGGCACTATTTCTAAAGCATTTGGTGCCGATACGGTGACAACGACCGCCAAAGTGGAGGAAGCATTAGAACACATTAAAAAAACACTTCCCGCAGGGGTTGAGTTAAATACCGAGGTCTTTCGTCAAGCCAATTTTATTGAATCTGCAATTCATAATTTAACCCGTGCACTTTTAGAGGGCGCTATTATTGTTATTGCCATATTATTTGTGTTTTTAATGAATTGGAGGGCTTCATTCATTACGTTTCTTTCCATGCCTGTATCCTTTGTCATTGGTTTATTAGTATTGCACTATTTTGGCATTGGTATTAACTCGATGACGCTAGGTGGGATGGCCATTGCAATTGGGGAGGTGGTGGATGATGGCATCATCACCGTAGAAAATGTGGTGCACCGATTAAGAGTAAACCGCCAAGAAATCCATCCTCTACCCGCCATCGAAGTCGTCTTTGACGCCGTTCTTGAGATACGAAGCTCAGTCGTATATGCCACCATTATTATTAGTCTCGTCTTTCTGCCCATTTTCTTTCTGTCAGGAATTGCTGAACGCATTTTTAGTCCTTTAGCCATTGCATATATTGCTTCTGTCTTGGGCTCACTAGTGGTGTCTATTACCATGGTACCTGCGCTTTGTTATCTCTTATTGGTTCGAGGTCAGGAAAAAACACGCGATACTGATGTGAGTTTGCATGCATTGTCTCAGCGCGAGCGTCACTACGGATTAGAGCAAAAGGATGGGCAGGAGACTGAGTCTGAAACACGTTTTGTAGTGGGGCTTAAGCGTTATTTTTTAATTGCATTACACTGGTCTTTAGCACACCTTAAAACGGTAATTGCCATCGCACTGGCCGCTTTTTTGTTTGCCTTAGCCTTACTTCCTTTTTTTGGTACTTCTTTTTTACCGGAGTTTCATGAGGGAAATTTCATAGTGGCCATGAGTACCTTGCCTGGCACGTCGTTAGAAGAATCAATGCGATTAGGACAACAGGTGCAAAAAACCTTACTGCGCTACCCCCAAGTTATCTCTATTTCCCAACGTGCTGGACGAAGCGAGCTTGATGAAGATGCATTGCCCCCCAATGTCAGTGAATTTGATGTGCGTCTTGATTTTGATAAAGATAAATCCATGCCTCCAGATGAATTATTACGACGTATTCGCGCTGATTTAGCCAATATTCCAGGGACTGTGTTTAATGTCGGGCAATTTATTGCTCATCGCATGGATGAGGTACTATCCGGGGTTCGTGCGCAGGTGGCAGTGAAGCTATTTGGTGATAATTTATCCACGTTAAATGAGTTGGGACGCTCTTTAGAAGCAGTCTTAAAATCTGTTCCAGGTGTGGTCGATGTCAACAAAGAGCAGCAAATTAATGTGCCGCAAGTCATTATAAAAATTGACCGTGAAAAAGCAACACGTTATGGCGTGAATGTGGGGCAGATTTCTGAAGACGTCCAGGTGCTTTTAAACGGGGTGAGTGTATCGAGTGTTCTAGAAGGCCAGCGTACGTTTGATTTATACCTTCGTATGGATAAGACCGGTCGTGACAGCATTAAAGCTATTGAAAACATGCTCATTGATGCACATGGTCAGGCAGAGGGAAATTTAGGCCAAATTCCTTTGCGTGCGGTGGCTGAAATTAAGGTCGAACCACAACCTTTTGCCATTAATCGGGAAAATGTCCAGCGGTTATTGGTGATTGGCTTTAACGTCCAGGGACGTGATTTAGGCAGCGTAATAGCAGAAGTAGAGCAAGAAGTGCAAGAAAAAATTAAACTTCCAGCGGGGTACTTTATTCAATACGGTGGCCAATTTGAAAGCCAGCAACAGGCTTCCAAAGTGATTCTGACCTTTGGTGGTTTGGTTATTTTTATTATGCTTATTTTGCTGCACAAAGCCTTTGGTACCTTTAGAGAAGCTCTGTTGGTCATGTTTAATTTACCTTTAGCGTTAATTGGTGGGGTCATTTCGCTCTATATCGCCAGTGGTGAGATGAGTGTGGCGGCAATGATTGGTTTTATTACCTTGTTTGGGATTGCCGCACGAAATGGGATTATTTTAGTTAGTCACTATAATCAATTGCGTTTGCAAGGAAAAACTCGTGAGCAAGTGGTTATTGATGGTACGCTCGATAGATTAGTGCCTGTGTTAATGACGGCAGCTACCGCAGCGCTTGGCCTTTTTCCACTCCTTTTGGGATCACCTGCCGGAAAAGAATTAGAACGGCCTTTAGCCCAAGTACTATTAGGCGGGTTATTGACGTCAACGGTGCTTAATATGTTTGTGGTACCGACAGTCTATAATGCCATCGAACAATGGCGCGAAAAACGAAGTGCTTTAAAGGATAAACAACCAGGAGAAACACTATGAAGCAAATACAGCGTAACAGTAAATCGGTATGGCTTAGTTTAATCATGAGCCTTTTTATTTGGACAATACCATTAGAACTTTTTGCCAATACAAATGAACCTCCCAAAATAACTATCCCTTCCACTGTTCCTGCCATTTGGAAGGCTATAGAGGAACATAGTGCATCGATAAATCAGGCATTAAAAGAAAACCAATTAGCTTCCATTCATGAGCATGCGTTTGCTATTCGCGATTTAGTCAATGCACTTCCTGCTAAAAGTCTGGATTTATCGGATGAACAGAAAAAGACTTTGCAGAATAACTTAAGCTTTGTTGCGCAATTGGCTACACGTCTTGATAAAACAGGTGATGCAAACGATAAAGAGGGGACACAAGCGAATTGGGATAAATTGGAAAAGATATTAACTCAATTACGCGAGCTTTATCAAACCCCACAGTCTAATTAAGGATTACATTAGATGAAATTGTTTTATTGTGTTCAAGGAGTACTATTAAGTACGTTGGTTTTAGGACAGGCTCTTGCAAGTCAAGAGCCTGTACCTCCTAAAGCGAGTGACCCTACAGTATTGTTGATTAAAAAATTCCAAACCGAAGTCGATGGGAAACCAGCCGAGTTGTTTCGCATTGAACAGCCCGATGGCACATGGGGATATAAAGGGGTCAAAGGTCAAGTATTTGATGCGATTGTAAAAAATCAAACGGATAAGCCGACCGTCTTACATTGGCATGGTCTTATTGTTCCTAATGATCAAGATGGGGTACCTTATGTGACGCAAGCACCTATTCCCCCAGGTGGCGAGTATCATTATCATTTCATACTTAAACAGTCTGGGACTTATTGGATGCATTCGCATCATGATTTACAAGTACAGCAATTTTTATCAGCGCCTTTGATTATCGCTGATCCAAACGATAAGGTGAGTGATAAAGAGGTTACTTTCTTTATCGGAGATTTTAGTTTTAAAAAACCAGAAGTGATTCTAAGTGAGTTAAAAAAAGGGCAAATGACCCACATGCATCATGGCAGTGGGATGTCTTCTATGCCTATGGATAATGCGGCACCTGATTTAAATGATGTCAATTATGATGCTTTTCTCACCAATTATAAAACTTTAAAAAATCCTCAAATCGTTCCCGTTCATCCAGGAGATACTGTTCGATTACGTTTCATTGCGGGTTCTGCAATGTCCAATTTTTTTATTAATACAGGTATTTTGAAAGGAGAGGCAATCGCACTCGATGGCCAATCGATTCAACCTGTACAATCTGAGCAATTTCAACTGGCTGTGGGGCAACGACTTGATGTCCTGGTGACTATTCCCCAGGGTGAAGCAGCATATCCTATTCTTGCTCAAGGCGAGGGGACGCAGATGCAAACGGGTTTAATACTCGCAACGCCTAAAGCGATTATTCCTAAACTTAATGAAATAAGTTCAAGTAAAGCAGGGGCTTTAAATTATGATCAGGAGTTTCAATTTAAAGCATTAAATCCACTGCCTGATAAAACACCTGGCCAAATCTTAACCGTTAATCTAGAAGGCGATATGATGCGCTATGTATGGACTATTAATAACCAAAAGTGGCCAGACATCAAACCTTTAATAGTTGATGAAAATAAACGCGTCGAAATGGTCTTTAACAATAAAACCACCATGGCTCATCCTATGCATTTGCATGGTCATGTATTTGAAGTAACTGAGATTGATGGTAAAAAAATAAAGAATGGTTTGTTGCACGATACGGTTATTGTGTTGCCGAAATCAACAGTGAACATTCAATTCGATACTGATAATCCTGGTAATTGGATGATGCATTGCCATATGCTGTATCATCAAGAAACGGGCATGATGACCCTAGTGAATTATCAAGATATTAAATTGCCAAAATTAATGATGCACCATTCGTTGTAAGCTCCATTGCAGTATCTGCAAGGAGCTTGAACATTAAGCCATTTTTTCGCATTCTTCAGCACATTGATAACATGCATCGGCACATCGCTTGCAGTGTTCCATGTGCTGATGCTTACCGCATTCATCGCCACAAGCCCGGCAAATTTTAGCACATAATCCACAAATTTCTTTAATAAAGGATGAGCCCCTGGCCATCATCTCTGCCGCAAGGGCGCAGATTGCTGCACAATCACGATCCAATGTAATACAACAAGCTAAGTCTTTACGGTTGTCTTCTTCGCTGCAAGCCGTTGCGCAATGCTCACATTCAGCCACACATGTTTGGCAGGCTTTAATACAGGCCTCATACTGTTGGTGGGACATGTTATTCTCCTTTGGATTGTTCACTTCCATACCATTGATTACGCCATGTTTTTAATTGCTCAATTTCTTTTTGTTGGGCGTCAATGATTTTCTGAGCCATTTCTTTGATTTCAGGATGTGTTGCATTTTTTAAAGCATCTTCTGCCATCATAATGGCAGCCTGGTGATGAGGTATCATCATATCAATGAAGCGTTTATCGTATTGGTTGTCTTTTTTTCCTAACTTGTCCATCATCATTTGATCCATGGCACTTTGGCATTTGGTCATTGAGCCCATCATACAAGCACAATTTTCTTTTGCCCAAAGTGTATTAGGGATTGTAATGGTAAGCGCAAGACTGCCGATAATTAACAATTTTTTAAACACTAGGCTTCTCCTTGTCCAGTTTTAAGAAATGATTTAATGGTTCCTTTTCGAACTATTAAGGAACTCAATAATTTTTATTACGTCTTTTTTAGTGAAGGGCTTATGAAAGACTCGCTCCTTGTTCTCTTCTGATAATGCATAATCTTCGTATGAAGATAAACCCATAATAGGTGCTTCTTTGCCAATATGCCAATTTTTCTTAATTTGATGAATCAAAGTATTTCGATGATTAAGGTTTATATCAATTAAAATAAGACCGTATAGTTAATATTAGCGGTGGCTCGAAAAATTCATACCACGGCCTCATCTGGTTCAGACTAGGAAATAAAAACGACATTATTCCTTCGCGATTGAAGCAGAGGATTATTTCTCTTAGCAACTCTATCAATATTAGGTTTAATCTGTCGTTTTACACCTTCAATTCCCAAAGCGCTGCGGTTTGACAAGTCATTAAAATCACTGAATTGCCTGGGGTTTGATGACTGTTCGCCTGGTGCAAAAGTTGGAAGAATGACAAAGCCTTTGACGACATCTGCTGCTTCGCCTCCTTTTTCTTTTCCGGGATTAATACCTTGAGTTAACTCAAGATGTTTGTCATCGTCAGCGGCTACAATGATTGGGGTATGAGGATATTGTTCATGCAGAGCTTTGGCAACGGATTTGAGATTGCCTGCATCAAAAGCTGAAACCACAGCCGGTAGCTCGGTTGCTTCTTTTATCGTTGCAGCGGTGGCATAACCCTCCGTTATCAAAATAACGGGTACATCTGCAAGCTTCTCAATACCTCCTAATACATGAAAGCAGCCTTCTTTCCTGGAATCCTTTGCAAACCGCTTAGCGCCATCTTTGTCAATGTATTGAACGGTCCAGATGGTGCCGTTACTATCGGTTGCCGGTATGCAGGTTAGTTTTTTTTCTTCATCAGTATACACACCCGAATGAACTTGAATACCTTTCGATTGCATATAAGGCGTGGGTTCCACAACCTCTGTCATCATGGATAATTTTTGCTTGAGTCTTAATGCAGTACTTTTTTGTTTGGCTTCAAGCTCACGTTGACGAGTTTGTTGATGCTCAAGCGCCTCTGCCTTGAGCGTTGCCTTCTGTTCATCAGTTAGAATGTAGCCCTTACATTTCCAGTTAAGCTCTGCTCCAGTTCGATTGTTTTTAATATATCCTGCTGGAACACCATCTAAATGGGCTACATAAAATCCTGCTTTTTCACTATTTTTATCACCCTCGGTGGGGATGCGATGAGGTTTGCCATCCATAATCGGATGCTCGCCTGAAACAATAGCATCAATGCTTATCAATGCCGCTTTAAATTCATCCGCAGGTATAAGCGCTTTATCCTGAGTCAGTATTTGATTTTCAGGAAGCCAGGCCTTGATTTTCTCAACAGGAACACCAGGGTTTGCATACCAACATTTTTGAACTTTATCCCAGGCAATACCTGGTGTTCCATCAGAGAGTTTTCCTATTGTGGATTTTGCAATCTCTTTTTGTTTGAAGGGGATGCTTAACCAGACCCTTTCAGAAGTGGTGTTTTCAGACGCCATAAAGACTTCCTCTTTTAGTTTATCATCCTTGATTTCAATAAGTTCTGTCAGTTGAATGTCTTGGGTTTGCTCTAAAGCACAGAGGTGATTAACTATTTTCTCTGCATCTGCGGATGCTCTGAATATTTCTAATGGTTCATCTTCCAAAACACGAATCCATGATTTGATATATGCAGTGTGTTGAGAAGAGTCATGCCCTATATCAAGCTCAGCACCTAAAAGCATGCTTGCAATTTCAGCTCTAAGCTCTTCTTTGGCATAGGCATCTGAACCAAAGGGATGGCCTAAATCTCTATCCAGTCTTGAAGGATGACCGCTCCAATGCCCTAGCTCATGCAGGGCGGTAGCATAATAGTTTGCCGCGGATTTAAATTGCTCTTTTGGTGGAAGATGGATACTGTCAGTTGATAACTTGTAAAATGCTCTGTCCGCTTCAGAATGAATAATGGCAGCACCAGAGTTATGTAGCATTTTTTCTGCTCTTTCAATTAAGGACCAGTCTGGCTCTTTTGCAATGAGTTCTGGCATATTATCAATTTGCGAGGCATGAAATACCGTTGCATAAAACACCTTGGGTCGTTCAAGATTCACGTGCACTTTTAGTGGATTACCATGCTCATCAAGTACAGGTTTACCAGTATTATCTTGTTTGATTTGTTCTTCATGAAATTTCCAATATTGAATCGTGGTGCCTTTTTCTCCCTTGCGAACCTGCGCATCCATACTTAGCGCTTGTTTATAAGTTAACCAACGGTTGTCATCACTTTGATTCAGCATCAAATACAATGCATTGATCCCTCGATAACGCTTACCTGTGACTGGATTATAAGGAACTTGACCATTACCTGTGCCTGGTTCCCATGGTTTTAGCCAGGGCGCGGTTCCTGCTTTCAGGCTTTCAATAATTTGATTGGCAACGACTTGATGGTAAGGCATTTTAGTCATAAATGGCCTCCATGGCGTCTTCTTCATTGAGTGCATCTTCAAAAAATGCTCCCATGATGTCAGCTTCTATCGGACTGACTTCGACAAGAAAGCCCGGGATTACTAAATCCTCGAATTTTTCTGAAATCACATCCATTAACTCGGTTTCATGACTCATGTGGTTTTCTCCCGTTTAATAATTACCCATATGGGTGTGATCATTCCCTTGATTTGTCTTGTGTGAACAAGACCATAATATCGACCATCGAATGACCATTCGCTTTGACTGGTCATCGTCATGATTTCATCTTCTTGAAGTTGATAATTCATCACCTGCCATTGAGGTAAAGCGCGGTTCATACCATCCTGTAATTTTGGTTTTGAATAGGGAATTAGCATTTGATTCACAAAAACCCCTTCATTTGTCACAGAGAGGATATCGCCAGATACAGCCACCACTTTTTTCATTAAATAACCATATCCATTACAGTAAAGACCATGGTCTATATAGCCTCTGTTCTTGGCTAATTTGAAAGACTGCCTATCATCGGGGCAAAAAATCACATAAGCATTTTTTAGCGGCTCTGTGCCGGTGATACGATATAATCCTACAGGAATGGATTCAGTAAGGTTTATCCTAAAGCCCATAGAATTGAACAATATGCCTGCAGCAATAGTACTTATCAGAAAAATAGCGATTATTATGGACAATTTTTTCATAACCTGATCACCTCATCCTCACTTAAACGAATACGTAAAATATCTGAGTGAGTAGGAGCCTCTACAGATGCTCTAGCCATGAAGACTGGATCTTTAAAATAAAGCGGTTGTTTACCATAGATAGCAGGGAAGCCCGCTGCATAAACAACCATATCCCCAGCTTCAATAATCAAGCCATTAGAATCTTTTTTAGGTCCTGGCATACGAAGACACTCATCAACGGTTAAAAGAGGTCTCGATATTTCCTGAATGGTTTTTGATATTTGATTTAAGAACGTAGAAAAGCGTTTACCGCTGGTGGTGATGTGTTCTTTAACAATAGTTGTTTGACCTGTTAGCTTGGAAAGATGTTCTGCCGTTTCAACTCGGTTGGGTGGATAAGCATTTTGGATATGGCAATTAGAAGTAATGGTTTCATCAGGACCATAACCACGTTCACGGCTTTTAAGCTGATTAATGTCCTGACAAATTAAGTAAAATTTTAAACCATAACCTGCAACAAAGGCTAATGACTCTTGTAGAATATCGAGTTTTCCAAGGCTTGGGAATTCATCAATCATGCAAAGCAGTCGATGTTTATAAGTTTTTTTAGCACTCACATAAGATAATCCTTTGTCATCGGATACACGCTCAAATTCCATTTTGTCAGCCAATAGTCTCACTATCATATTAATCATGACTCTAACCAGAGGTTGAAGCCTCGCCTTGTCATTAGGTTGAGTAACAATATAGAGACTCACCGGATTTTCATGGTTCATCAAATCTCGAATACAAAAATCAGAGTCAGAGACGTTATGTGCTACCACTGGATCTCGGTATAACGCCAAATAAGATTTTAAAGTAGATAATACAGAACCTGCTTCTTCTTCGGGTCGATCTATCATGTCACGTGCAGAGGCTGAAATAACAGGATGGGTTTTGTCCTCAATATGTGGGTATTGGGTCATTTCAATGAGCAGGTCGGCAATATTAATATTGGGATCAACCAGCATACGGTCAATGTTGGGAAATGTGGCGGGTTCTCCCTTGTTTTTCAGTTTATAAATCGCATGCAGAATAAAACCAACCAAAAGGGCTTGAGAGGTTTTCTGCCAGTGCGTTTCCAATCCTTTACCATCGGGATCAACTACAAGTGTTGCCAAATTTTGTACGTCACCTACCTCTGATTCAGTACCTACTCTGATTTCATCCAGAGGGTTCCAGCGTGCGCTTCCTTTTAAAGTTGCAGGTTCAAATCGAATGACTTTGTTGGCGGCATGTCTCTGCCTCCATCCAGAGGTCATTGCCCAAAGTTCGCCTTTTAAATCGGTAATCACGCAGGAATGTTTCCACGATAAAAGGGTTGGAATCACAAGGCCAACTCCTTTTCCAGAGCGGGTTGGCGCATAAGTTAAAACATGCTCAGGCCCATTATGGCGCAAATAATGAATTTCTCCTTTGTCATCCTCGAACGCCCCAACATAAACTCCTTCATCATGTCCAATTAGGCTTGCATTGCCTAAGTCCTCCCAATTAGCCCATCTGGCTGAACCATGGAGATAATCACTCACATTGCTCTTTTTAAAATACTTGGAAGCCAACACGATCATCATTAAAAAGAGAGAACCCATCATGACGATGAGACCAAAGGCTGCATTAAAAGAATCTGGATAATAGGGTTGGTATTTAATAGCCCACAGAAAAATCTGCCACGGCATATAAATATGGGCGAATGAACCTCCCAAGACATCAGCATAGTGAAATTGATGCGCGAAAAACTGAGTTCCAATTTGCATGCTGATTAAGAAAGAACAACTGACTAACAAGACTAACGTTTTATTTATCTTGCCGTGATTTTTTTCTCTTACTTGGGGACCTATGGCTTTATTAGGTTTGTTTTGGCTCATTGGCTCTCTCCAGATGCCTTTTGGTTCACAAACTGACTGACCTCATCTGATGTATCAGTACCTGAACTAAAGCTACCTCCAGGAGTACCCATAGACAGAATATTTTGTGCGTTGGATTCTTGCGATTCAGAAGCGGGTGAATCTACCTTGTTCTGAATTGCCTCAGCAATTTTCCCCCCCGTTGTGTCAGC
>Ga0075012_10002709_pt1 | contig 17229 bp, 11 predicted proteins | sample All_14_2_FD_71474 | JGI IMG/M metagenome (GOLD analysis project Ga0075012, IMG submission 71474) | Freshwater microbial communities in response to fracking from Pennsylvania, USA - Allegheny Zone_MetaG_DW_15 | ecosystem: Environmental > Aquatic > Deep subsurface > Groundwater > Drilled... | reverse complement strand
GCGAGACCGTAGCGTTGCTCGACCCAGCGGTGAAACACCGTGCCGAGTCGCGTCGCGCGATAGGGCCGCTGCGGCATCGGCCGACGCAAACGCGCCGCAACCTCGGAGGGTTGCGTGACGAAGTCTTTGAATGCCGAGGCTGGCACGCGCAGCGGAACAACGGCGCGGTCGCTTGCCGCGAGCCGCGCGGCACGTTCGGCAAGCAACAAGTCGATCTCTCGCTGCCACCCTCGCCGGTCATCCCCCCGCCGCGTCGGGTCAGCGGACCGAACCCGCTCGGCCGCAGCGAACACGTGCTGGCGTCGCGCGCCCAGCGGATCATGCGGCCACCACGGCTCATCGCCGTTGTCATCGACGCGCGGATTCGATTCGTGCTGCGAGCCTTCGGGGAAGGGCGGCACGATGCCACGCTCAACGAGCGGCAGCAAGAACGGGCTGGGCGCTCGCGGCGTTGACTGTCGCGACCAGAACGATCCGGTGAGCAGCAGCCGGTGCCGCGCACGCGTGACCGCAACGTAGGCCAGTCGACGTTCTTCTCTTTCGAGATGCGCGCCCACCTCGGCTTTGAAGGCGTCGCGGCGGTCGAGCAGTTCTTTGCGCGTTTCAGCGTGCTGCCAGTCGAAGTGCGGCAGTTCTGCAGCGTCACCCCGCAACGGATACGGCAGCACTCCCAAGCTCAGCCAACCCGTCGTGCCGTCGCGCGGCTTGCTCGGCAGTTCGTCAGCGACAAAGCGTGGCACGACCACGTGATCCCACTCGAGACCTTTCGAACCGTGCACCGTCAGTACTTGCACCGTGCCAGGCTCGGGCGGTTCGCTACGGGGCGAGAGGTTGTCGCGCCATTCGGCTTCGCGCAACCAGGCGAGGAAGCCGCCGAGGGTCGCGTGGTCGGCGAGCGCGAGATAGCCGTCGAGGGCTTCCGCGAACGCTTCTCGCGGAGCCATGCCCATGACGCGCGCCGGGTTCGCAGCGACCTCGATGTCGAGAAGCAAGTCGTGCTCGACCGCCGCAACGAGGTCGGGAAGGTCGAGCGCTGTGCGCGAGCGCAGTCGCGCAAACAACCGCCCTGCATCGCGCAGTCGCTCCAGGCCTTCGGTGCTGAGGGCTTCGAGTTGGGTGTGGTTCTCGGGTGCCCCGGCAACAAAGTCGAGGGCGTCGACGAGCGAGACACCATCGGTGCGCGCTATCGACGAGCGTAAAGCCTCCTTCACGTCGTCGCTGAAAGCGCGTTGCGCCAGGTCACGATCACGCAGCCACGACGCGATGCGACTGAGTGCGTGCACGTCGGCAGTGCCGATGTTCCACCGTGGCCCGACGAGCAGACGCACCAGCTCGGTTCCCGCACCGGGGTTGTCGATAACACTCAGTGCACTGACGAGGTCGACGATCTCGGGTTGTTCGAGTAGCCCGCCGATGCCGAGCACGTGTACGGGCACTCCGCGGTCGCGTAGCGCCGCGAGAAACACCGGTTGGGTCGCCCTGCTGCGCATGAGCAGTGCGGCACTCGCGCGCAGCGGACGCCCCTCGTCGTCCGTCGCGCCCACCTCAGCGCCCGGCACAGGTTCGGCGAGCCGAGCGGCCAGCCACTCGGCAACCAGGGCAGCTTCTTCTTCAAGCGTCTCGGGGTAGGCCGTCTCGACGGGATGCTCGCTCGCAGTGCGCGAAGGCTCGAGCCGCTCGACCGCGACTCCCCCACGAGCGCTGAGCGGTTCGACGAGAGCGTTCGCCACGTCGAGCACGCGCGTGCCGTTACGCCACGAGGTGCTGAGTGAGTAGCGCCTCACGTCTCCTGCACGGCTCATGGCGAATCGCGCTGCGAAGTCGTCGAGGTTTGAGGCACTTGCCCCACGCCAGCCGTAGATCGACTGGTGCGGGTCTCCGACCGCCATGACCGGGGTTCCACCAAAAAGTTCGGCGAGCAACCAGGTCTGGGCCACGTTCGTGTCTTGATACTCGTCAAGCAGTACGACGCGGTAGCGCTCGCGCAGGGCGGCGCCGACGGCGGGGTGCCGACGCGAGATAGCGAGCGCGAGTGCGACCTGGTCAGAGAACTCGACGAGCCCTTCGAGGTGCTTGCGTTCTTGGAAGCGTTCAACGAGGTCAGCGAGCGGAGCCGCTGCGGTGACCGTCGAGACGAGTTCGAGCGCTGCCGGATACTGCCCTCGGCCGCCCGGCGGCAGTTCGGCGAGCTTTCCGAACCGCGCGACGAGTTCGCGCACACCGTCAAGCGGTGCGTCGTGCTCGGCGAGTCCGTGGGCGAGAGACAGCACCGCCCGCGTGACGCGGTCGACCGACAGGTCGAGCTGGGCGAGTCGCGGGTCGTCACTGCTCGTGACAAGTTCACGGGCGAGTTGCCACGCGCTGGCCTCGCCGAGTACGACGCCTTCGGGGTCGCGCCCAATGAGCGCGGCGTGGTCGCGATAGAGCGACGACGCGAAGGAGTTGTAGGTCGACACCGTGGGCTGCGTGAACGCGTCGATGACGGGAGCGCCGCCTGGTAGCCCGTCGAGCGCGCCCGAGCGGCCGAGCTGCACGAGCCGCTCACGCACGCGCACCGCGAGCTCGCTTGCAGCCTTGCGCGTGAAGGTCAGACCGAGCACACTCTCGGGCGGAACGAGTCCGTTGGCGACGAGCCACAGCACACGCCCCGCCATGGTCTCGGTCTTGCCCGAGCCGGCGCCGGCCACGACGAGCACGGGTTCGAGGGGCGCCTCGATGACGAGCTGCTGTTCATCGGTGGGGCGCGGCCGGCCGAGAGCATCCGCGATGTCAACAGCCGAAATGCGAGCGGCGATCGGAGACGGCTCGTGCATCATGCCTCCCCCGTCACCGGCGGAACTCGGTGGATGCGATGCGCTTGCGCCCCGAAATCGAAACGGTCGATGCTGCGTACGCCCGTCAGTCGAGCAACCGCGATGGCCTCAACGGCCTGGCGTACGCGCTGCCGAAACCTCTCGAGTTGCTCCTCGTCGAGTGGCGCCTGCACCGCTTCGCGATAGTCGCGACCGCGTACTCCTTCACGCACGTAGAGCAAGCGCGCACCACCCGAGCGATGCCCTGGTAGCTCTCCGGCAGCTGCAGCGGCCTCTGCCGCTTCAGTGCCGAGCACGGCCCTGGCCCCTTCGATGATCGCCGCGTCGAGCGCGTCGTCGAAGGCCCCTTCGGCGTAGGCGAGTTGGTACGCGCCGAGTTGTGCGTGTTCGTCGACCTCAGCCTGTTTCGTGAGGGGCGGGCCAGTCTTGAGGTCGATGATGCGCACAGCGCCGTCGGCGTCGAGTTCGATGCGGTCGACAATGCCGCGAAGTCTGGCGCGGTCGATGTCGAGCTCGAACGAACGCTCTGCGGCGATGGCCGCGCGACCTTCGGCGGCCGCGTCGTGCAAGTAGGCGGCGACGCCGACGGCATAGCGCCGCGCGAGCCTGCGCTGCTGATCGCCGAGCCACGGAGACTCGAACACGAGCTCGTCCCACCGCTGTTCGATTGCTTGCCACACCGCATCGATGTCAGCACTCGCCGCGGTCTCCATGGCCCAGTGCACGATCGTGCCGATGCCCATCGCGGGAGTCGATTCGCCTGGTGCGATGCTGTCAAGAAACCAGTCGAGCGGAGACTTCTCTATCGCCTCGAGCTTTGACGGCGAGAGCGGCACGTGTTCGACCCCCTCGAAGAGGGGAGCGTCAGTGCTCGAAGGCATGAGACCCCACCACTCAGATGGGTCTGCGCCAACGACGCGCTCCGCCGCGAGTCGAGCGAGGGCGAGCGCGGCTTCGGCCCTGTCTGCTTCGCGCGCCGCCGGGTCAGCCAGCTCTCGACGCAACCGGCCGACCAGTCGCCTGAGTGATCGGGCGCGCACCGGTCGCGTCGTCGTCGACGCGTCGAGACGCGACGCCGCAGTGGATGCGCTGCGAGCGCTCGCCTGGTCAGCGCCGCCCGCGCCGAGGCCGCGCCCTGAGTCGAGTGTGCGAGCCTGTGCGTCGGCATACTCCTCCGCGTGCTGGCGCACGAGGCCGAATAGGGCACTCGGTTGCTCGTCATCGCCGGCGACGGCCGTGGCGATGAGCTGTCGCCTCGGTCGCGACGCAGCGAGTGCGAAAAGTCTCAGTTCGTCGTCGAGCACGAGCCTGCGCTCGTCGAGATCTGCGAGCGGCAAGCCCCTCGCAATGCGACTCAGCACGGGGGCACCGAGAAGCGAGCCTCGAACGCGCAGGTTGGGCCACACTCCTTCGACGAGCCCGGCGACGACGACGACGTCGGCTTCGAGCCCGGCGAGCGCGGCGGGTGTCGCGACGAGCACCGCGTCGTCCGAGCGCTGAGGCGCGAGGAGGTCGTCGCCGACGTCGCTGTCGAGAACTCGCGCGAGAAAGGTGTCGACGGTGGCTTCGGGCACCGTGTCGACGATTGCCGTCGCGGCACTGAACACCGCGACGACGGCGTCGAGCGCTCGGTCGGCTTCGCGGGCCGGCACGCCGTGACCCGCTGCTTCGCGCTGCCACAGCTCGGCTGCGTGCGACTCGCTCCACGCGATCCACAGCAACTCGTCAACGGTGGCCCCAGCCTCGAAGCGCGCGGCGATGGCGGCGAGGGTGCGCGCGAGCCGATCGGCTGTGCGCGCGACACGGTGGTCGAGAGTGGCAAGGCGGCCGGGTGCGCGCAGAGCATCCACCAGCAGTTCGTCGGCCGAGCGATCGCCTCCACCCGCGAGTTCTTCTGCCCGCAGAGCCCGGCGCAACCGCCGCAGTGCCACCCGGTCGAGCCCGCCGAGTGGGCCCAGCAGCAACTCGGTGGCAGCAGCGGCGTCGAGCGGTGCGCGGCCGACTGCGAGATCGACGTGGCGAATGAGCGCCCGGGCGGCGGGATGCTCGCGCAGCGGCCTGCCCGCGGCCGTCGACTGCACCGGCACTTCGGCCTGAGCGAGAGCGCGCACGAGCGGCGGCACGAGGGTTCCACTGCGCACCACGACCGCCATGCGAGGCCAGGGCACTCCGTCGAGCAAGTGACGCTCACGCAACACGTCAGCAATGAGCGCGCGTTCGCGTGCGGCACTCGCCGCTTCGAGTGCAAGCACAGGTTCGAGGGCAGGCACGGGATCGAATGCGAGCGCAGGTTCGAGGACGGGCACAGCTTCGAGGGTTGGCACAGGTTCGAGCGCAGGTGCGGGCCGCTCTGTGTCGCCGGCATGCTCGAACACGCTCGACGCTCGACGCTGTCTGCCGGCCGCCGCAGCCCCAATGCGACCCGTTACATCAGAGACGAGTCTGCGCACTGCTGGGCCGTGACGGTGCACCGACTCGAGCACGAGTACCGCAACCGCCTCGCTGCCACGGCCGAGGCGCCCCGCCAGTCGGGCGAGAGCTTCGGGCTCACCACCACGGAAGCCGCTCGTCGCAACATCGGGGTCGCCAAGCGCGATCACGCACGAGCCGCGCTCGGCGAGCGCCACCAGCAGGTCGGCACCCGACGGTGTGAGGTCGTGGGCGTCATCGACGATGACGAGGCGCGGCAGCGGTGGCATGCCCTCGGGTGGCTCACGCACGAGACCGACCGCGGCACGCACGAGCTCGGCGGGGTCGAGCTGCCCCGGTCGCGAGCTACCCAGGATGAGCCGCAGTTCGTCGACGAAGTCGGCCACAGCGACCCACTCTGGTCGGCCGCGCTCTCGCCCTGTCGCGCGCAAGCGATCGGTCGACCAATCGTGCTCAGAAAGTCGAGCAATAACGTCACGCAATTCGGTGCGGAAGGCGGGCAGTCGGCGCACCTCGGGACCGAGGTGCTCGGGCCACGCTGGGCCGGCAGATGCCTGGCCACCCAGCGAGGCGAGCAACTCGTCAACGACAGAACGGTCGAGTAGTTCGGCGAGGTCGGCGTCGCTGTCGGCGCCGCTCAGCAGTCGAGGCTCGGGAAGCCCACCGAGCCGGTGCGCCGCCGTGACCAAGGCGAACGCCCAGGCGGGCAGCGAACGCGCAAGCGGGCCTGGCAGTGCGGGTGCAGGCTCGCCGCGCTGCTCTGCCGCGCGCGCGAGTTCGAGCGCGAGCCGGTCGCGCAGTCGGGTCGCAGCCCGGCGCGACGGCGTGAGCACGAGAACGTCGTCGGCCGCGAGACCGTCGTCAACCACGGCGGCTCGCACGAGCTCGAGCACGACGGCCGTCTTGCCCGAGCCGGGTGCCCCCAGCACGACCGCTCCTGGGCCCAGTCGGGCATCCACCGCCGCCCGCTGCGAGGCGTCAAGCTCGATCGGCGCGACGTCGTCGGCAACGACAGAAGCGACGAGGCGAGGCATGCGAGCGACGCTACCGTGCCGCACCGACGCTGTCGCGGTGGATGCCCAGCCTCGCATGAGCGCTCGCGCCAGTCGCCCGCGCCCTTGCGAATCAGCCCTCGGTGAACACTGCGGGAGGGCCGCGCGCGCCCCGGTACGCTGACGACCGTGGACATTCGCATCGGCATTCTCAACAGCCCCCGTGAACTCTCGTTCGAGACCGAGCAGAGCCTCGCCGAGATCGAGGCCGCCGTGTCGGCCGCCATCGAGAAGGGCGCCCCACTTCTCTCACTGACCGACGACAAGGGCAAGCGGTACCTCGTGCCGACCGCCGCCATCGGCTACGTCGAGATCGGCTCTGAGTCGAGCCGTCGCGTCGGCTTCGTCGGCTAGTACCCTCGGGGCTGTGGAACTTCTCTTCGCGACAGTCTTCGGCGCCGCCTTCGCCCTCGGGGTGCGGTACCTCGTGCCCGGTCGCGAGCAGCACGGTCTGCTGCTCGTTCCGCTCGTCGGAGCCGCAGCCACCGCCGCCGTGTGGGCCATCTGCGTGTGGCTCGGCCTCACCTTCGACGGCGGGTGGATCTGGGTGATCTCGCTCGTGCTCGGCCCGCTCGTTGCCCTCGCCGTGGCTCTGGTGTTGCCGAAGCGTCGCCAACTCGCCGACGCGAAGTTGCTCGAGCGGCTCATGAAGCCGGGGGCTGCGCGGGGCTGAGCGCCGCGGGGCTGAGCGCCGCGCCGCCAGGCCTGCAGGTCAGGCCGTCAGGCCGAGCTTGTCCATGCGCCGCGTGTGCTCGGCGATGAGCTCGGTGAACACCGGCTCGATCCGCGCCTCGTCTTTCGAGCGGTCATCGTGCCGCACGAGGGCCGACCGCGCCTGAAGCATCGTGTCGCCGACGAGTCGGCGGCTCCACAGAGCCAAGCGCGACGCGAGTCGAGGCTCGACAGCGACCGCTCGCTCGAGAATGCGATGCAGGGGCTCTGCGAGGTCTCCCGCGCCGAGCGCTTCGACGACGCGCTCGCCGAGCTCGCGGGGCAGGCCACCTGCGAGGCGCATCCAGAAGTCGGTGAGAAAGCCGATCGTGACGTGCGCGCTCGCGACCTGCTCGAACCAGGCGTTTCCGCGCGTGCGCGCCTCGAACTCTTCGACGTTCGCGAGGTGAGGCTGCAGGGCGTCTGAACGGTCGAGATGCAGTCGCTCGAGCTCTGCCGTGATCGCGCGGTAGCGGTCGAGCACGATTGCGGTGGCGCGCGCGAGTGCATCTTTGTCGGCCGGGCGAGGGGCGGTGCGGATGCCCTCCGAGAGCAACTCGATGAAACCGAGGTGCAGCGCGGCGCAGTGGCCGAGATAGACATCGGGCGATGGCGTGAGATCTGCGAGGTCGACGCGCAGCGCTCCCGCCGCCGTCTCGCGGAGTGAGAGCGTGGGCGCCTCAGGACGAGGGCGAGTACGACGGGACCACCATGCCACGCCGCCAGCCTAGGCGATGGGCGGGCAGAACGAAGTGCGGCCGGTAGACTGAGTGCTTACCGACTTCAGACAGGCGAACTCCACTCGTGACTTTCTCAGACCTGGGGGTCGAGGCCGATCTGGTCGATGCCCTCGCCAGCAAGGGCATCATCGAGCCCTTCCCCATTCAGACCCAGACCATTCCGCTCGCCCTCTCCGGCCAAGACATCATTGGCCAGGCGAAGACCGGCACCGGCAAGACTTTCGGCTTCGGCCTACCGCTCATTCAGCGTCTCGGTAGCGACCCCGCGCCCGGCGTCAAGGCACTCGTCGTCGTTCCTACGCGCGAATTGTGCGTTCAGGTCACCGAAGACCTCGAGCTCGCCGCGTCGAACCGACCCACCAAGATCGTCTCGATCTACGGCGGCAAGGCCTACGAAGGTCAAGTCGAGCAGCTCAAGGCCGGTGCCCAGATCGTCGTCGGCACCCCTGGTCGACTGCTCGACCTCGCCAGCCAGCGGCTGCTGTCGCTCGCCGACGTGCAAGTCATGGTGCTCGATGAGGCAGACAAGATGCTCGACCTCGGGTTCTTGCCCGACATCGAGAAACTCTTCTCGCAAACCAAGCCCACGCGCCACACCATGCTGTTCTCGGCGACGATGCCCGGCCCCATTGTGGCTCTCGCGCGCCGCTTCATGACGAAGCCCATCCACATTCGCGCTACCGATCCCGACGAAGGCCTCACCCAGGCGAACATCAAGCACGTCGTCTACCGCGCCCACGCGCTCGACAAGGATGAGGTCATCGGCCGCATTCTGCAGGCCGAGGGTCGTGGCAAGACGGTGATCTTCACGCGCACCAAGCGTGCAGCTGCCAAGCTCGTCGAAGAGCTCAACGATCGCGGCTACAACGCCGGTGCTGTTCACGGTGACATGAGCCAAGAGGCGCGTGAACGTTCCATGGCGGCCTTCAAAGCCGGCAAGCGTGACGTGCTCATCGCGACCGACGTCGCCGCTCGCGGCATCGACGTCAATGACGTCACGCACGTGATCAACCACACTGTTCCCGACGACCACGACACGTACTTGCACCGCGCGGGCCGCACCGGCCGCGCTGGCAAGACCGGCATCGCCGTGACGTTTGTCGACTGGGCAGACATGCACAAGTGGGCGCTCATCAACCGTGCCCTCGAAATGGGTATCCCCGAGCCGGTCGAGACCTATTCGTCCTCTCCCCACCTCTACAGCGACCTCGGCATTCCGGAAGGCTCGAAAGGCCGCCTCAAGGCAACGCCGATTCCCCGCGTCGAGAAGGAGGCAGCGCGTCCTCCGCGCGACCGCAACCGCAGCGCGTCAGGGGGCGGCCGTAGCGGATCGAGTGGTCAGGCGTCTCGCGGCAACTCGAGCGGTTCGGGCAACTCGAGCGGTTCGGGCGGCTCAGGCGGCAGCACGAGCGCCGACGGCGAGCGCACCGGTGCACCTCGGCGTCGACGCCGTCGTCGTTCGGGCGGCGCTGGCGGCGCATCCGGCTCCGGATCCACCTCGGGCACCGCAGCAGCCGAATAGCGTTACCTCTCGCGCTCACCCCGCGAGAGGTGCACACTGGTCGCAACGGCCGCGCAGTCGCCGGTCGCCTCGCGATCGGAGGCCGTCATGAACCGCTCCGCCACCGCGCGCTCGATGTGGGCGGTTCTCGCCGCGTCAGCACTCCTTCTTGCCGGATGCTCGGTCGAGGGCGACCCCACAAGCGAGCCGCAAGAGCCCCTCGCTCCCGAAGGGTCAGAGCCTCAGCTGCCCGCAGACGGACTCGGTGACACCGACTGCGTCGTCGGCCGCTGGGGGCTCGTGATGGCCGACTATCGACTGCAGTCTGAGCAGTACCTGCTCGGCTTGGGCGTGCCCATCACCGAGTTCGACATGCTCGGCGGGCAGACCCTCACGATCACTCAAGACGGCTTGCTCACGGTCGAGACGAACATCAGAACGACGGGCGTCATCGTCGCAGGAGACACCTCGGTGCCGATCAGCGTGACGACGGACGAGTCGGCATCGGCCGAATGGGGCTGGGACGCCTCAAGCCCCAGTGGCGGTCTGCTCGAAGTCGCCGAGTGGCAAGTCATCGACACGAGCACGTCGGGGCAGGGAATCGAAGGGCTCGAGGTTCCTCCGCCGCGCTTCGAGGGGTCGAATGCGACACTGCTCGTCGACTGCGACGCCGAGACGATGCTGTTGCAGGGCGGAGGGCCGCTCGCCGCTCTCTTCGAGAGGGTCTGAGTACGAGAGGGTCTGAGTCGAGCATCCACTGCTCGTCGACCACTCACGTCGGGAATGACGGTGTGAGGCGGTAGGTTTGGCTCCCTATGGCTACCGCACCAGACTCGCCTGAGAGCGCGACCACCACCTCTCCTCCCTCGACCGTCACTGACGCGCAACGGCGCGTCGTGCTCGGCGTGCTCATTGGCTCTGCCTTCGTCGTCATCCTCAACGAGACGCTCATGGGCGTCGCGATTCCGCGATTCATCGAAGTGTTCGGCATCACCGCGACGGCCGCCCAGTGGCTCACGACCGCGTTCATGCTCACGCTCGCGGTGGTCATTCCCATCACCGGCTACCTCCTGCAGCGCTTCAGCACCCGTGCTCTGTTCGTCACCGCGATGTCGCTCTTCACCGCCGGCACGCTTCTGGGCGCCGTCGCCCCCTTCTTCGAGCTGCTCGTCGTCGCGCGCGTGGTGCAAGCGAGTGGCACGGCCATCGTCATGCCCATGCTCTTCACGACGGTCTTCGCGCTCGTGGCGCCTGAGCGTCGCGGTCAAGTCATCGGCACCGTCTCCACGGTGATCGCGGTCGCGCCGGCCGTCGGCCCCAGCCTGTCTGGTCTGATTCTCAGCGTCGCCGACTGGCACTGGCTCTTCATCACGATGCTGCCGCTCACGACGACCGCGCTCATCATCGGCGCCGTACGCATGGTCGACGTCAGCCAGCGACGGGGAACACGATTGGATGCCCTCAGCGTGTTGCTCTCGATTCCCGGCTTCGGCGGTCTCGTGCTCGGCCTTGCCCAGCTCGGCGAAAGCGGACGCGCCGAGTCGAGCGGCGACACCGCGACCACCGACCCGGTCGTGACAGGCATCACCGCCCTCGTCGTCGGCGCCGTCGCACTCGCGCTCTTCGTACTGCGCCAAGTGCGTCTGCAGCGCCGCGACGCAGCACTGCTCGACTTGCGCATCTTCGGTGAGCGGCAGTTCGCGCTGTCGATCGGCATCATCACCGTGGCGTCGATGGCGCTGTTCGGCGCGATCATCATCATTCCGCTCTACGTGCAAGAGGTGCTCGAGGCCTCGCCCCTCATCTCGGGCCTCATCATCTTGCCCGGCGCTCTACTGCAGGGCCTTCTCGCCCCGCTCATCGGCCGCCGCTACGACCGGGTGGGTCCGCGTTCGCTCGTCATTCCCGGCATCGTGCTCATGGCGGCGACGCTGTGGACCATGTCGATGTTCTCGGCCGCCACTCCGATCTGGTTCGTCGCCATCGCCAACATCGGAGTGAGCCTCGGACTCGCGCTGCTCTTCACACCGCTACTCACGAACGGCCTCGCCGCGCTGCGCCCGCAGCTCAACCCGCACGGTTCAGCGATCGTCGGCACAGTGCAGCAAGTGGCCGGTGCCGCCGGCATCGCGCTCTTCCTGTCGGTCGCAGCGGCCGTCGCCCCTCCGACGGGTGACGCATCGATCACCGGCGACGGCGTGCGCGCCGCGTTCACCGTGGCCGCCATACTCGCGACGGCGATCATCCCGCTCGTGTTGCTCGTGCGGTGGGAGCGTGGTGGCGCGCCGCGAGGCGCAGCTCCCGATGCCGCTGAGGTGAGCGTCGCGACTGCTCCGGTGCACGAACCCTAAGGTCGCACTGCAGGTACGCCGCGTGTTGCCGCGATGATGCGATCGAGCGCCTCAGGGCTCGTCGAATTCTCGGCGAGTCGGTTGGGCTTGCCCTCGCCGTGATAGTCGCTCGAGCCGGTGACGACGAGGCCAAAGCGCGCCGCGAGTTCGAGTAGGCGCTCTCGGCCTTCTGGCGTGTTCTCGCGGTGGCCCACCTCGAGCCCGACGAGACCCGCGTCAACGAGTCGTGCCAAGTCGCGCTCTTCGACGACAGCCTCACGGCCTCGCGTTGCGGGATGAGCGAGCACCGCCGCCCCTCCCGCCGCCGTGATGAGGCGCACACCGCGCAACACCGTCGGAGCCTCGTGCGGCACGTAGTAGCCGCCCGTGAAGTGCAAGATCGACTCGAACGCCGCGCTCCGCGTAGGCACGACCCCGCGCGCCACGAGTGCGTCGGCGATGTGCGGGCGGCCAATCGTCGTGCCGCCGCTCTGGGCCAGCACGTCGTCCCAGCTCACGGGATAGTCTTCGGCGAGCCGAGCCACCATGCGTTCGGCGCGCGTGAGCCGGTCATCCCGAATGCGCGCCGTCTCGCCGAGCAGATCGGCGTTATTCGGGTCGAAGAGGTAGCCGAGCACGTGCACACTGCGCCACTCGTGCCGAGTGCTGAGCTCGATGCCGCGCACGACCTGCAGGCCTGTGCCCGCGGCGGCCGTGAGGGCTTCGTCCCAACCCGCCGTCGAATCGTGATCGGTGATCGCCACGGTGTCGAGCCCGGCCGCCACGGCTGCGCGCATGAGCTGCGTCGGTGTCTCGGTGCCATCGCTGACGCTGCTGTGGGTGTGCAGGTCGATCGGGCCGCGGGTCACTCTCTCAGCGTACGCGGCGTTCAGGGGCGGGATGCTCGGCGCGAGCATCCCGCTGGCGACAGCACGACGGCTGCGCCGGGTAGGCTCGCGGCACCATGATCCGCCGCTTCCTCGCCGCAGTCGTACTCGTCGGAGTCGCGGCGGCCCTCCTCGTGATCGCCTGGCCAAGCCTCTTCGGGCTGGCCGGTGCGCCGATCGTCGCCCAACTCGTATCGTTGCGCGCGCTCACCTCGGTGTTTGCCGTCGTCGCGGCGTTGGTGTTTGTCATCATCGCGATGCTGTGGGCGAGCGCCCGGCGGTTTCTCGCGGCACTGGCACTGCTTGCCGTGCTGTTCGCGGGCATCAACGTGGCAGTGCTGTCGACCCGCGGATTCGGCAACGAGTCGATGCCGACCCGTGCACCCGCAGAACTCGCCGTGCTCAGTTGGAACACCCTCGGCGACGCCCCAGGCGTCGAGCGCATCGCCGAACTCATCGTCGACGAACAAGTTGACATCGTCGTCCTCCCCGAAACGAGTCAAGACACCGCGGTCGCGATCGCCGAAACTACGCGAGTGTTTGGCCGGCCCATGTGGGTCTATTCGATCGCGTTCGACTACGTCGCCAAAGCACGGTCGACGAGCGTGCTCGTCTCGGTCGACCTCGGCGAGTATGTCGTCGACGACACGGTCGGCAACACCTCGGTGCTGCCGAGCATGGTGTTGAGACCAGTCGACGGCACCGGGCCGACCATCATCGGCGTGCACCCCGTCGCTCCCCTGCCCAACCTGCTCGACAATTGGCGCAGCGACCTGCAGTGGATTGACGATGTCTGTCGCGGCGAGCAGGTCATACTCGCTGGCGACCTCAACGCGACCGCCGACCACTTCAGGGCGGTCGACCCCACGCGCGGCAGTGCAGGACTCGGGCTCGGCGACTGCCTTGACGCTGCCCTGCAAACGGGCAACGGTGCCGTCGGCACGTGGCCCACCCAGGTGCCTGCCCTGCTCGGCGCGCCGATCGACCACGTCATGGCCACGCCCGACATCACCGTCACGGGGTTCAGGGTGCTGCGCACCGACGACGCGAGAGGCAGCGACCACCGGCCGATTCTCGCCAGACTCATCATCGACTGAGGTGCTGGTGAGACACTAGGCGCATGGCTGAAACGACTCCCGCCGGCGCGACCGACGTTGCTCACACGACCGATGCTCCTCGTGCCACCGAGAACCGCTCGACCACGCCGTCGAGCTCGACGTTCAAGGACTACATCTCGGGACAGTGGGCGGAACGTCCCGCGAGCGGAGTGCACGAGCGCGAACATGCCCGCTACGCGGCCGCGCGGCGCGAGCGGTTGTCGCAGCTGTATCCGGGCATCCGCCTCATCGTGCCGGCCGGCCCGGCGAAGCAACGCTCCAACGACACCGACTACCCCTACCGCGCCCACAGCGCCTTCGCGTGGCTGACCGGCTGGGGAGACGACACGGTTGCCGGAAGCGTGCTCGTGCTCGAACCGACCGAGGCGGGGCATGAGGCCTCGCTGTACTTTCGCGAGGCGGCCGGGCGCGACTCGGATGAGTTCTACGCCAATCCGGAAATCGGCGAATTCTGGACAGGCGCGCGGCCGAGCCTCAGCGACGTGGCCGTCGACCTCGGGCTGGCGACCGGCGGGCTGGATGCTCTCGACGCAGTGCTGACCGGGCTCGAGCAGAGCGGCACGGGCGCCGGAGCTGTCGAGACGCTCATCGTGCGCGAAGCCGACAGCTCGCTCACCGACCGGCTCGACACGATGCGGCTCGTGCACGGTACCGACGAACTCGACACCACTCGCGACGACGAACTCGCACGCGACCTCAGCGAACTGCGGCTCGTGAAAGACGCGTTCGAGATCGCCGAAATGCGGCGTGCCGTCGACGCCACCCGCCTCGGCTTCAACGACATCATTGCCGCGCTGCCCGAAGTCATTGAGCACCCCCGCGGCGAGCGCCTCGTCGAGGGAACCTTCGACCGACGCGCGCGTGCCGAAGGCAACACGGTCGGCTACTCGACGATCGCCGCGAGCGGACCGCACGCCTGCATCCTGCACTGGACGCGCAACGACGGCCCCGTCGTGCCCGGCGACCTCATGCTCGTCGACGCGGGAGTCGAACTCGGCAGCTACTACACGGCCGACATCACCCGCACGCTGCCCGTGTCAGGAGAGTTCACCGACGTGCAGCGGCGGGTGTACGAGGCCGTGCGCGAGGCGGCAGACGCGGCATTCGCGGTGGTTCGGCCGGGCATCCGCTTCAAAGAGGTTCACGCGGCAGCGATGCACGTCATCGCGGCGAAGACGGCCGAGTGGGGGCTGCTGCCCGTCTCGGCAGAAGAGAGCCTCGCGCCCGACGCCGGCTACCACCGCCGCTACATGGTGCACGGAACCTCGCACCACCTCGGGCTCGACGTGCACGACTGCGGCCAGGCGCGACGCGAGTTCTACGCCGACGGCATCGTCGAGGCAGGCATGGTGTTCACCATCGAGCCGGGGCTGTACTTTCAGCCGGACGACCTCACCGTGCCGGTCGAGTACCGCGGAATCGGCGTGCGCATCGAAGACGACGTGCTCGTCACCGCAGATGGGGTCGAGAACCTCTCGGCGGGTATTCCACGCACGGCCGACGAGGTCGAGGCGTGGATGCGCGAGGCGCGCCGGTAGCGAGATCGGCAGGGCGCGAGGGCTTCGGAGTCTCTCGCGCGCTTGTGCGTGCGTCTGGCTCCGGAGCCGTTCCCGCGTACGGCGCCCCGCGGACGCCCGCACGCGCCACGCCACGCCTCATCCGCACCCACACCGGACGCGCCACGCGCCCCCCGCACACACCCGCACCGGACGCGGACACGTGTCGAGCCTCCTCATAGCCACACCATGCCTCGCCGGCACCCGCACCCGCACCGAACGCGGACACCTTCCGAACCTCCCCCTCACCCACACCACGCCTTCTCCGCAACCACACCACGCCTCCTCCACAGCCGTGCCGACCAACGACTTATCCCAAGATTTCCTCAATCTCTTGTTCGAACACACGTTCGATGACACGATCGATCCATGACCCCATCGGCGCTCCTCGATCATTTCGGCACACTCATTGCCGGGCTCGAGAGCGCGCCCCTCGACGCCGCATCCCTGCGCAGCGTCTCCGATGACGACTTAATCGCCCTCACTGAACTCGGCGCGTCAGCACGGCGCCAGCTGGATGCTCGCACCGCCCTCATCGCGGGCGAACTCGCTCGGCGCTCACGCCCAGAGCTCGCGCACGCAGGGCTCGCACAGCGACTCGGGCACCGCACAGCCGATGAGCTCGTGCGCGTGACCACGGGCGAGTCTCGTCGCGATGCCTCGACCGCGGTCAACGTGGGGCTCTTGCTTGCGGCCTGCGACGAGCGCGCCACAGACTCGCACGACGAGGTCGACGTCGAGCTCGCAGCCAAGTCGACGCACCTCGCTCCGGCAATCGCCGCAGTGCGCGCCGGAACACTCAGCCCTGCGGGCCTCAATGCAGTGCGTTCTGGCCTGGGTGAACCGGGTCACTGCGTCACTGCAGAGTCACTGCGTTCGGCATGCGAAGCACTCTTCGCATCGCCGGAGACCCTCGATGTCGATCGGCTGTATCGACGCGCGCGAGAAGTTCGCGTCGAACTCGATTCCACCGCAGTCACCGATCGTGAGCGCCGGCAGCGAGACGCCCGGTCGCTCAAGCTCACCGTTCTTCCCGACGGCATGACTCGGGCAACGTGGTTGCTCGACCCAGAGTCCGCGGCACACGTTCGCGAGCTCGTCGACCGTGCAACGTCGCCGCTGCGCCGCACTGTGACCTTCGTCGATCCAGGCGACGTTGAGAAGGCCGCCCGCATTGCGGCCGATCCTCGAACACCCGAGCAGTACGCCTCTGACGCGCTCCTTCATCTTCTTCGGGCCGGAGCCGAAGCCGACTCGAGCATGATGCTCGGCTCCGGTGCTCCAAGCGTGCGCGTGCTCGTCACTGCGCGTGACCTCGTTCGGGGAGAGGGCTCTGCAACGCTCGAGGCGTCTACCGGTCAGCCCGAGGGCACAGTGGTATCGCTCACGACCGTTCAACGATTGCTGTGCGCTGGCACCCAGACGCCGATCATGCTCGCTTCAACCGGTCAGCCCCTCGATGTGGGCCGATCACAGAGGTTGTTCACCGCGCGGCAGCGCGTTGCGCTCGCCGCCCGCGACGGAGGCTGTCGCTGGCCAGGGTGTGAACGACCTCCGAGCTGGTGCGAAGCGCACCACATCGACGAGTGGCAGCGAGATAGTGGGCGCACTGACGTCGAGGCAGGAATTCTGCTCTGCCGACATCACCATCTCCTGCTGCACGATCACGGTTGGCGCATCATGCGCGCGGGCGACGCTGGGTACGAGTTGATTCCACCCGCCACCGTCGACCCCGACCGACTCCCTCGACCCATGCCGAGTCGAAGCAGAGAATGGAACCGCGCGCTCGCCAGCTGACCACCGCAGCCCGCGAGGGTCGCGAGTCCCGGTCGCGCCGATCAATCGCGCGGCCCGGTTGCGCTAGCCAGTCGCGAGCTTCGGCGGGACGCTCGGTCGCCACTCAGTCGCGCGGTTCGGGCGCCTTCCCGGGCGCGGTCGGCGCGGACTCCTCAGACCGGGCGTCCGCCTTCGGCGCGGAACTGGGCTCCGGCGTCGGCGAGGCAGGGTTCTCGGGTGCCGTCGAGGCAGGGCTTTCGGGCGCCGGCGGGGACGAGGCACCAGCACCAGCACCAGCACCAGCACCAGCACCCG
>Ga0075012_10002707_pt1 | contig 17231 bp, 21 predicted proteins | sample All_14_2_FD_71474 | JGI IMG/M metagenome (GOLD analysis project Ga0075012, IMG submission 71474) | Freshwater microbial communities in response to fracking from Pennsylvania, USA - Allegheny Zone_MetaG_DW_15 | ecosystem: Environmental > Aquatic > Deep subsurface > Groundwater > Drilled... | reverse complement strand
CTTACCCGGCAGCAAATCCGCTATCCGCAACCACTGTTCATCACTCAACATTCGCCGATCCATGTGCAACATCCAAATTTCAGGATGTAAACACAAATCAGCTACTGTGAACAGCCCCTAGTCATTTTGTCGGTTTGAATTGATGAGCAATCTTCCACCGTGGACAGATGAGTACCTTGTCGGTAGTTATCTTATTGATGTGCAAAACCAGCGGCTGCACCGGCTCTGCCGACAACTGCTCGACTACTGCGCTCATGAATCGCACACTGAGCTTCCAACGCTCTTAGAAGAGTTTGAGGGACTTGCGCGCATGCACTTTGAGACCGAAGAGGCTCTTCTTGCCAAAAATCAGTGCCCAACTCTGGAACCTCATCGTGTTGAGCATGCATTCTATTTGGCTCAAATAGCCAGCCTGAGAGACCAGAGTCCCATTCCTATGCAATCACTAAGCTCGCTGCTTGGGGCATGGATAGGTGAACACCTTGGCGGCACCGATATGAACGATAAATACTACATGCAAGACCGACGCAATTGGGTAGCCCAACGCGCCAAAGCTTTTGGCCCAATTGATGTCTGAGCAGAAAGCCCACGAAGTTTCGCCTTAAAACAGCACGATTCAGTCAATCAATAAGCTATGCGGTCACCAGCAATAGCGGCATGACTTTTCGAGCCTACTCGGAGGGCTATAGTACGAGGCAATGCAATTCAGCTTTGTCATCAGCACCGATGAGGCCGCAGTTGCTCTATGGCAGAAACAGGGCTTTTCGATTGCGACAACACTGCCCAAGATTTCGCCACCAAAGGTTGGGCAATGTGGATTCCTACGTAATGTACCGTTTCCTGAAGCCCGTCTTGGCTTTAAGCTTGCGTTAAGATTAGTTACTATATTGCTTGGGTATTGCACCCATGCCATAGGAGACCCAATGAAAACCACATTCGCTGTAGTTCTGACTGCCATTGCGCTTGGAGCTTCGCCCTCTATCCTCGCCGCTGAAAGTGCCGCACACAACCATAGCCATGGGAGTGCCGAACCGACAAAGCTCCACCTTAATGCGGGAAAGAAATGGGCAACGGATGCGCCGCTGCGTAAGGCCATGAACGACATCAATCAAGCGATGGCGAAGGCAATACCGGCGATTCACAAGAATCAATTTGGCAACGACGACTATCAAGCATTAGCTACGACCATCAGTGAAAAGGTGGCTTATGCAATACAGAATTGCAAGCTCGAGCCTCAGGCTGATGCGATGCTTCACGTGGTTATTGCAGACCTGATGGAGGGCGCCGAGACCATGAGAGGAACAACTTCAAAGTCGCCTCACGACGGTGCGGTGCAAGCAATTGAAGCGCTGAAGGCTTATGGAAAATATTTCCAGCATACTGGGTGGAAAGCTGCCAAAGGCTGAGGAATCATGTTGTAGCAGCGATGGAAAGTGATTCATAAAACGCCAGCGCCCAAGCTGGCCATCCTTCATTTCGGCAACAGCCAGGCACCAGGCAGCACTCGACCTGCAAACGACGAAGAATCCCCTCGCTCGTCATTTCACTTACAGCCGGTATGCCGTAAAAATCCGGTTCAGTGTCCAACAGTTGCAATAGGCAGAAAGAATATTAGACAAGTCTGAAATGTCTTGACTATACTTGTAAGTAACTTATTACATACAAGCAACCATGTCCCTTAACGCTCGCCAATCAACCGAGTCCCGTCAGGCAGAAATCATCGCCACCGTGGTGGCCCTGGCTGCCGAACGAAACCCCGCCGACGTCACGACGACCGACATTGCCAAGGCGATGAATGTGACGCAGGGTGCCCTGTTCCGCCACTTTCCGACCAAAGAGGCGATGCGACTGGCCGTCATGGAATGGATAGAGACGCAGCTGATGGCCAAACTCGGTGACGCACAAGCATCTGCGCCCGACGTCTTGAGCGGTCTGGAAGCGATGTTCCTGGCGCACGTGAAATTCATACGTGAATTTCCCGGTGTTCCGCGCCTGGTCTTTGCCGAACTCCAGCAACCGGATAGCTCGCCAGTACGGCAGGGCGTGCAACAAATCATGCGGCGCTATCGGCAGATGTTGGCTGAAACCTTGAGCAAAGCCAAAGTTGCGCGGTTGATAAGAAACGATGTGGACGTCCAGGCTGCCGCTGCGCTATTTCTCGGTGCCATTCAAGGTCTGGTGATGCAGTCGATGCTCGGTGGCGTCTCTCCAGGTACCGAAGAGCCGGTACTTGGCGTTCTACGCCTCTACCTTGCCGGCCTGGGAGCCAAATCATGAAACCCAGCCAGTTCATTAGCCGCAAGCTTGGACTCTGGCTTTTTGCCGCAATTCTTGTCCTCGGATTTGGCGTGGTTGTCGCCCGCTCAGGCCCCTTATCGCCCATCCAGGTCACCACACTCCGTGTGGAGTCGGGCTCACTGTCACCAGCGATATTCGGCATCGGCACAGTCGAAGCCAGGCGAAGCTATCTCATCGGCCCGACGGCTGCGGGACGCGTAAAAGCTGTGCATGCGGATGTGGGCGAGACCGTCAAGACTGGGCAGTTGCTGGCGGAAATCGACCCAGTAGACCTGGATGAGCGCCTTCGTTCGACAGAAGCCGCTTATGCCCGGGCTGCCAGTGCCGTCACCGCCGCCGAAGCACAACGCAAGGATGCCTTGGCCAGACGCCAACTCGCCGAGCTCAATGCCAAACGCTATCGCGACCTGGGCGGAAAGAATTTCGTCAGCCCCAGCGCGGTGGAAGGCAAGCAGCAGGAACTCGATTCGGCACAGGCGGCGCTTGAGGCCAGCGACGCCAACCTGCAGGGTGCCCGCCAGGACCAACTACGGCTGAAGGCTGACCAGGACGGTATCCGCCAGCAACGCGGCAACCTGCGTCTGCTGGCCCCACGGGATGGACTGGTGATTAGCCGCGACGCGGAAGCCGGCTCGACGGTGATTGCCGGCCAGGCGGTCCTCCGACTGGTTGAGCCTGACAGTCTCTGGGTCAAGGCGCGCCTCGACCAGGGGCGCTCGCGGGGACTGGCGGTTGGACAACCCGTGGATATTGTTTTACGCAGCAATGCCTCGACGTCCCTGCCTGGCAAGGTGGCGCGCCTCGACCCGATGAGTGACAGCGTGACCGAGGAGCGCATCGCTCAAATCGCGTTCGAGCGCATCCCCGACGGACTGAGTGTTGGCGAGATGACCGAAGTGACAGTGAAGACCGGTGCAGCTCAATCCGGACTGCTGCTTCCGAATGCCGCCATCAAACAGATGCCCCAAGGCAACGGCGTCTGGAAGCTCAAGGACGGCAAGCCCAGCCTGACCCCGGTGAAGCTGGGCAGCACCAGTCTTGAGGGCAACGTTCAGATTCTCGATGGCCTGGCGGCTGGCGACGAGGTGGTCATTCATAGCGAGCGCGACCTCAACGAGGGCGTCCGCATCAAGGTGGTCAGCCAACTCGTGGGGAAACCCAAGTGATTAGCCTGGCCGGGCGGGACATCCTGCATTCCTGGTCAAAGTTCGTCCTGACCGGTATCGGCCTGGGGTTGTTGATTGGCGTGACCTTGAGCATGGCCGGCATTTATCGCGGCATGGTCGACGACGCCAAGGCCTTGCTCAATAACAGCGGTGCCGATATTTGGGTGGTGCAACAGGAGACCCAAGGGCCTTACGCCGAATCGTCGAGTTTGCGTGATGACGTTTATCGTGCCTTGCTGGCGTTGCCAGGGATTTCCCGTGCGGCCAATGTCACCTATTTGACGATGCAGGTTCGCCTCGGCAACACTGATGTTCGGGCCATGGTGGTCGGCTTCGAACCTGGGCAACCCGGCGAGCCCACCTACCTGGTCGCCGGCCGGCAGATTACCCGCAGCCATTACGAAGCGGTGGCCGATGTGAAAACCGGCTTTCAATTGGGCGATACGATACGCATCCGCCGCCACGACTATCGCGTAGTTGGCCTGACCCGGCGAATGGTCTCGTCGGGCGGCGACCCGATGGTTTTCATCCCGCTCAAGGATGCGCAGGAAGCGCAGTTTCTCAAGGACAACGACGCCATTATCAACGAGCGTGCCCGTACCACGGCCAATCCCGCCCTGAATCGCCCCGGTGTGCCCGGTCTGCTCGATGCCATCCTGGCATCACAGAATGCCAATCACAACGTCAATTCGGTACTGGTTCAGATTGCCCTGGGCACCGAGCCGGAACATGTGGCGACTGAAATTCGCCGCTGGAAGCATCTGCAAGCCTTTACCCGCGCGCAGATGGAAGAGATTCTGGTCTCCAAGCTGATTGCCACCTCGGCCAAACAGATTGGTATGTTCCTGGTCATCCTGGCCATCGTCAGCGCCGCCATCGTCGCTTTCATCATCTACACCATGACGCTGGGCAAGATTCGGGAGATAGCGGTACTCAAGCTCATCGGCACCCGCAACCGGACGATTGCCGGAATGATTCTTCAGCAGGCCATGGGATTGGGCCTCATTGGCTTCATGGTCGGCAAAACTGTCGCCACCCTGTGGGCGCCGATTTTCCCAAAATTTGTCCTGCTCGAACCCGGTGACGCGGTACGGGGATTCATCGTGGTGATGCTCATCTGCGCCCTGGCCAGCACGCTTGCCATCCGTGTCGCCTTGCGTGTCGACCCGGCTACGGCTATCGGAGGTTAATGTGAAAGGTTTCGGGATTCACATCGAGGGGCTGCGCAAACGCTATGGCGAAGGCGATACGGCGGTCGACGCCCTGAAAGACGTCAATATGACCGTTGCGCCGGGTGAGGTGGTCGGTCTGATTGGTCCGTCGGGCTCGGGCAAAAGTACCCTGCTGAAATGCCTGGGTGCCGTCATCGAGCCGACGGCTGGCCGGATGACCCTGGGTGATGAAGTGATTTTTGAGGATGGTTGGAAGATTTCGGACCTCAGAGCCCTGCGCCGCGACCGGATTGGCTTTGTGTTTCAGGCGCCGTACCTGATTCCCTTTCTGGATGTGACCGACAACGTGGCCTTGTTGCCGATGCTCGCCGGCAAGCCGAATGGCGAAGCACGCAAACGGGCGAATGAACTGCTGGATGCGCTCGATGTCGGCCACCGTGCCAAGGCGAATCCCTCGCAGCTCTCCGGTGGCGAGCAGCAACGTGTGGCGATTGCCCGCGCCTTGGCCAATCAACCGCCGGTAATCCTGGCAGACGAACCGACGGCACCCTTGGATAGCGAACGGGCGCTCAGCGTCGTGCGCATTCTCAACGACATGGCCCAACAGTTTCGAACCGCCATTATCGTGGTGACCCACGACGAGAAAATCATTCCCACCTTCAAGCGCATCTATCACATTCGGGATGGCAAAACCTTTGAAGAGCGAGGACTCGGGGCTGCCTAGCCTGAAGTCGGACAGCTCAGCGTTTCATCCATCCATTCATCAGGGCACAGCACATGTTCTTTGTACTCATTTTCTTGATTCTGGCGGCGATAACGTCTTACCTGTTCCCGGCGTGGTCGTGGGTCACAGTCTCGTTGGTGTCGTTCGGCTGTGTGGCTACGTTGCGGATTTTGCTGGCACTAACCTCACGTTCCGTTAGTGCGCCAAAGAAAGCGGAATAGTTCAGTTTACGGCTAGATAGCCGTATTTATGGCGATACAATTGGGTCAAAATATTCAAGAAAGATATATCGAATGCCCAACAGCCCCACATGGTCGGATAACCTGAGTGTCGGTAAATCCCACATCGACGCCCAGCATAAACAGCTCATCATCCTCTGTGCCCGTGCGGCCGAGTGTGCTTCCGCCACTTCGCACGAAGCTCTGAAAGAGTTTCACGACATTCTGAACGACCTGGCTGTACTGACTGACAAGCACTTTGCCGACGAGGAAGACCTCCTCATTAAAAACGGAAGTCCAAACCTCGAGGCTCATAGAGCAGAGCACAACGTATATCGCGAGTTGGCAGTGAATCTACTCGTTGATGGAATGGCTGGGCTGCTGGACAGAGCCAAGCTGTATGAAGTCGCAAACGAGTATCTGATTAAGCACATGCTCCAGATGGACCTCGCCGATAAAGCCTATCTGAAAGGCTAATCCAGCAATCCGCTATGGCTTGTCTTGGCATTTTAGGAGGTTGGCCACATTGGGAATCCGTATGTGCTTCCCGCTGACCTCGAGGAGCCCAAGGTCACACAAGTCATGCAGCACCCTGGAAAAGTGTTCCTGAGTGATATTGAGGCGAGAAGCAATAACGCCCTTTCCTGCCGTCAACTCAAACTCAACTTGGTTCGAACCAATTGCAGCCGGCGGCGCGTCTGACATCAAATAGCCAATGATTCGCTGTTTGGCGGATAGTAACGAGTAGGCTTCGACATCCATCATCAAGTCGTGCGTCCGTTTTGCCAGGGCCGCCATCATCTTTCTGGCGAAGCTGTGGTCGTGTTCAAGCTCCTTCAGGATGGCCACCTTGGGGATGTGAACCAGCATCGAATCCTGTAAGGTCTGGGCAAAAACTATATGGACTCCGTCCAGAAACATAACGGCCTCACCAAAGGTCTGCCCTTGCTGCACGATTTCCACAATCTTCTCCGTACCTTGAGTTGACGTGAATGCGAGTTTGACCTGGCCGTAAACGAGCAGATGAAACCCTGAGCAAGCGTCCCCGGCACGAAATAGAACATCCCCCTTTGGTGCTGAAACAATCTTGGAACTTCGGGTGATGTGCTTTAAAGCGTCAGCAGCTATGCCAGATAACAAGGGCAAGTTAGCCAAATGGCTTTCGAGGCTGATTGGCTTGTGGTCGCGCATGTTCGTCCCGCAGCAAATGACAATCCGCCCATCATAGTTTGATGAATATCAAAAATGGAAGTGGTTTCCAGGCTTTTCGTAACACTGTCACCATGGGTTATTACGCTTCGCCTCTAAAGCCCGCCCTGCCAGCCGCAATCGCGCAGTTTCCGGCCACAAGCCGCCATATGCCCTTCGTCGATAAAGTGTCGGCTATCCTCCGTACCAAAGCCTTGCTAAAGCATGGCCCAGAGGTAATAGAGAGAATCAATCTCGAAGCAGAGGCTTTTGTGGACAGAACCAAGAGCTCGGCAGCTAAGGAAGCATTTTCGGCATTCATGGAGAAGAGGAAGCCAAATTTCAGCGGTCTGAACTAAGAGACAAACGGCAGGTTTGTGAGAAAACTTGCCGCCCAATCAGTACCAATCAGGGGAAGTTGAATTTCCGCTCTCGGCCGCACGCTGCCCGATGCTGCCTAGTTGTCTTGAGATGGACGGCACTCGAGCCGTTACTGTCATTCGCCTTGCTTGAGCGCCAATGGCGGCAGACTGGTGTTAATCAGTCAGGAAGCGATGCATCACGTAGGCATCTACGTAGCCCAATTTTTGGTGGCGAAAGACCTTGGGTAGTGTTCCCACAATCGAAAAGCCCAGTTTCTGCCATAGTGCGACCGCGGCCTGATTGGTGCTGATGACAAAATTAAATTGCATTGCCTCATAACCGGCATTCTTGGCTTCCTGCAAACAGTGCAGCCCCAATTTCTGGCCGATACCTTTGCCGTTGTGTCCAGGAGAGACCATGAACGAGGCGTTGGCAACGTGGTTGCCTAAGTCTCGCTGGTTGGGAATCAGTTTGTACATGCCAATGATTTGCCCATCGTCTTCCGCAACATAGGAGACAACCCCGGGGCCGAACCAGTAAGCGAAAGCATCTTTGCAAGGTGTGTCCGAGGCAAACACGTAAGTGGCTTCGTCACTGACGACTTCCTGAAAGATGGGCCACATGGCCCCGAAATCGGATTCAACGGCTAGACGGATATTCATGCTGGGCGTCCTGAGTACACGGCTGGTTTCACGAGTGTTGCCAGCTTAGACGAGTCGTCAGCGCCATATCGCCGGTTTATCGTCGTGCTTCACCGGTCAGGATTTCAAACGTCGCAGAGCTGCAGTCAGTGCGGAAGGCGAATCGTAGCCGGTTCGGTTTGCCACCTCGGCCACGCTCATTCCTTGGAGCCGTAAGCGCTGGGCTTGCTCAAGGCGCAATCGTCGAATCCACTGCATTGGACTGCACCCAAGTGCTTCAACGCATCTGGCCCGGAATTGACTGTCACTCAGGCAGGCCTTTGCCGCGAGGTCGCCAACGCTCAATGGACGTGAGAGATGCTCTTTGACCCAGAGTGACAATCCCTGCCAATCGACGTCCCGCCTGGCCCGTGTCATTTGGCTCATCGGCCCCCAGGATTGGGCAAGCAGAAACGCTGCCTGCCCGGCATCGAAAGGTATGTTCTGTTCGATGGCCTCTGCGATGTATTGGGCCAGCAGGTTGGATGCCTTGGCAAACCTAGGCAGGCAATCGCGCGACGACCAGCCGAGGTCTGGAGAATCGAGTATCAGGCAGCGGCTACCACGCAAAGACTCAAAGTCGTGTTTGTCACCCGGTGTGATAACTAGCCCCTGACCAGCGCCAACCCTTGTGCCTTTCCCCTCAACTTCTAGCTCCAGTCTTCCTTCCAACCCCCAGAGAACCTGAAAATGGTCGTGTGCGTGGCTCCCAGGCGAAGGGCCGTAGGTTCTAATTGACCAATGGGGTGCGTCACGTTTGAGCATGTCGAGTTTATAACTCGAAAAGTGACTGATTGGCTGCTTCCAAAACTACAACAGTCATTGCCGATAACTGTTTTTGAGAAGTACGAATTTCCGCTTCTGGCCGGTAGGGTGAGGCTGCCAGCGGCCGCTTTGTAGCACTCCAGTTCGCAGAAACTGCCTTTGGCTGAATGGCTGCTCAGGAGAAAGCCGACTGGCCGGATTGGGTCGGGAGTGTGAGTTCGTAGGTGCTGAAGCAGACGTTCAACCTGAACTTCCAGCCAACGGCTGGTGACCGCCACATTGCTGCCCAAGTCTGGAAGCAGCCCTAATGACCGTTCAGGCCGAAGACCGGAAATAGGGGCAACTCCCCTACCCTACTTCGTTTGACATTATTCCTCCATAGGTCAGGGGGGCTACCAAGCTGACGCTTCACCGGGATCGACTTGATACAATTCGAGCGAGAACGACAATTCTGTCAGGCGAGGTGATGGATATATTCGTCTGCTTTGCAGCAGACTGGATTGCGCGATCGAATGCGCCAAGTTCGTAGTTACCTGTACTCATGGTATTTCTCCTTGCCCACACTATCTCCGGCAATCGCGGAGCCTCTGGGCAGGAGGCAGGCGACGCTTTAGCAGCATTTGTCAGTCGCCCTGCAAGTTGTCATTTAACTCGGCGACCGGGAGGGTTTCCCCTCCCGAGGTACTGCTACAACTGGATCTCGCGTTCGGTGTTGCCCCGCGGGTCCTGCGCCGGGCGCCAGTAGCTCACGACACCTTCTTCCACCACCAACGCTTGAAGCCGTCGGGCCAGTGCCACACCTTCTTCGTGGAACCGTCCCCAGAAGAACCGGGATGACTTTTCGGGACTCCAGTGACCCTTCAGATACTTCAACCAGTAATCGAACTTCCTGGCCAGGCGCTGTACTTCCTTGTTACCCGGAAAGGCGACATCGAGCGATGTCTCCTTCCCGTCTTCCCACAACCAACTGCCGTTCATGTCCGGGCAGATAACCAGATCCCGCTTGGGATCGTTGGCAGCCTCGTCGATCCAGACGAAGGCAGTCGGTTGTTGCTGATCGCCGATGAGCTTGCCGGTGACGATCTGGGTACCGGAGCGGATACGGACAGCGCTGTCTTCCTTGTCCTTGGTCGATCCGTTGGTTTCCCAGCCTTGGCCGATACTGACACGGCGAGTGGCATTTTCTTTTTGCATAACAATCTCCTGAACGTTGAAAGAGCGTGCGATCTCAAGACGCAATGCGGGTGCACGGCGTTGCAAGATCCAGGGCTCAGGTCAGCGGTCAGGTTGATTGCATGTGTGTTCCATCCTCCAGAATGAAAAAACCCGCTCAGCTTGGGCTAAGGCGGGTTCCCTCGCTTTAGCTAGAATTTATAAAGCGCCCTGCAAGCTGAACTCAAATCGGCGCGTCCATGAGAATATATGTCACGATTTTGCGTATGTCAAAAATATTGTGGAAACCCAATCACCACCACCCATGAGTTGTGTTTTCTGCACACTTCCCGCTGAACGCATCGTCTTCTCAAACCCGTTTGGTCTGGTTATCCGGGATGCGTTTCCCATCTCCATTGGGCACACCCTGATCATCCCTCGCCGTCACGTCGGTTCGTTCTTCGACATCGATGCCAGCGAGCGTGATGCATTGTTTGCCTTACTGGAAGAGGCCAAGCGCCGGCTCGATAAAGAGTTCAAACCCGATGGCTACAACATCGGGATCAACGACGGGCCGAGTGCCGGGCAAACCATTGCCCACCTGCACATTCACCTCATTCCACGGTATCAGGGGGACAGAGAAGATTCCCGTGGCGGGGTGCGCTGGATCATGCCCGAGAAGGCGGATTACTGGTCGAAATGAAACCGAGTGCCGAAGCACAGCTTCAGTTTCTCCAGCACCTTCAGCGACTGTTTGAAGAAGGCGACTTTGTTGCCACCTACAAATTTGCATTGCTAATGTCGCTGGCCGAAATCGCCGTTGAGTCCGCCGACGATGATCTCGCTTCCGGTGTCAGCTTGATGCGTATCGCCGAGAAATTCGCAGAGCTTTACTGGCCCCAGACCTTGCCCTATGTATCGGAAGTGCAGGGCGCAGCCCCGGACCTCCTCGCGCAGAACCAGGGCAAGCAAGCAGCTGTGATCAATGCGCTTGTGACACTGCGATCTACGGGGGCCAGCACCCTCCGCCAAGCCATGCTTCTTCCTGGTTGGCCAGATACTGTCCGTAAGATTGCGCGCATTGTCAGCGACATGCCAATCAAGTATTTCCAGAATTTTGGCGGAAGCCAGATCGCCTTTCTCTACGACTATCCGATCAAAGCGGGTTGCCTTACCTTCAAGCCCGGGGTCGTCTTCATGTTGCGCAACTTCCATCCGCTTGTTCAGCAACTTGCCCGGGCAGGCTGGGTGCGCCATGTCCGCGAAAATCGTCGTAACGCCACCGTGATCGGCAAAGTCGATGCACTTGAGCAGTTCATGTTTGGCGGCTCACGCACTGCACTCGCCCCAGTAGCAACTTTCCTGGACAAACTACAATCCAGTCGGTGCTTTTACTGCGGAGAAAAGATTAACAGGACCGGTGATGTCGATCATTTCATCCCTTGGTCGAAGTATCCGCGTGATCTTTCCCACAACTTCGTCCTGGCCCATCCTGAATGCAATAGGCGTAAATCCGACATGCTCGGTGCCGAACGTCACCTCCATCACTGGCTCGACCGCAACCGCCGCTATGGAGAGGAGATTGAAGGACATTTGTCTGGCTTCCTTGCTGATGTGAAATGCGCAAATCGCGTGGCAACATGGGCATACGAGCAGGCAGTCGCCAGTGCGGCTCATGGCTGGGTGGAGAAGCGGGTGACTGAAGCCCTTTCTGCCAACTGCGTTGATGCTTTGCGTAGCACGGCATAGGGGCGCGTCGTACTAACTATCACTCATCGACAACACCATCCAACTTTTCGCCGGCCACCTGCCCGAACGAAGTGAGCTCCCAATAGGGGTAATGCCGTTCAGTTAAGGTCTTTTTTCAGATATTTGACGGTATAGCGTTTGGGTAGTGCTTTAACGACACGGGGGCATTGACGCCCCCGTCGTTTTTGCACGATGGCAAATTGAAGCTGATGGCGCAACCGCAGTAAATGGGCAGGCAGTCTGCCCGGTGCCATGCCGACCGCCCAGATCATTTCATTCTGCAGGATGTGCAGAGCCCGCAGGAAACTGAGGTCAGTCGGTTCGACCTTCGCTTGAATGGCGGCCTTGGCCATTTCCAGGCGCACCAGGTTGTAGGCAATCAAGGCCCCCCAGATTTCCTGCTTGATCCCTGTCGGTTGCTGACTGCGCAAGGTGAGCGCCGTGCCGAGCATGGATTGCTTGAGTTCGCGATAGCTGGTTTCGATTTCCCAGCGACGACGATAGCACTCGGCCAAGTCCTCGGCCTTGAAGCGGCGGCGATCCAACAGCGAGGTCAGCAGCACCCGTTCCTTCCCGTTGGCGGCAACCATTCGGACGGCACGTGCTGTCCAGTATTCGGGCAGCGAGGGCACTTTGGCGCGGGCTTGCGGCGAAACACGCATGCGGACGAGGCCGTCCTGCTCGGTGCCGGAGAGCCGTTCCCATTTAGTGTTGGATTTGGCGGGAATCAGGTAATGCCTCTCTTCTCCTGCCAAGCTCAGGCCCAAGAGGATTTCCGCACAGAGAAAGCCTCGATCGAAGACCGTCAGAGAATGCTCGGCGATGCGCTCGACCAGCGTCTTGGCGTACAACATCTCGTTCTGGGCGTATTGGCCAAAGGCCATATCGGCGACCAGGTGCGTGGGGATCGCCGTGACGCTCACGGCCCGGACCTGCGGGTAACTCGCCACTTTGCCGCTGGCGTAGGCCTGGGCGCCAAAATATGCCCGGTTCTCGGCACTGTCGGGTGCGCGAAAGGTGGTGCCATCAATGGCCCACAGGGAGAGCCCCTTCCAGGTATGCCGCTCGGCGTCTTGAGCGCACCAAGCATTGGCCGTCTGGCTGAAGAGGGTTTCCAGCGGCTCGCTCCCCAGACGTTGCCTGGCTTGCGTGATGGCACTCTTGCTGATGACTGGCATCGCTGCCGACGGCAATGCCAGATCCAGTGTTGCCAGCACTTCGGGCATGGATTGGTGCCGGTACAACGCCAGCGCAATAACCAGCCATACCACTTGTTCGGCCGGCAATCTCCGCCGTCGGATGCTGGCAGTACCGGTCGCACGGAGCGCCAGTTCTATCCACCCCTGCGGCAGATGCTCGGCCAGCCGGCCAAGCCCGGCTACTGGCAGAACATCCGTCGTTGCGTGAAGTTGGCTCGATAGCATCGGGCCAAAAGTTAACAGCGTTTGCTAATGTTTACAACGCCTTGAGCACAAAATAAAAATGCCGTTCAGTCTTAACTGAACGGCATTACTCCCAATAGGGGTGATTTTTACCGCGTACCGGCACGTAGCGCAGTCCGAAACGATATTCGATCGCTTCATCAACCTGGCACGCCGTATTGCTGGCGACCGCGAGGGCCGCCCCAGGACAAAACTGCACCCGAAAGAATGACTGATAGCGGCCGTCTTTACCCTCAAAGACAATCGATGGAAAAATGCGACGCAGCATGGCCCGCAACTGCTCAGGCGGTACAGCGCTATCGAACAATCCATCGAGAATTTCAGACGGATCCGTTTTCAGCTGAGTCGCGGACATCATGGCCACATCGAAAACCACACGAGAGTCCGGTCATGATGCAGCGAATCCAATCAATGTTTGGCCGCCTGGTCGGCATCGCGAGTCTCGAAGCTGAACGGCAGGCGCAAGCCCATGCAATTCTCGTTGATGCTAAGCGACGATTCGGAATGTTTGAGAAACCCGCCTACCTACAGCGAAATCTCCAAGTGACCTCAGGTTGCCGAAAAGCCCTGCCTAGCTCAACCGCAGGTATAAGGCGCACAGCCGCAGGATACTTAGCAAAGTTCGAGAGTCGGCTTTGGTCGACCATGAGTCAGGGGGAAAAGCTGAACGGCAGCAGACAGTCTTTAGCTGACTGGACTTTGAAATCTCCGCAATCCAGCCTCAGAATGCACATAGACACCTAAAATCAAGAATCCAAACAGAAACAATCATCCAAAGACCTGTTTGAGGTCAGCCAGAATGCTCGCCAGATTTACGTTAGCGCCCAACTTTAAGCTTGCAACATGATCAGGCTGCAACTGAGCCGCTGAAATAAAGCGCATTACGTCAGCTTTAACGGAGTCCGGTAAATCCACACGAGCATCCACAGGCAAAATCCGGCTCAAGCGCAGCACATCATTGAAATGTTTGCGGATGTTCCTCTCATCAATGGCTTCGCCAGCTGACTTGCGGGCAGACAAATCTAACCAAGCATGCATTTTCAGCGGAATCAACACCGTTTCATTTGCCCAAGCCAATCCACTCAGCTGAACGGTACCCCGATGCAGCAACGCGTAATACGCATCGTCCAGCAAGATAGCCGACAAGCTCGCAACGGACTCATCAAATGGGATAGGGGTTAAAGAACGCGGTGGGGTGTAACTCAATCCATCCGGGACACGCGAAAACAACTCCAGCATTTCAGGAAATGCTGGATTGCTTGGTTTGCTAAAGCGATAGAACTTACGGGGGGCCGTACCTTCCTGTTGAAAGGCATAGCCACCCTCGTCGATAAACTGCCAAAAAGCACGGCCGAATTCCGGCGTCAGCGCCTCGGCCAGCAAAACAATATCCAAATCCTTGGTGAGACGCGCATCCAGCCCTGCCGCCTCCATAGCAAGAAAATTTGCCGTTCCACCGATCAATACATACTGCCCTGCGAAATCAGCAAAAAATTGCCGAAATATTTCCAATCCATTCGGTGCGCTCATCTATTCGATCCTTGCATCAATTCATCCAGCGCCAGGGCTACCCGGTCATCACTTGCCGCCTCATCGCGCAGGCTCAGCATCAGCGAGTACGGGTCTACATACGCACTTCCAACTGGCATCAAGTTGAGCGGCTCATAGCACCACAGTTCAATACACGCCGATTCAGCCATAGGCTCGTCCTCCAGCTGCAGCCCAGGCGTGCGCTCATGCAAAGCTTGCCAAGAAGCTTCGCCTAGCGCATGCACAGGCGGCGCCGGGTGCGCCAGCATCGTTTGCCCAGCCAGCGCTGACAGGCCAGCCAAAGGCAAGCTCATCGGTTCGATGGCTGCTCGCTTCACCCAAGCACGCCTCAGCACCGGTGAGCGCAGCATTGGTTCAGCATTGCGCCACACCTCGTTCACCGCAGCCGCAAGATGCCAGCGAGCATTTCTCGATGCACCTTCAACCACTAGAAACCCGAGATCCAGCAGCTCGCGCCCAGACCGCGACATGCTCATTGGGCTGTACCCCAACCGGCGCGCCATCGTCGAGGCGTTCGCGCCCTGCTCCCACTGCCCCAACAACCCCGCAAGCAAAACCACTTGTGTGGCCGGTCCCAGCAAAGGCATTTGCCGCCGCACTGCCGCCGCGTACTGCTCTCGTAAATCCAAACCCAGCGGTGGCAAGAAGAGCTGTTTGCCAGGCACCACGAAAGGCAGAAAAAGCTCAATAAGCCTCTCCCGTTGCCGTGCAGTCATCTCCGCCAGCACCAGCAGCACCGGCACGCCGGCCACCTGCTCCACCAAACGCACATGCTTCTGTAGGTCGGCCGTACCCAGCGCGTCAGTCTTGGCGGTCATGCATATTAAGGGTGAGCCCCAAAGCGCTAGCGTATCAAAGGCATAAGACTCAGCCAGATAGCGAGGCAAGCGTTTCCCCCCTGGCCACGCCTGTATGGCCGGAGGCTCAATTCCCAAGGCTTTGGTCAGATAGTTTTGCACTTCGCGGCGAAGATTCATGGAAATCTCACATGATTTTCTTAACGTGAAAAACGTATCTAAACACAGCCAATGTTAAATAGCAAAAACAACGTTAATAAATGGTTGTTTGCAACTCCGCCGGGGCCAGCCACTTTGTAACCGTCCGGCCACCACCGTCATTCCGCCGAAGTTTCGTTGCCTGAAGATGCCCCCCGGACGGGCACCTCAAATTTGTGCCCACAAAGGGATTTATGGACACAAATTCAAAGGCAGTCATGGTCTCGAGACGACGAGGCCCCTAGCGACATCAGTCGCCACAACTTCCTTCCGGGAAGCCCGAGCCTTCTCTGCCGCGTTCATACTACAAATCTCGTCGATCAGCGCACTCAATTCATTCGCTTCGTCCTTCGTCCGCGTCCGCTTGTTCGCCAACGCCCGAACCCGATCCTCAATCGCCGGCCGGCCCTTCTTAATCGCACGTTCCGACCCAATGTAGGCGCTCGTGATCGACAACCGACTATGCCCCGCCGCCTGGCTCACCACTGCGCGAGCAATATCGTGCTCAAGCTGCGAGATGGCCAACGTGATATTCCCCACATTCCGTACCGGCGACGGAAGCCCCGTGACATCCTCATACAGATCGTTCAGGTTCTGAGCGCGAAGGCCGTGCCCCGTTACCCCCAGATCCTTCTTCGTAATCCCAAAGCGCTCACACACATACTTGAACCGACGCTTCGCCTGGGGAAGGTTGTGATCCGGGTGGCTCAAGGTCTGATGTGGCCGCGAAACTCGCGACAGGCATTCATCAATCACGGCCTTCTGTTCATCCGTCCGAATTACCCCGGTCCTCTCCCGGCCACCCTTCGTACCATCGCGGATCGTAATCACCCCATGCTCAAGATCCGCATGCAGCAACGGCTTGAACATCACAACCTCGCTTAACCGCATCCCGAACGCCTTCGCCAACCTCAACTGAATGCCAACATACGGATCAAATTGCGCGACATGCGAGATCAACGCATCCGCATCAACACCGTTCGTGCTCCACGACTTGTCGCTCTTTGCAACCTGCGACCGCCGCGCACTGTTCGGATTCACAACATAGTCCATCGAACGCTTCACCATCCCAGGCTTCCCGATCCAATCAGAAAACACCCGGAACACCGATAGCCGGTTCGAAATCGTTGAAGACGACAACCCAGCCGCCTCCCAAGATTGCGCCAGCGCCTTAACGTGCCGCTCCTGAAGCCCCGTTGGCGACTGCAGCTTAAAGCCCAGCGCCTTCAACTCCTTGAAGCCCTGAACCAGCGCGTGATACCTAACCTTCTTGGTCTCAAACCCAACAACCTTCCCTCGGCCGTGCGCAGCCACCGTGCCTTCTTTCTTCATCAGGCACACAAGCTCATCCATGAATTCCTTGGATAGGTATTCCTGGGGGCGCTTCTGCTTCACTTCGACCGATTCGTCCATCTCTGCTTCCCTTATCTACTTCAGATTCCCAACAAAGCAGCGCCGCGATTCAACAGCGCCAGTTCCCTATCCAACAAAACAACTCAACAGCTACATCCGCTTCGACTTCCTGCTCTCTTTCGAGGTGCCCAACTCAGGGCAGCTTCTCGCGGGGGAGTTCCCAGCACTTCCACAACAGGCATAAGGCATATCGTAAGTATCGTCTTACACAGACAGGTGTTTCATTTCGGTCCCACGGTAATCCCCCCGGAAATTAGCGGCAGTTAAAAGTAGAATTTTCTCCACAGCAGCCCGAGGAAGTTTTACATGAAGACGTCACGCTTTTCAGACAGCCAGATCATTGCCATTCTCAAGC
>Ga0075012_10002703_pt1 | contig 17252 bp, 10 predicted proteins | sample All_14_2_FD_71474 | JGI IMG/M metagenome (GOLD analysis project Ga0075012, IMG submission 71474) | Freshwater microbial communities in response to fracking from Pennsylvania, USA - Allegheny Zone_MetaG_DW_15 | ecosystem: Environmental > Aquatic > Deep subsurface > Groundwater > Drilled... | reverse complement strand
CGCTGATGCCGGCCAGCAGGTTGTTGAAGTCGTGGGCGATGCCGCCGGTCAGCTGGCCGACCGCCTCCATCTTCTGCGCCTGACGCAGCGCCTCCTGCGCCAGATGAAGCTCCTGCTCGCGGGCCTTGTCCTCGGTCAGGTCGCGGCCGACGGCGATGAAGTTCACCCCGTCGGGTTCGGGCGCGACGGTCCAGCCGATCGGCTTCCAGACGCCGTTGCTGGCCTGAATGCGGTTCTCGAACCGCGTGGGCTGGCCGGTCTCGCCCATGCGATCCAGCGCCGCCACGACCGCGCCGCGGTCGTCGGGGTGAATGATGTCGGCATAGGGGGTCTCGAGAAGATGCTCCTCGGTCCAGCCGAGAACCTTGGTCCAGGCCGGGTTCACGGCGGACAGACCGCCGGCGTAGGCGGCCCGGGCCAGCATGTCCTCCGACAGGGTCCAGAGCTGGTCGCGCTCGGCCTGGGCGGCCTTCTCGACGGTGATGTCGCGGGCGCTGCAGTAGACCTGGCCGTCGATCGGAACCGCGACCCAGGAGAGCCATCGCCATCCGCCGTCGGCGTGGACGTAGCGGTTCTCGAACCGCAACACCGGATCGCCGCGCATCACCTTCCCGAACGCCGCGATACTGGCCGCGACATCGTCCGGATGGACGAAGTCGAGATAGGGAGTTCGCAGGATGTGATCGGCCGGCCAGCCCAGGGTGATGGTCCAGGCCGGATTGACCGCCTCGAAACGCCCCTCCGGCGACATCACCGACAGCAGGTCCGGACTGACTTCCCAGGTGCGCCCGCGCTCCCGCGTCCGCACCAGCACCTCGCGCTCCAGATCCGCGTTCAACGCCCGGAGCCGGGCCTCGCTTTCGCGCAGGGCCGCCGTCGCGCGTATCGTTTCGGTGGTCTCGACCACGATGGCGATCACGCCGCCGGGTCGACCGTCCTCGGCGATAACCGGCGAGTAGTCGAGGTTCATCCAGACCTGCTCGGGACGACCCGACCGATACAGGGTCAGCTCCTGGTCGCGGTAGGCCAGGGTGCCGCCCGCGAGCCCGACCTTCATGACGTTGTCATTGAAGTCGGCGACCTCCGGCCAGCCTTCGCGCACCTTGCTGCCCAGAAGGGTCGGGTGGCGACCGCCGGCAAAGACCGAATAGGCGTCGTTGTAGATCATGACGCCATCGACGCCCCACAGCAGGACGATGGGGACCGGCGAATGGATCAGCAGCCCGACCGTGGTCTTCAGACTGCCGGGCCAGCTTGAGATGGGGCCCAGCGAAGCCGACCAGTCATGGGCGCGGATGCGGTCGGCCATCTCGCCGTCGCCGTGCAGAAAGGCCCCGACGGGCTCGTCTGTCAGCGTGTCACCCATGCCGGCCCCTGCGTCACAGGGGCGCCCTGCTCAGCCACATGCCCCCGCAATGCATAAGGCGCGAGCGCCGCCGGGGTTCCCGCCTCGCCGGAGACCCGCGGCGCCGCCGGAAATCTGAGCGAAATTGTCCGGTGCAGATTGCGCGGGGGTGTCCTCGCGTCCCAGGCCCGTATTGAGGACACTCCGGCCCAACAACAAGGGCTGCCCTCAAGCGCGCCCGTCCGGCCGGAAGGCCGGGCGAGCAAAGCCGTGGGCGGACCTCAAAAAATGATCCATGAGGGAGAGGACACCATGCATCTCAAGGCGCACGCGCGCGGTCAACGCGGACCCGCACCCAAGACCCTTCTGACGGCGGCCCTGCTGGCGTCCACGGCCCTGGCCTCGCCGGCCTTCGCGCAAACCGCTCCGGCGGCTCCCGAGGCCACCGTTGGCGAGCTGATCGTCACGGCCCAGCGCCGCGAACAGGCGGTCAACGACATCGGCATGCCGATCCAGGCCTTCGGGGCGGAGCAGCTCGAGGCGCTGCGCGTCACCAATGTGCAGGATCTCTCGTCTGCCGTCCCGAGCTTCACCGTTTCGCGGTCCTACCAGGGCGTGCCGACCTACACGCTGCGCGGCATCGGCTTCAACACCATCAACATGTCGGCCACCTCGACCGTCGGCACCTATGTCGATGAAGTCGCCTACGCCTACCCGATGATGATGACCGGTCCGGTGTTCGACCTGGAGCGCGTAGAAGCGCTCAAGGGTCCGCAGGGCACCCTCTACGGCCGCAACACCACCGCCGGCCTGATCAACTTCGTCACCCAGAAGCCGTCGAAGACCTTCGAAGCGCGCGCCGTCGCCGAGTTCGGCAACTTCGACACCCACAATTTCGAAGGCATGGTCTCCGGCCCGCTCGGCGACCGCGCCCAGGGCCGCATCGCCTTCCGCACCGAGGACAGCGACAAGGGCTGGCAGGAGTCGAACACCCGCAACGAGACCCTCGGCGAAGTGCACAAGTATGGCCTGCGCGCCTCGCTGGCCCTGCAGCCCACCGACAGCCTCGATATCGACCTGTCCTACAGCGAGTGGGGCAACACCTCCGACACCCTGGCCGCCCAGGCGATCGGCTTCACCCCGGGCACCGATCCGGCCGGCGCCTCGACCACGCGCCTGTTCAACGCGCCGGGTCTGGCGACCTACATCTCCAACAACCAGCCCACCAGCGCCACGCAGGCGGATTGGGCTCCGGCCTCCGTCCGCACGCCCGACATCGGCGCCGGCCTGGGCATCAACAAGCCGCTGGCGGAAGACTCGACCTTCCGGGCCGGCAAGCTGTCGGTCCGCTGGGACATCAATGACGACCTGCGCCTCGTCTCGCTGACCAGCTACAACGACCTCGACCGCAAGGGCGTGATGGACTGGAGCGGCGCGCCCTACGACGTCCTGATCCAGGACGCGCAGGGCCAGATCCAGTCGTTCGCCGAAGAGCTGCGGCTGGAAGGCGGCAATGATCGCGTCACCTGGCTGATCGGCGGCTACTACGGCAAGGACGACATCGTCGATGGCAACCGCACCCTGTTCCGCGACAACGCCAACGTCCGATTCTTCCAGTACCTGACCACGCTGCTGGTCACGGGCTCGCCGATGCCTCCGGGCTTCCCGACCCCCGCGCCGGGCACCTACACGACGGGCCCCTACGCCGGCGGCGCCGGTCCGGGCGGCGCCTACACCGTGGGCCAGGCCATGACGGCCTTCCAGAGCTATATCGACGACGGCCAGATCGAGACGACCACGGCCAGCCTCTTCGCCAGCGCCGACTGGCAGCTGACCGACGCCCTGACCCTGACCACGGGCATCCGCTATACCCAGGACAAGCAGGACGCCACGGTCTGCTCGCGCGACTCCAACGGCGTGATGCTGCCCAACGTCAACATCACCAACCGCTACCTGTACGGTATCTTCTACGGCGCGACCCTGCCGGCCGACGTCCAGCCGGGCGGCTGCGTGACCACCAACATCGACTTCAGCCAGCCCTACGGCCTGCGGACCGGGACGCGCGGCGCGGTGGTCTCGTCGCTGGACGAGGAAAACGTCGCCTGGCGTCTGGCCCTCGACTGGAAGGTCAACGAGGACGTGCTGCTGTTCGCCTCGGTGTCCAAGGGCGCCAAGGCCGGCGGCGCGCCGGTCAACACCGCCAGCCTCGCCGTGCAGAACCTGCCGGCGAAGCAGGAGCAGCTGCTGGCCTATGAGTTCGGCGTGAAGGCCGGTCTGTTCGAGAACCGGGTGCAGGCCAACGTTTCGGCCTTCTACTACGACTACACCGACAAGCAGATGAGCACCTACAACCCGGACCCGCTCTACACGGCGCTGGCCCGGCTGCAGAACATCCCCAACTCCTTCGCCTACGGCCTCGACGGTGAAATCACCTGGCGGGTCACCGACAACCTGACGGCCATCGGATCGGCGACGTTCCTGCACACCGAGATCCAGGACTTCGTCGGCACCAACGGCGCCGGCCTGCCGGCCAACTACGACGGTGCGCCGTTCCTCTACAGCCCGGACTTCCTCGGCAGCATGACCCTGGTCTACGACCGGGATCTGACCGACGCCCTCGGCCTCAAGGCCGTCGTCAACGGCCGCTACCAGAAGGAATCGCAGGCCGATCTGGAGGGCAATCCGCTGTTCGCGATCCCCGACTACGGCGTCCTCAACGCCAGCATCGGCATCAACTCGCTGGACGGTCGCTGGGATCTGACGGCCTGGGCGCGCAACCTGACGGACGAGTATTACTGGACGGCGGTGTCGAGCAACGCCAACACGGTGGTGCGCTTCCCCGGCCAGGTCCGCACGGTCGGCGTCGCCCTGACGTTCAAATACTGATCTGAAATCTCCGCCATAGGGTCCTTCCTCCCTGGGAGCCCCAAAGGCCTTGGCGCGCCCGACGCAAGTCGGGCGCGCCTTTCTCTTGCCGTTCCCCGACGTCATTGCGTCACTATGCGCGCAATGGTCGAGCGAACATTGGTCAATGAAGCGTCCAGTCACGGGCGGCGGTTCACGGCCGCCGACTTTCGCGTGCCCCGCGCCTATCTGTCCCTGCTGATCGGCCCGCAAGGCGCGGCCGACCTGCTCGCCGACCTGCCCGAGAACGCCGACGTCGTGCCGTCGATGCGCTTCCTGACCGCCTGTCTCGATCACATGCGGCGCTGCTCCGACGAGAACCTCGGCGGCACATCGATCCGCGTCACCCCGGGCACCTTCGGCATGATGTTCGCCGCCGCCGCCCAGGGCGACACCTTCGGCGAGGCGCTGCAACGGTTCGCCACGGCGGCTCCGGTCCTGCGGCCGGACATCACGGTCCGTCTGAGCCGGTCACGCCGGGGTCCGGCCCTGACCTATGGCTATCTCGGCGAGCGCGACCCCCGCCGGGACCTCGCGCTCGAGATCTTCGCCCTGACCGCGCACTGCGGCTTTCGCTGGCTGACCGGGCGGCGCCTGAAGACGACCTTCCTGCAGGTGGCCAGTCCGGCGCCGCCGCTCGGCCCGACGCTGCTGCGGCCGGTGATCTGCGCGACCGCCGTGCGCAAGGGCCGCGAGGTGGTGGTAGGCTACGCGGCGCGCGACTCCTCCGCGCCCATCCGTCCGGTCAAGTACCAGCACTGGGCCGCCCATGAGCTGGGCGAGTTCACGGCCTTGCTGGAGGAGACGGCGCAGGATCTCGCCGCGGCGGCCGCGCCGGTCACGCCCGACATCGTCGCCCGGGTCCGCGCGACGATCAGCGCCGCCGGCTGGGATGAAACCGGCGTGGCCCAGGCGCTGGGCATGAGCACCGCGACCCTGCGCCGGCGCCTGGCCGAGGCGGGCGCCTCGTTCCGCGCCATCTCGTCGGACCTGCGCCGCCAGGCCGCCGCCTCGCGACTGGCCACGGGCGATCCGCTCGACGAGATCGCCGCCCAGCTCGGCTTTTCGGATGTCCGCAGTCTGCGCCGCGCCTGTCACAACTGGTTCGGCATGGGGCCGGCGGCCTACCGCCGGAGCGGCTGATCAGGCCGCCGCGCGGGCCGCGAACCAGGGCCGCAGGCGGATCAGCGCCTCCTCGACCTCCGGCGTCGACACCGCGAAGCTGATGCGGATGAACCGGCGCCCCTCGACCGGGTCGAAGTCGACGCCCGACGCCACGGCCACGCCGGTGTCACGCAACAGGTCCATGCAGAAGGTCAGGCTGTCGTCGGTCAGGTGGGCCACGCTGGCGTAGATGTAGAAGGCCCCGTCCGGCGGGGCGATGTCCGCGAGGCCGAGCGACGGCAGGGCCTCCAGCAACAGCGCGCGGTTGCGGCGGTAGACCTCGACGTGGCCCTCCAGCTCTTCGATCGCGTCCATGGCGGCGAGGCCGGCGTGCTGGCTCAGCGAGGGCGCCGTCAGGAACAGATTGCCGACATAGGCGCGGGCGCTGGCGACCAGGTCGCGCGGCGCCAGCAGCCAGCCGAGACGCCAGGCGACCATGCTGAAGTATTTGCTGAAGCTGTTGACCACCAGGGCGGTCGGCTCGACCTCGAGGATCGAGCGGCACGGGCCGATGTAGCTGAGGCCGTGATAGATCTCGTCGGAGACGATGCGGATGCCGCGGGCGCGACAGACCCGGGCGATGGCCTCCAGTTCGTCGGCCTCGATGATCGTGCCCGTCGGGTTGGCCGGGCTGGCGAGGATCACCCCGGCCGGCGGCGGGTCGAGCGCGGCGATATGGGCGGCGGTCAGCTGGTAGCGGTTCTCCGGGCCGCAGGCGATCTCCACCGGCTCCATGCGCAGGGCCTTGAGGGTGTTGCGGTAGGCGACGTAGCCGGGCCGGGCCAGCGCCACCCGGTCGCCGGGCGAGAAGGCCGACAGCAGCGCCAGCACCAGCGCCGGGGAGGCGCCGCAGGTCAGGATTATGCGGCTTTCCTCGACCTCGACGCCATAGGTGTCCCGGTAGTGGCGGGCGATCCGGGCACGCAGGGCCGGGCTCTCCCAGTAGCCCATGCCGTCGGTGTCGAGCACATGGTGGGCCGCGGCGATGGCCGCCGTCGGCGCGCCGGTCGAGGGCTGGCCGAACTCCATGTGGATGATCGACCGTCCCTGCGCCCTGAGCTCGTGGGCCAGGCGGCTGATGGCGATGGCGTGGAACGGTTCGATCTGCGCGGTCATGGGGTGGTCTGAGCGTGGATCGCGGCCCGACGCAAGCACGGTGCGTCCTTCGACACGGCCCTGCGGGCCTGCTCAGGATGATGTATTTCGGCGCACGTCATGGTGAGCAGCACCCGCAGGGTGCGTGTCGAACCACGCAGGGCTATTCCCCCTTCACCAGCGTCGGGCTGTCGAGGTCCAGGTCGCCCAGCGGAATGACCTGGGCGTTCGGGGCCGCAGCCTTGATCGCCTCGCCGAACAGCTTGGCGTCGCCAACCACGATGGTGCTGGCCTTCGAAGGGTCGAAGATGTCGGCCGAGAAGGACGTCACCTGGCCGGCCGTGACCGCCTCGATCTTGCTGGTGAAGACGTTCATCTCACCCAGATCGATGTTGTAGACCGCCAGGCCCCCCAGCACGCCGGCGAGGCCGTCGGTGGTGCCCATGTCGCGGCCGAAGTCGCCGATCAGCACCGACTTGCGCGCGGCCAGCTCCGCCGGGGTGGCGGGGACCGTGGCCATCCGGCTCAGCTCGTTGCGGATGAGGGTGACCACCTCGGCCGCCGACTGGTTCTTGGTCTGGGTCGAGGCGGTGAAGCCGCCCACGATGCGCCGCGGCGAGAGGCCGGAACTGGCGCCGTAGGCGAGGCCGCGCTTGACCCGGATCTCCTGGTTCAGCCGGGCGGAATAGCCGCCGCCGAGCACGGTGTTGGCGACCATGCCGATGTAGTAGCGCGGGTCGCTGCGGGAGATGCCGCGGCGGGCGAGGGTGACGGCAGCCTGGCCCGTGCCCGGCATGTCGATGATGACATTGCGCACAGGCGGATTGGCGTCGGCCGTCGGCAGGGCAGGCAGGGTCGCGGCCGGCTTCTTCCAGCCGCCGAAAGCCGCCTCGGCGAGGGCGAAGCCCTGATCGGGCGTCAGGTCGCCGACGATGACCAGCACCGCGTTGTCCGGCCGCCACCAGGTGTCATGGATGGTCAGCAGGTCATCGCGCGTCAGCTTCGGCAGCGAGGTCGGGGTCCCGCCGGCGACATGGCCGAACGGCGAGCCGGCGTAGATGATCGGGGCGGTGACATAGCCGGCCACCGTGCCCGGCCGCTTCAGCGCCACCTGGAAGCCGTCCAGCGCCTGGTCGCGCACGCGGTCCAGCTCCGTCTGGGCGAAGGCCGGGTTGAGCGTCACGTCGGCCATGATGTCGATGGCCGCCGTCAGGTTCTGCGGCATGACATTCAGCGTCACCGACGAGGATTCCCAGCCCGACGCGGCTGAAAGGTCCGCACCGAGCGCTTCGGTCTGGCTGGATATCTGCACGGCGCTGCGGCTGGTGGTGCCTTCGGTCAGCAGCTCGGCCATCATCGCCGAGGCGCCGGCGCGGCCCGCCGGATCGACCGCCGCGCCGGAGCGCACGGTCAGTTCGGCGGTCACCAGCGGCAGGTCGCTGCTGCGGGCCACGATCACACGCAGGCCGTTGGCCAGGGTCCGCTCCGAGGGCGCCGGCAGGACCGGCGAGACAGGTGTCCCCAGCGCCGGCGGGGCGACCCGCTGGCCCTCGGGCGCGAGGCTGAACACCTCGCCCGTGAACTTCGGCGACTTGACCGGCTGGACAGGCGCCGCGGCGGCCGCGGCCGTTCCGGCGGGCCGCTGGCCCTCGTCGAGGTAACGCACCACCACGAGACGATCGTCCGCGAGATACTTTTTCGCCACGCGCTGGATGTCGGCGGCGGTCACGGCCTGCAGTTCGGCGATGCCGGTGTTGGCCTTGGCGGCGTCGCCTTCCATGACCAGGGCGTAGCCGAGCGCGAAGGCGCGGCCGTCGATGGTTTCCCGTTCGCGCACGGCGTTGGCCACCATCTCGGTGCGGGCCTCGGCCAGTTCGGCCTCAGTCGGCGGGGCGTCGCGCAGGCGGCGGATCTCGGCCATCAGCGCGGCCTGGCCCTGCTCGACCGTCTTGCCGCCGGCCATGATCGCCCCGACCCAGAACAGGCCCGGCTGGGCGTTGAGGTCGGCGCTGGAGAAGGCCGCCTGGGCGACCTGCTGGTCATAGACCAGGCTGTTGTAGAGCCGCGAGGACTTGCCGCCCGACAGGATGGCGTCCAGCACGGTCAGGGCCGCCGCGTCCGGGTCGGACGCCGCCGCGCCCTGCCAGGTGATGGCCACGGCCGGCAGCGGCACATTGGGCGCGTAGCTGGTGACGGTGCGGGACCCGGTGCGGGCCGGCTCCTTGACAGTGACGCGGGGCAGCGGGGTCGCGGGCGTCTTCAGCGGGGCGAAATACTTGTCGACCCAGGCGTTCAGCTCGGCCTCGTCGAAGTTGCCGACCACGATCAGGGCCGCGTTGTCCGGCCGGTAGTAGGTGGCGTGGAAGGCCAGCACATCATCGATCGTCGCCGCGTCCAGGTCCTCGATCGAACCGATGCCCGGGCGCTTGTAGGGGTGGGTGGTGTAGCTGGCGTCGGGAATGGCGATGCGGAAGAAGCGGCCATAGGGGTCGGCCAGCACCCGCAGGCGCAGCTCCTCCTTCACCACGTCGCGTTCCGACTTGAAGCTGGCCTCGTCGACCACCAGCGAGCCCAGGCGCTGCGACTCGGCCCACAGCAGCCGCTCCAGATGGTTGGCCGGAACGACCTCGTAGTAGTTGGTGAAGTCGGAATAGGTCGAGGCGTTGTTGAAGCCGCCGACATCCTCCGTCATGCGGTCGAACGATTCGGCCGGCATGTCGCGCGTGGCCTTGAACATCAGGTGCTCAAAGAGGTGGGCGAAGCCCGAACGGCCGGCGGGATCGTCCTTGGCGCCGACGCTGTACCAGACCTGGACCGTCACGTTCGGCGTGGTCCGGTCGAGCGAATAGAAGACCTTCATGCCGTTGGGCAGCACGCGGGTCTTGAAGCCGATCGGCGGGACTTCCACCGAGGCGGACGCGGCGGCGGGCGCCGGGGCGGTCTGGGCCCACGCCCCGGCGGCAAGCGCCGACGATGACAGGGCGAGGGCGAGCACGAAGGCCTTGGCCGGACGGAACATGCGGAACTCCGGGTGAACTCTGGCCGGGACCCTAGCACCCGCCCGCGAAAGCGAAACCTTACGGTCCTGTCATCTGCCGGGCTGGACGGGTCTGAGCCGCGGGATCAAGCTCTGCCCAAACAAGGGAGGCTCCCGTGAAATCCATTCCCATGGCCGTCATCGCCGCCGGCCTGCTGCTGACCAGCGGCGTCGTCGCCTTCGCCCAGGATACCGAGGTCGGCGAAGTCGTGGTCACCGGCTCGCGGATGCAGGACTACGAGCCGACCGAGACGCCGGCGATCGTGCTGAAGAAGCGGGCCGACAACATCATCACCAATATCGAGGTGACCTGCGACACCCGCGACCTGACCCAGCGCCGCCAGGAACTGAAGGCGACCCTGCAGGCGCTGATCAAGGCCGCCGGACCGGCGGGCATCGAACTGGCCGTCGAGAACGACGACATCGTGCGCAAGTTCGACGTCAATGATCTCGACAGCATCATCCGGGCTGCGACCAAGGTCGACACCAGCACCGCCACCCTCACGCTCAAGACCCGGGTGCTGCCGACCGACACCTTCGAGTCGGTCACCGGCCGCATCGAAGCCTTCGTCGACAAGACGCCGAAGGTCGGGCGGACCGAAGTCCTGATGAGCGACGACTGGGATCTGACGCTGGTTGGACCCGGTCAGTACCGCGACGCGATCATCGCCCTGGTGGCCGCCGACGCGAACAAGACCGCCGCGGCGTTCGGCGCCGGCTACAGCGCCAACATCGACGGCCTGACGCTGCCCGTGACCTGGTACCAGTCCGGGCCGCTGGAGCTGGCGCTCTACATCCCGTACCGGCAGTCCATCCACCGCTAGCGGCCCGCCGCCTCCGACTCCCGGCGCAGGGCGCGCAGGGCGTCGGCGAGGTCCATCCTCATGGCCGCGCGGGCGATAATGGCCGGGGCCGGAAACGGCGAGCTGGCGCGGTTCTCGTAGAGCACGCGGGTGTGGCCGCCGGCGAGCGGCTCCAGCCGCCACTGGCCGTCGCAGAATCGGATGTCCCCGGCCGTGCAGCGGAAGCGGATCGACCGCAGCGGCGTGAAGTCGGAGCGGAACTCGGTGCGGAACGACGGCATCAGGCCGCTGCGCACGATCATCTCGCGGATATCCCAGCGACCATCCGGATCCCGCGCCGTGATGCGACAGGAGCGAATGTTCGGGGCCATGCGTCCGGCCCGTCCGCAGTCGGTGATGGTGCGCCAGACGACCGCCGGCGGGGCGTCGATGTCGACCGCGCCGAAGACCACGCCGGAGACGCCGCTCCCGTCAGGATGCACCTCGGCATGAACACCGCCGCGCGACAGCTGGGCCAGCGTCGCGGGGTCGGGCGACCAGTCGGCCCGCGCGGGGCCCGCGGCAAGGCCCGTCGCGGCCAGCAGGGAGAGGATCAGCCGCATCGTCCGTCCCCTCCCGCCTTCGATCATCGTGTCAGTCGATTGGCGACGAGATCGTCGACCACCGCCGGATCGGCGAGGGTCGAGGTGTCGCCGAGGTTCGACAGGTCGTTCTCGGCCACCTTGCGCAGGATGCGGCGCATGATCTTGCCCGAGCGGGTCTTGGGCAGGCCCGGGGCCCACTGGATGGCGTCCGGCGCCGCGAACGGGCCGATCTCGTGGCGCACCCATTTGACGAGGGCCGCGCGCAGCTCCTCGCTCGGCGTGACATCGGCGTTGAGGGTGACATAGGCGTAGATGCCCTGGCCCTTGATGTCGTGCGGGAAGCCGACCACGGCCGCCTCGGCGACGCTGTCATGGGCGACCAGCGCCGACTCGATCTCCGCCGTGCCCAGCCGGTGGCCGGAGACGTTGATCACGTCGTCGACCCGGCCGGTAATCCAGTAGTAGCCGTCCTCGTCGCGGCGGCAGCCGTCGCCGGTGAAGTACTTGCCGGGATAGGTGGTGAAATAGGTCTCGATGAAGCGCTGGTGGTCGCCGTAGACCGTGCGCATCTGGCCGGGCCAGCTGTCGGTCAGGCACAGGTTGCCGCTGACCGCGCCCTCGAGCACCTGTCCTTCAGCGTCGACCAGCTGCAGCTTCACGCCGGGCAGCGGCTTGCTGGCCGAACCGGGCTTGAGGTCGGTGGCGCCGGGCAGGGGCGAGACCAGGCAGGCGCCCGTCTCGGTCTGCCACCAGGTGTCGACGATCGGGCAGCGGCCCTCGCCGACCACGCGGTGATACCAGAGCCAGGCTTCCGGATTGATCGGCTCGCCGACACTGCCCAGCAGGCGCAGCGACTTGCGCGAGGTCTTCTTCACCGGCTCCTCGCCGTCGCGCATGAGGGCGCGCAGCGCGGTCGGCGCCGTGTAGAAGATCTCCACCTGGTGCTTGTCGATGACCTCCCAGAACCGCGAGGTGGTCGGATAGTTGGGCACGCCCTCGAAGATCAGGCTGGTGGCCCCGTTCGCGAGCGGGCCGTAGACGATGTAGCTGTGGCCCGTCACCCAGCCCACGTCGGCCGTGCACCAGAAGATCTCGCCCGGGCGGTAGTCGAACACCAGCTCATGAGTCCAGGACGCCCAGGTCAGGTAGCCGCCGGTGGTGTGCAGCACGCCTTTGGGCTTTCCGGTCGAGCCCGAGGTGTAGAGGATGAACAGCGGATCCTCGGCGTTCATCGGCTCGGGCGGGCAGTCGGTCGAGGCCTTGTCCCGCTCGGGGCCATAGGCGATGTCGCGGCCGCTGTGCTTGAGCCACTTGGCCCCGGTGCGTTCGACCACCAGCACCTTGCGCACGTCCGGGCACTGGGTCAGGGCCAGGTCGACGTTCATCTTCAGCGGCACGATCTTACCGCCGCGCACGCCCTCGTCGGCGGTGATGACCACCTTGGAGTCGCAGTCGAGGATCCGGCCGGCCAGACTGTCGGGCGAGAAACCGCCGAACACCACCGAATGAACCGCGCCGATGCGCGAACAGGCCAGCATGGCGTAGGCCGCTTCCGGGATCATCGGCAGGTAGATCGTGACGCGGTCGCCCTTCTTCACGCCGTGCGTCTTGAGGACGTTGGCCATACGGCACACTTCCTCGTGCGCCTGGCGGTAGGTGATCTTCTTCGAGTCCGCCGGGTCGTCGCCTTCCCAGATGAAGGCGACCTCGTCGCCGCGGGTCGCCAGGTGACGGTCGAGGCAGTTGGCCGAGACGTTCAGCTCGCCGTCGGCGAACCACTTGATGTGGAAGTCCTCGCGGTTCCAGGAGACGTCCTTCACTTGGGTGAACGGCTTGATCCAGTCCAGCCGGCCGGCGACGTCGCGCCAGAACCCGTCGGGATCGCTCTCGACCCGGGCGACCGCCGCGTCATAGGCCTTCGCGTCCATGTGGGCGCGTTTCGCCCACGCTTCGGGAACCGGAAAAACTTCTCCGTCGTGACTCAAGACGACTTCCTCCAGGAACATTGTGCTTTTCCCAAACTCTAGGCCGCCGGACGGGGCGACGAAAGGCCCCCGGCGTCCATGAAGGCGCGCCGGAGACCCCTTGTCGCGGACAAAGCGGGTGGTGGCTGGAAGGGCTGGGGGCCGCCGCGTGGTTTCGGCCGGCCCCGCGACGGCGATCAGAAGAAGCCGAGGGCCCTGGAGCTGTAGCTGACCAGCATGTTCTTGGTCTGCTGGTAGTGGTCGAGCATCATCTTGTGGGTCTCGCGCCCGACGCCGGACTGCTTGTAGCCGCCGAAGGCCGCATGGGCCGGATAGGCGTGGTAGCAGTTGGTCCAGACCCGTCCCGCCTGGATGCCGCGGCCGAAGCGGTAGCAACGGTTGGCGTCGCGGCTCCAGACCCCGGCGCCGAGCCCGAAGGGCGTGTCGTTGGCGATCGCCAGGGCCTCGGCCTCGTCCTTGAAGGTGGTCACGGCCAGGACCGGGCCGAAGATCTCCTCCTGGAAGATGCGCATGGCGTTGTGGCCGCGGAACACGGTCGGCTCGACATAGAAGCCGCCGCCCAGGTCGCCGTCGAGCGTCGCCCGCCCGCCGCCGGTCAGCAGCTCGGCGCCTTCGTCGACGCCGATCTGGATATAGCGGAGGATCTTCTCCAGCTGCTCTTCCGAGGCCTGGGCTCCGAGCATGGTCGACGGGTCGACCGGGTCGCCCTGGCGGATGGCCTTCACCCGGGCCAGGGCCTTTTCCATGAAGCGCTCGTAGATCGACTCCTGGATCAGGGCCCGGCTCGGGCAGGTGCAGACCTCGCCCTGGTTGAAGGCGAACATCACGAAGCCCTCGACGGCCTTGTCGAGATAGTCGTCGTCCGCCGCCATCACGTCCTCGAAGAAGATGTTCGGCGACTTGCCGCCCAGCTCCAGCGTCACCGGGATCAGGTTCTGGCTGGCGTACTGCATGATCAGCCGGCCCGTGCCGGTCTCGCCGGTGAAGGCGATCTTGGCGATGCGCGGACTGGACGCCAGCGGCTTGCCGGCCTCGACGCCGAAGCCGTTGACGATGTTGAGCACTCCGGGGGGCAGCAGGTCGGCGATCAGCTCCGCCCAGACCAGCAGGCTGGCGGGGGTCTGTTCGGCCGGCTTGATGATGACGCAGTTCCCGGCCGCCAGCGCCGGGGCCAGCTTCCAGGCCGCCATGAGGATGGGGAAGTTCCAGGGGATGATCTGGCCGACCACGCCGAGCGGCTCATGGAAGTGGTAGGCGACGGTGTCGTCGTCGATCTGGGCGATCGAGCCCTCCTGGGCGCGGATGCAGCCGGCGAAGTAGCGGAAATGGTCGATGGCCAGCGGGATGTCGGCGGCGGTGGTCTCGCGGATCGGCTTGCCGTTGTCCCAGGTCTCGGCCAGGGCGAGCAGGTCGAGGTTGGCCTGCATCCGGTCGGCGATGGCGTTCAGAGCCTCGGCCCGGACCGCCGCGCTGGTCCGGCCCCAGGCGTCCCTGGCCGCATGGGCGGCGTCGAGGGCGAGCTCGATGTCGTCGCCGTCCGAGCGCGGAATTTCGCAGAGCAGGGCGCCGTTGATCGGCGAATGATTGTTGAAGTAGCGGCCGGCGACGGGCTCCACCCAGGCGCCGCCGATGAGGTTGCCGTAGCGCGCCTTGAACGGGGTCGCACGGGTGACGTTGAGCAGGGGCTTGTTCATCCTGGATCTCCCTTGGGCGGGCTTTCCGGATATCGGGGCCCGCCGCTTTCTTGATCCGTGGATTGGGAAATCGGGCGGGCGGTGCGTCAATGAACAGCGGCCCGTTCGGGGCCGGCTCGACTTGAATAAACGCAGAAACGGGCGCTAGCTCTGCTTCCGATCAAGCAGAATGCGACAGCGCGCCCAGAACTGTCGCAAAGTGCAACAGGGACGAAGCAAGGGAATGACCGGAGATACGCCCCCGACCCTTCGCGCGGCCCGTGACCGTTTCTTCGGCCGCGGCCAGCTTCCCGCCGACCAGGTCAATCACGCCATCCTCCGGTCCTGGATGCGCTGCGCCGAGCAGGGACTTGACGCCGCCGCCGCCCCGACGATCGAACCCCTCTCCGCCCGCGAACTGAAGGACGCCTGCGAGCGCCACGACCTGCTGCGCCGCCTGGGTCGGCCGGAGCTCGACGCGCTCAACCTCGAAGCCCGCGAGACCGGCGCGGTGGTGCTGCTGACCAACGCCGACGGCCTGGTGCTGGACAGTGTCGGGGACGCGGCCTTCGCCGGCCGGGCGGCCGAGATGGCGCTGCGGCCCGGCGTGGCCTGGAGCGAGACGTCGGCCGGCACCAACGCCATCGGCACGGCCCTGGCCGAACGGCGGGCGGTGTCGGTGCACGGCGGCGAGCACTTCTACGAGTCCCACCAGGCCCTGAGCTGCGCCTCGGCGCCCATCCTCGATCCCCGCGGGGTCGCGGTCGGGGCGCTGGACCTGTCCTGCCCGGCCAGCCTGCGGCCGACCCACGCCCTGGGCCTGGTGCGGATGGCGGCCGAGCAGATCGAGGGGCGGCTGTTCGACCACGCGGTCGCGGCCATGACGGTGGTGCGCTTCCACAGCGACCAGGCCCTGCTCGAAGGCGGACGGGGCGGCGCCCTGGTGTTCGACGGCGACCGTCTGGTCGGCGCCAATCGTCGGGGCCTGACCCTGGTCGGTCGGGGCTGGGACTGTCTCGACGAGACCCGGTTCGAGGACCTGTTCGCCGCCGAGCTCGACCGGCTGCCCGAGCGGGTGGAGATGGTCTCGCTGGATGGCGTGCGGTTCCAGGCCCGGGTCCAGCGGCCACAGGGCCGGTCGACAGGCGACGGACCCGCGGCGACCACCCTGGAGGAGGCCGAGACCCGGGCCATGCAGGCGGCGCTGGCCGCCAGCGGCGGCAACGTCTCGAAGGCCGCCCGAAGCCTCGGCGTGCATCGCAGCACCCTCTATCGCCGGGCCCTCGGCCGCTGATGCGGCTCGCGCCGCGTTCGAATCGGGAGTAGGTCGCGGCGACCCACGTCTTCCGCGGAGCCCTGTCCCGATGCTGCTCGCCAAATCCACCTGGCCCGAAATCGAGGCCTTCCTGCAACGCTCCACGACCGTCGTCGTGCCGATCGGCTCGAACGAGCAGCACGGCCCGACCGGGCTGCTCGGCACCGACTGGATGTGTCCCGAGATCATCGCCCACGAGGCCCAGAAGGGCCGCGACGACCTGCTCATCGCCCCGACCTTCAACATCGGCATGGCCCAGCACCACCTTGGCTTTCCGGGCACCATCAGCCTCAGGCCCTCGACCTTCATGGCCGCCATCGGCGACTGGTGCCGGTCGCTGGCCGGGCACGGTTTCGAGAAGATCTATTTCCTCTACGGCCACGGCGGCAACGTCCACACCATCGAGGCGGCCTTCAGCGAGCTCTACGCCGAGGCCAGCTTCGCCGGGAAGCCGCGCGGCTTCGCCTGCAAGCTCAAGAACTGGTGGGACATCAGCGGCGTGAACGGCCTGGCCAACCGCCAGTTTCCGGTCGGTCACGGCAGCCACGCCACCCCCTCCGAGATCGCCGTGACCCAGTGGGCCTATGCCGACGCGATCAAGACCGCCAACTACGCGCCGCAGATCGCCCCGACCGGCCCGATCCGCGAGGCGCTCGATTTCCGCGCCCGCTACGCCGACGGCCGCATGGGCTCCGATCCCGCGCTGGCGACGCCCGAAAAGGGCGGCGAACTGGTGGCGCTGGCGGCCAAGGGCCTGATCGAGGACGTGGCGGCGTTCGGGGCGGGGCCATTCGTGGCGTGATCGTGCGTCCTTCGAGACGCTCGCTTGAAGCTCGCTCCTCAGGATGACGAAGAGGGTTGGGCGTCAAAGGTGTTCGTCATGGTGAGGAGCGATCCCCCGGGGATCGCGTCTCGAACCACGCACGATCAGGCGGTCACGACGGCCCCGTCCACGACCGTCACATCCCACGCCCCCAGCCGCTGCCCCGCGCAGGGCCCCGACGTGCACAGCCCGTCGTCGATCCTGAACAGCGCCCCGTGGCCGGTGCAGAGGATCAGGTCGTTCTCGCGGGTGACATGGCGGCCGGTCGGGCCGCCCAGCGGCTGGCCGGTATGCGGGCAGCTGTCGACGTAGCCCTTCAGGTCGTCGCCCCGCCGCACCACGAATCCGAGGAACAGCTTGTCGCCGGCGTGGAAGTGGAAGCCGCGGGAGCCGGGATCGGGAATCTCGTCCAGCCGGCAGAGGACAACGCCCGCCGCCGGCCGGGCCGGGTTCAGTCCTTCCACGGGATGGTGACCCGCCAGGGCTCGACGCTGGAGGTCTCGTAGAGGCCGGCCTTCGTATAG
>Ga0075012_10002702_pt1 | contig 17253 bp, 11 predicted proteins | sample All_14_2_FD_71474 | JGI IMG/M metagenome (GOLD analysis project Ga0075012, IMG submission 71474) | Freshwater microbial communities in response to fracking from Pennsylvania, USA - Allegheny Zone_MetaG_DW_15 | ecosystem: Environmental > Aquatic > Deep subsurface > Groundwater > Drilled... | reverse complement strand
ACCTTAGACATATTATCGCAAAATCACGAAACCTATCCTAGACTATTAGATATGCTCTCATAAAATCACGAATGGTATCCTAAGATGTTAGGATACCATTCGTGATTTTATGAGAGCATATCTAATAGTCTAGGATAGGTTTCGTGATTTTGCGATAATATGTCTAAGGTATTATAGTGCCATTCGTGATTTTACGAAAGCATAGCTAATGCCTTAGACATACGTTCGTAATTTTACGAATGGCATTCTAATGCATTAGAATGCCATTCGTAAAGTTTTCCGCAAAAAAAAAAGGGCGGCAAAACTGCCGCCCCTATCGCATTTTTCTTTTGTAGAAACTTCATTTAGCTGACCAAGTGGTCCGTAAGGTCGGGTGCTGGGTTCTTTGGGTCGGGGCCGTACTGGTTGGGGCCTTTGTCGCCTTCCGTGGCTGCGAGTACGATATTGTAGATGGGGATGAGGATGTACCAGCCGCTCTTGTTGATGTCGTGCATCCGGCGGATGCTGACGCCAATGGCGGGGAGCAGGATGGCCAATGTGTAAATGTTGCCAAGCCAAGGCATACGCAACATGCCGCCGATGAACCCAACCCCGAAGGAAATGATGAGGTTCACCAACACGAAATACCAGTACTCGCTCCTTCTCGCCCTGCCATCGAATTTGGTGTAGTTTTTCAAAACACCGACATAGTAATTCCAAATCATGACTTCTGAATTTAGTTGTGAAAAATAGATTGTTTTCGGTTGTAATTGGCCGTTCAGTGCGCCACACTCCACAGATTCAAAAACGGTGGTTTATTCATAAAAGCAGCACAATTTCATCATCTTCAGGCATGTTGCACCTCACAAACCTACCATGCATAGCCGGGGAGTTGTGAGAAAATCAAACGAGAATCCATCGAAGCTGCTGAAAATGAAAACAAGCCCTACGGTTTTTCACTTGAGGCGGAGGTGGGAAGGCTTCCTATACTAGCGCCTAGTTTACAAAATGAGCGTCTTCATCAGGGGTTCCAGCCGCTTTACATGAAAATAGTAGTTCTCTTTATCCAATTGTTTTTGGTGGAAATAAGGAAGGTAGTTGGGCGTCGAACGCCAAGGGCTGAGGCTTTCGAGCAGGTAGAGCGTCCTGTTTTCAGACTTGAACTGGATGACCAACATGGTGTTCGAGGTTTGTATTCCCCTGCGTGTACCATAAGCAGGCTCCTCGGCTTCAGCTTCTTCTTTGGTGATTACGGAGGAGAAGTCATCGTAAATCCAGCCATATCCCGTTATTTTTAAGCCTGAATAGGACTCAAGTATGACATGGCCTTTGAGCAAGGCTAGTTTATAAGCGCTGCCTTCGGCCCATAACTGGACTCGCTTTTTGCTCCAAATCCCTCGCCAGTAGCCAACTGGAAAAATGATAGCACCAAATAATGGGAAGATTAAAATTGGGGGAAATATTTTCCCGAATCCGAGCAAAGGAAGGATGACAGCGGTCAGGATTATCAACAATTCTTTCCTGCTAACTGATTGGATTTTAGATTCGAACAACATTGTTTATCGTTGGCGTGAATTGGTTTTGTGCGCAATTATTGTTCAAATAAGGCCGACAGTAGTGCTTCGACGCTAATATTCATGCTCAACCGCTAAAAAACTCGACAAACGTTGCAAGTGAAAGCGTTTTATCCAGCTATTTCAAAACCCAGTTTCTTCAAATCCTCCCAAAACGCCGGGTACGCTTCCCTGCTCGAAGACATCTGCTGTGTGCCGCCACAAAATAGAAATTTGGACACAGCGGAACTTGTTTGGCGAAAATGAAAAGAGGCTATATTGGAATATTACTTCTGATACGGCCTCTTTTATATATACTGTACACCACCAAGTTTTAGGCATGGTTGATAATCAACCTAATAAACAATTATCAACCCTTATCAACCAAGGCAACCTGGCGGCGTGAGCTAAGGAAAGTCACAGAATCGCTGTTCACTCAAATACGTTGTTCACAAGGTAAACAAAAAGGCCCACCCACAATGCCAGCGCCACAATATTGAGCACCAATGACCATGTCGCCATTTTCTTGCCCTTAAACCTATCAGGATTCCGCTTAATTCTGATGAGTGAAATTATGGAAAGAATAATACCAAACGGGAATATAAATACGGATATCAAGAAGGGAGTCGTTAAAATGGACAATATGCCCAATATAAAGGAAATTAAGGCTAGCGGCTCCCTTTTCAATCCATCCTGTTGTGTAGTTCGGTGTTTTCTTTTGAGCCAAGAAAAATGGGCCTTGTGCTTTGCAGTGGTCCCAGCATATTGGGGTGAAACATAGTAGTGGTGCGCCACCGTCGCCGTACTAATGGCACATGCAGCCGGAGTAGAGAAGGAAGCGAACAATGCAACCAGCATTGAAGAGAAGAGGATTTTGATAGGTGTCATTTTGTAGTTGATTTAATTTAAGCCATAAAGATAACAAAACAAAAAACGATGCGTGCCTCTATGGCTGTACTATATTTTCCACCACAAACCCCAGCGACTGCAAGTCTTCCCAAAACGCAGGGTACGACTTGTCCACCACGCCCGGCTCCTCGATTTGCACCTCGCCGAGCATCGCCAGCGGTGCAAAAGCCATTGCCATGCGGTGGTCTTCGTAGGTGGCAAAACTGGGGCTGCCTTCCACCACGGCCTTGCCTTCTACCATGAAATATTCTTTTTCCTTGTTTTTGGAAAAACGGTCGGGCAGCTTCGAGAGGAAGACCTGTACCTTTCCCAACTCGTTTTGCAGCGCTGCAATGCGGTCGGTTTCCTTGATGCGCAAGGTCTCCAAACCCGTGAAAAGCCCCTGTACGCCAAGCCCGCCGCAAACCACGGCCAGCGTCTGCGCAATGTCGGGGCAGGGCAGGAAGTCCCATTCGAAGAAGGGTTTCACGGCGTCCGTCTGCTTGGTCAACTGAACCGTGTTGCCCTCCCAATGCGACTCCACGCCGAAGGAGCGCATCATCAGGGGAAGCACCGAATCGCCCTGCCAACTATTGGAAAACAGCCCGTGCAGCCGCAGGTCGCAGGTGTCGGACAGGGCCGCCATTGCGTAATGGTACGATGCCGCCGACCAGTCCGCCTCCACGGTGAAGGCTTTGGGTGTGTATTTGCCATGCGGCACAAAGATCACGTTGTCGAGCCAACTATGCTCCACCCCGAAATAGGCCATCATGCGCAGCGTCATTTCGAGGTAGGGGCGGGAGACGAGGTTGCCCACCAGCTCCAGTTCGAGGCCATTGGGCAGGGTGGGCGCTATCATCAGCAGTGCCGAAAGGTACTGGCTGCTGGTGTCGGCTGGGATGGCGAGGCGGTTGGTGGCATCCAGGCCGCTCGGCGCATGGATGCGCAGCGGCGGGTAGCCCTCGTTTTCGAGGTATTCGATATTGGCGCCGAGCTTGCGCAATGCGTCCACCAATAAGCGGATGGGGCGCTGCTTCATGCGCTCGGTGCCCGTGAGTGTGCGGCTGCGGTCGGTGTTGGCAGCGAGGTATGCCGTCAGGAAACGGAAGGTCGTGCCAGCGGCCCCAGCGTCGAGCACATCGGCATCGGAGGTCAGCAGCGACTGCATGAGCTGCGTGTCCCTGGAGGTGGACAGGTTTTTTATTTCAAAATCACCGGCCCCAAAGGGGCGAGCGCAAAGCGCCCGAATAATAAGCGCCCGGTTGCTGATGCTCTTCGAGCCGTCGAGGTATATGTCGCCAGTGAGGTGGCGATTGGGCTTGGAAAGTTTATAGTTCATATTGAATGGTTTTTAGGTTTTCGGGTTCCCAATTTCCTCATTCACCAATTCAACTAAAACCTCCCCGCTGCCTCTTGGTAAATCACTTCTAGCAGCGTTTGGCCGACGGCCCGCAATGCCTTCACGTCAATGATGTCCATATCGTCGTTGTGGGTGTGCCAATGAGCGCCGAAGCCCGTCTGCGTTTCGCCGGATTTGCCAATGATGTCAATCATGGGGATATGGGCGATGGTGTTCACGAAGTAGTGGTCGTCGGTGACGGGGCCTGATTTTTCTTCCGAAAAATAATTGGTGTAGCCGAGGTACTGGCCCGTTTTCCAGACCTTGTTCATCACCGTTGGGGCGAAGTTCATGCTGACGCCTTCCTTCGTGAACTTCACGTTTTTGGCACCCACCATGTCGAGCAGGATGCCATATTTCGGGCTGTAGCCGCTGGGCACGAGGTTGCGGCTCCAGTGCTGCGAGCCGAGGCACCAGGAATTGGGGTTCGGGTTTACGTCGCTGTCGTCGCCGTAGTCCTCGGCATCGTAGAGGACGAAGTCCACGCCGAGGTTGGCGGGCGGGTCGGCTTGCAGCGCCCGTGCGATTTCGAGGATGACGCCCACGCCGCTGGCGCCGTCGTCGGCACCAAGGATGGGTTCGTTCTTGCGCTCGGTTTCCAGCGGCGAGTCGGCCATCGGGCGGCTGTCCCAGTGCGAGGCGATGAAGATGCGCTTGGTGGCACTGGGGTTGTACTGTGCGATGATATTGATGCCGTTGACTTTTTTGCCCGTGTAGGCGGTGGCGGTGAAGGGCTGTTCCGTGACCTTCAGGCCGTAGGCGGTGAATTTGGCGACGAACCAATCCTTGCAGCGCTTTTGGGCGTCAGAATTGGGCACTCGAGGCCCGAATGCCACTTGTTTGGCCACAAAATCAAAAGCGGAATCCCGCTCGAACTTGGGCACGGCCACGGGCTGTAAGTCTGCATCCCCGCTTTCGGGTTTCCCGTCATCCTTTGGGTCGCTGTTGCAACCGAACAGGGAAAGCAGCAGCCCGGCCATTGCCGCAAGGCAAAAATTTCTTGAAAAACGCATGGTAAAAAGTTTTGGCAAAGCCGGTTTGGCGGTCAATGCGCCACAAAACTAAGGCTTCTAAACTTTCTTACCCGTTAAACCTCGCCGTGTGAACAATGGAAAAATGAGGCAGAACAAACCGCCGAAGACAAAAGAACTGAGCAGGTTTCCCATCAAATAATTGTTGACGGGGTCTTTGCTGAAATCGCTGCTGGCGATGAGCGCCTTGTAGCCCGGGTTCAGGTATTGGATATAAATATAAAAAACGAAGCAACTGATGGGGATGTAGATGAGCGTCATGCGGGCTGCTGCCCAAAAACCTTCGCTCCAGGACATGACGCCGTTGTAGTCTTTGTCCCGTTTTTCCTTCGTCAGCATGTAGTAGGTGACAGCGAAGGTCAGGGTGCTGACGACGATGCCAATCAATTGGCCGGTGGCAAATTTTTCAGTGGTAAAAAACCCGAGTGCTTGCGCTACGAACATCCAAAGCAGGATGATGAAGGTGGGAATGGCGGCCCATTTTGTTTCGACTCTCATGGCTTTCGTTTTTTGTTTTTGCTAAATGGTTTGATATGTTTTCCCAAAAAATTCAAACCTAATCAATCCTTGTCACCGTTTCCACGAATTCCAGTTTCTTCAGGGTGCGCATGACGAGGTTGATTTGTTCCCGATTGAGCACCAGCAGGCTGACCTTGCCCTCGTAGTAGCCCTGGTCGCCACCCTCGATGTGGAACGAGCGGATGTTGACGCCGAGGCCGCCGATTTCCTTCGTGATGCGCTCGATGACGCCGATGCCCTTGTCCACGCCCGTGATTTTGAGGTCCACGACGAAGGTGCTGTCCAAGTTGACAACCCACTCGGCCTTCATTACCCGGTAGCCGTATTTGGCCAGCAGGTTGGTGGCGTTGGAGCAGTTGGTGCGGTGTATTTTCAGGCCCTCTTTCGCCGTTAGGAAGGCGAAAATATCGTCGCCCTGCACGGGGTTGCAGCAGTTGGCGAGCTTGTAGTGGTAAAGTTCGGCAGGCTCGCCATTGACCAGGATTTTGGTCTTCGCCGAAATGCGCCCCCTGACCTGTTCCGGCTTTTTTTCGGCTTCAACAACAGGCTCTTCCTTGTTGATTTCCAACAGTTTTTGCTCCTTGACCTCGAAATTTTTCAAGGTATCAATCAGGTCAATCTCCTCAGTGGCAATGGCAAAATAGAGGTCAATATGGGAGTTCAGGTTGAAATACTTCACCAGCGTTTCCACGCCTTGGTCGTAGTTCACCTTCATGTTGTTGAACTTGCGTTGCAACGCCTCCTTGCCAAGTTCGCCCGTTTTGCGGCGCTCCTCCTTCATGGCGTTGCGGATCTTGGAGCGGGCCTTGCCCGTCACCACGAATTTCAGCCAGCCCTCGTTGGGCTTTTGGTTTTTATCGGTGATGACCTCCACCTTGTCGCCCATGTTGAGCTTGTAGCCCATTGGCACGATGCGGTTGTTCACCTTCACGGCCCGGCAGCGGTAGCCAATATCGGTGTGGATATGGAAGGCAAAATCGAGTGCTGTGGCGCCTTTGGGCAGGTTGATCATGTCGCCACGGGGCGTCACGGCAAAAATCTCTTCGGAGTACAGGTTATTTTTGAAATCGCTGACGAATTCCAGCGCATCGGAATTGGGGTTTTCCATCAACTCCCGCACTTGGTCGAGCCATTTCTCATACACGTCTGGCTGGTTGTTGATGCCCTTGTATTTCCAGTGCGCTGCAAAGCCCCGCTCGGCGATTTCGTCCATGCGCTCGGAGCGGATCTGCACCTCCACAAACCGCCCGTCGGGGCCGATGACCGTGGTGTGGAGCGACTCGTAGCCGTTCGATTTTGGCACTGTCACCCAATCCTTCAGCCTTTCAGGAATGGGTTTGTAAATGTCCGTGACAATGGAATAGGCCGTCCAGCAAAGCGTTTTTTCCCGGCGGCGTTCCACGTCGAGCACGATGCGCACAGCGAAAATATCGTACACCTGCTCGAAGGGCGTGTCTTTTGACTTGATTTTGTTGTAAATGGAGGAGACCGATTTTGCCCGCCCAAAGCAGCGGTATTTCAGCCCAGCTTCGTCAAGTTCTTTGAGCAGCGGCGCCAAGAATTTTTCGATGTACTCCTCCCGCTCGTCCTCGCTGGCGTTCAGTTTTTGGTTGATTTCCTCGAAGGTTTCCGGCTCCATGATTTTAAGGCAGAGGTCCTGAAACTCCGAACGGATATTGTAGAGGCCGAGGCGGTGCGCCAGCGGTGCGTAGATATAGCTGGTTTCCGCCGCAATTTTCAACTGCTTGTGGCGGGGCATCGAGCCGAGGGTGCGCATATTGTGCATCCGGTCGGCCATTTTTATCAAAACCACCCGCACATCAATCACGAGGGTGCTGATAACCTTGCGGAAATTCTCGGCCTGCGGGCTTTCGGAAGTGGCCGTGCCATCCAGTTTCGTGAGGCCATCTACGATGAGCGCCACCTTGTCGCCAAACTCCGCTTTTATTTGCTCAATGGTGTAATCCGTGTCCTCCACTACGTCGTGGAGCAGGGCGCAGACGGCGGCGGTAGGCCCCAATCCGATTTCCTCGATGCAAATAATGGCGACCTCGATGGGGTGCAGGATGTAGGGTTCGCCGGACTTTCGGCGCTGCAAGGCGTGTGCGTTCGCTGCCAGCTCAAAGGCGTGGCGCACTTGGTCGTGGTCCTCCTGCTCCATCTTGCCGTCCAGCGTTCGCAATAGCCGGCGGTACGCACTGTGTATCAATGCGTGGTCTTCCTGACTAAGTTCTGCGACAACTGGTGGTGGCATTTTGATTGAATGTTTGATCACTTGAATGGTTGGAAGCACTTGCATTTGTACTTAACAAACTCAAGATACTTCTGTTCGGAGCGTTTCCCCGTAGAAGATTTTGTGCTAAAAAGCATTAGACCTTCGCTGCGGAAGATTATTCTGCGAACATTGACAAAGGTAGCGAGATTTTGAAAGAAAAAGGATGGGTGGGGGAGTTTTGGGTTTTCAGGTTTTTGGGTTCGGAGCAAAAAAAGCGGCGATGCGCAGGTACACATCGCCGCTTTGGATATTCAGGTTTAAAATTTCACGATTTTCATTGCCTTGCCAGCATGGCCATCCACGACTAGGCAGAGGTAGTAAACACCAGCCTCATGGAACAGGCTGCCGATTTCAATTTTGCCTTGCTGCGACTGCACAGCCATTTGGCCAACCACCCTGCCCAGCACGTCGTTGGCCACGAGCGTGGCTTTGCCGCTGGGGCTGTTCAGGGCGTAGTCCACCCAGATTTGCTGGCTGAACGGATTGGGCGAGGCGTTCAGCGTATAGCCGAATTGGCCAGCTTCATCTGCCGAGGCAATCAGGTAAACCATTCCTGTGAGCGTATCAGTGCCGCAAGCGTTGGTGACAATCAAGGTCACTTCGAAACCAAAGACGTTCCAATCGCTGTAAGTGTGTACAGGGTTTTGTTCCGTGCTGGTTTCCCCATCGCCAAAATCCCAGAAATAGGAATCGCCTCCCTGCGATTGATTTGCGAAAACTACCACGTGCAAGTCCGTTTCGTTATAGCTGAAGCCCGCCACGGGCGCCTCCCCAACCACGACAAAGCCCGCCTGCGTCGCTGTATTGCTGCCGCCAGCGTTTGACGCCGTGAGCGAAACATCATAAGTGCCTGCTGCTGCGTAAGTTACGGTCGGGTTTTGCGCTGTGGAAGTGGCGGGGTCGCCACCGGGGAAGACCCACAGCCAGTCCGTCACCGTGCCTGCCGATTGGTCGGCGAAGGTGACTTCAAACGGTACGCAACCCTGCGTCACGCTGGCGTTGAAAGCGGCTGCTGGGGCATTCACCGCCAAGTAAATTTCTCCGGTAAAAGTCGCAGTGCCGCAGGCGTTCGTGGCCGTCAGCACGATGACATACGTGCCTGTGTCGGCGTAGCTGTGCATCGGTGAAAACTCCGTGCTGGTGCTGCCGTCGCCGAAATCCCAAGTGTAGCTGGAGGCGTTTTCCGAGATATTGAAAAACGTGGCGTTCAATTCATTGGTGGTAAAAAAGTAGGCGGAAAGCGGCGCCGCTCCTACGGAAATGATGTCCGTTTGGCTGGCCTCACTGGTGCCCAATGCGTTCGTGACGGTGAGCGTGGCGCTGTAAACGCCAGCCGCATCGTAGGTCACGGTCGGGTTTTGCTCAGTGGAGGTAGCAGGATTGCCACCAGGAAACGACCACGACCAGCTTGAAGGCGTACCCGTTGATTCATCGGCAAAATGGACGGTCATTGGGGCGCAGCCTTGCGTCTGGTCAATGCTGAAGGCAGCCGTTGGTGCCAATATGCCCACGGTGATGGTGGCCATATAAGTGGCCGTGCCGCAACTATTTTCAGCAAGCAAAACCACATCATATAAGCCCGGCTCATCGAAAGTATAAGTCGGGTTCGCCTCGGTACTGGAAGTGCCAGTGCCATCGTTGAATGCCCACATATACGCATTGGCATTTGTGGAATTATTCGTGAATGAAACTTCATTGCCGTTTATGCTATAAGTGAATTCCGCCGTAGGCGAAGTGTTTACCACGATTAAATCCGGCTGCGTAATGGCAGCGCTGCCATAAGCATTTTCCACTGTGAGCGTGGCATTGAAAGTGCCGGGAATATCATAAGTAACAATCGGATTTTGCTCAAAAGATGTGACTGGATTGCCGCCGGGAAATACCCATGACCACGCCACAGGCTGGCCGCCGGATTGGTCGCTATATACCACGGTCATTGGCGCACAGCCCGATGTTATATTAGTATTGAATGCAGCCGTTGGTAAAAAATCAACAATGGTTATATCTTGTGAAAATACAGCCGTTCCGCAAGCATTGGTTTGCGTTAAAAGCACGGTATAGGTTCCCGCAGCACTATAAGTATGTGATGGGCTGGCGTCCGTGCTGGTGCTGCCGTCGCCGAAATCCCAAGTAGCGTTTCCGCCACCCGTGGAGGCATTGGTCAATTGGACAATTGGGCCGTTCACGCTGGTGCTGAAATTGGCCACGGGGCTTCCGTTCACATTGATTAAATTGCTGGAAACAAGCTCGTCCGTGCCAGCGGCATTGCTCACGCTGAGCGTGACGTCATAGCTGCCCGCCGTGTTGTAGGTCACGGTCGGGTTTTGCTCCGTGGAGGTGGCTGGGTCGCCACCTGGGAACGACCAAGCCCAGTCGGTGGGGCCGTTGAAGCTCTGGTCGGTGAAGGCCACGGTCAGCGGCGCACAGCCCGACACGGTGTTTGCCCCAAAACCCGCCAACGGTGAGAATGGGCCAATGGTCACATCCTGCGAGAAACTGCTCACGCCGCAGTCGCCAAACACGGTCAGCGTGACGGTGTAAGTGCCCTCGCCGTGGTACTGGTGCTGTGGGTCTGGCTCGGTGCTGGTGTCCCCATCGCCGAAGTCCCAGGTCAGGTTGTTGTAATTGCTGGAAGTGTTTGCGAAGCTGACCTTGAAGCTGTCCACGCTCACATCGAAGCCCGCCGCAGGCGATGGGGCGATGACGACGAGGTCTTGCGCAGCGAGGTCGTAACTGTTGCCGCCCTGCGTAACCACGTGCAGGCTGACGCTGTGCGTGCCCGCCTCGCCGAAGATAACGCTGGGGTTCTGCTGGTCGGAGGTGGCTGGGGTGCCGCCCTCGAAGGTCCATGACCAAGTGGCCACCACGCCGGAATTTTCAAAGAAATCAATGAACAGCGGGGCGCAGCCGGAAGTGGGCGCCGTGTAGCTGAACATCGGGAATGGATTGATAGCGATTGGCTCCAGGGCCACGTCGAGGATAGTCAGCACACCGTTTTCGAGGGTGGCCTGCACGGTCTTCGGGAAGTAGCCCGTAGCCGATACGGTCACATCGAAGGTGCCGGGAATAGCCTGCCCCGTCTTGTAATTGCCCAACAGGTTGGAGGTGCCTTGGTTGGCCTGTGTGCTTTCGATGTGGACACTGGCCCCGCCGATGGCCGCTCCCGTGATGGCATTGGTCACCTTGCCTTCGAGCCAGCAGGCACGTACATAGTTTACATTGTAAACCAAAAGCCCGTTCTGCATATCGGATGCCACCACCACGCCGGACGGGTAGTAGGGGTAAACGCCCCACACGCCATAGAACCCTGCCGGATTGGGGACGAACGAATCGAAATTGCCCACTTCAATCATGTTCTCTGGCCTGGAGCCGTCAATGATGATAGTACCGTTCGTGTAGTAGGCCGTGACGACCCAGTCGTTCCAGACGTGGACGTTGTGCGGGATGGTGCCCGTGCCGAGCGTGGCCACTGGCCGGAACTGGTTTAGCTCCACGATATTGTCCAAATCGGAAATATCGTAAGCGGCCACAGGGGCGTTGGCTTTTTCATCGGTGGTGAAAACCACGTCGCTGGCGTCGTTCAGCCAAGTATTGTGGGTGAAATTGTACGGCGTCTGCTGCGTGGCCAACAACACCGGATTTGATTTGTCCGAAATGTCATAGACCTTGAAATTGCCCACATAGATGTCGGAAGTGTAGAGCCTGTTGTTGCGGGCGTAGCTGTCGTGCGCATAGATGGCGGGCGTCTTGCCGACGTAAACGGGGTTGCCGTCGTCGGCGCTCACGTCCACGATGAGCGGGCCGCCGTTGTTCAGGTTTGTTCCGTTCAGGTAGAGGAACCCGTACTCGTCCACGGTGATGGTGTGTCCCTTGCTCAGTATGCCGAGGCCGGGGATGTCCGGTGCCCAGTGGGTGCTGGTCACGTTGTTGGGGTCGGTCATGTTCACCACCAGCATGCCGCCGCCGCCCTCGGTCACGGCGTAGATGTAGTGCCCGTAGGATTTCACCTCCCGCCAAATGCTGTTCACATCGGGCACAAAGGCAATCTCCTGCACGTTGTTGGGGTCGGAAATATCCACGATGGAAAGGCCGGTCTGCACCCCGACGGCGGCGTATTCCGTGCCGTCTTCCGGGTCAATATAGCCCCAGAGGCTGCTCACCTGCGGGGTGTAGTCAATCTGGTCGGTGAGGGTCATGTTCAGTTGGGAAAAAGCCAAAGCGGCTGGCAATGCGAACAGGATGGACAGTAAGATTTTCTTCATGTAGATAACAGGATGTGAATGAGAAATTGGCTTCGGGGGAAAACGGGCATAAACATAGGGGAAAAAGCCAAATGTTGTACCGATTCAATGTCGGGTGGCTTGCGTTCGGCGTTTTTGGGGAGGATGTTTTGAACGATGGGCACTATCCCTCATCCACCAAAATACAAAAAGGCGATGCGGCTTTGGCCTTTTTGGGTTGCCCGATTAGAAGCAGAATAGGGTAGCATTGCAAGCTCGGACCACTGTGCCGCCAAATGTCGAACAGCTTGCCAAGCCGCCAATCTTTTCAGGGTCAAAAGCGGCTTCCCACCAGTCATTTTTTATCTTTGTGAAAATGGCAACCCGATAAAATGCGCAAAATGAGGATCCTTTTCACCGCTGTAATTTCCGTCCTGCTGCTGGGTGAGGTGGTTGGGCAGGCGACCTTTAACAAACGGATAGTGCCACAAGCACCCAATGGCGGTGGGCTACCAATCATCCAGTTGCCGGACACCAACGGCAGTGCTACCTCCACTGCCAGTTACCTGGCCGCCTTCCCGAACCCTGCAAAGGACAATATCACCTTTAAATGGGATCTGCCCGACGGCATGGAAATCGCAAGAATAGCCATTGTTGATTTGCAGGGAAGGGCAATCGAAACGATAAGGATTGAGGGCCAGCAAGGTAAACTAGAATGGGATACTTCGGGTTTGAATGATGGGGTTTACATTTATTCCATCGAATTGCCTGACGGCATTTTAGCCACTTCACGGCTTGCCATTATTAAATGATAACCTTAAACAGGGGCTGGCATATAGCCAGCCCCTTAAATCTTATGGCATGAAGCATTTGCTATTCGTTGCTGCATTTTTCCATTGCCTTAACTCGTTGAAAAGCCAAGACACCTTCCACAAGCTGATATTTTTCGACTACCCGCCATCGGTAACTTTCAGGGGCGTTTATCCGACCGATAGCTGTTATTACGTAGTAGGCAACTTCACGGATACTTTCCCTACAACTTCGGGCGTCCTGTTTGCCAAAATTAGCCTTTCTGGTGAATTGCTGCTTTTCAACACGCTCAACAACCCAGGTTCTACCGATGAATATTTTAATACCTATAGTGATTTATTGGGAACGCCTGATGGGGCTTTGCTGACCGCAGGAGGTCTTTATGATACCACCGCCAATGCCCAGATAAGAATATTCAATACATTGGGTGATACTAGCCTGACCAAGAGCTTCCACAGCATTCTATACCCTGACCTCAGCTATTTGGTTGTTTTGGGGATTCGTAAAAAAGCGAACGGTGACTATGGTATTCTTATCAGTTATCAATCCCATGAAAACCCTTATGATTCCAATATTTCGTTGTTAATTCTCGATCCGCTATTTCAGGTCAAATCCTATAAACCATATGCCAACTCCACAAAATATGAAGAGTCCTGGTCGCTCATCTTGGACGACGACGGCGGCTACCTTATCGGTGCAAGGCGGACGAACGACGGACAGGTCAATGGCAATTTCACCAGCCAGACGCTCATCATCAAGACGGACAGCCTCGGCGTGGAGCAGTGGCAGTACCTTTCTCCTTCCAACAAGCTGCAGAACGCTGCCAAGGCCATGATAAAGACCCCCGACGGCGGCCTGGTGGTGGCCAGTGATCTGGGCAAGGAGTATTGGTTCAACCCTGTCAACCCCCACTGGATTCTCTGGGACGCCTTGGTATATAAGCTGGACGCCGACCGGAACGTGGAGTGGTACACGCCGCTCAGGAGCTACCTGCCCACCAGCAGCTTCGGCGTGGCGGAGATGGTGGCCGCACCGGACGGCAGCGGCTACGTCATCTGCGGCCCTTCGATAGACAGCATGCCCGGCCAGCTGCCCTACAACGAGAGCTGGATGGTGAAGGTCTCCAACCACGGCGACAGCCTCTGGGCGAGGCACTTCGCCTGGTTCGACGGGGAGTTCGTGGCGCCCGATGCCTGGGACATGAAGGTGACGCCCGACGGGGGCTACGTCGTGGTGGGTTATTCCTTCAATGTCGGCCAGCACGTGCCCGGCTGGATCATGAAGGTGGACAGCTTCGGCTGCCTCATACCCGGCTGCCAGACCACGGCCACCGTGGAGCCGGGCGAGCCGGAGGTCAGCCTAGCGGTGTACCCCAACCCGACGAGCGATTACCTGAACTTTCAGCTACGGGGAGTAGGATTTACTTCAAAAGCAGAGTTCCGCATTGTAAACGCCGAGGGTAAATTGGTGAAAGCCATGAAAACCCCGCATCCAGATGCTACATTTACGTTGCCCGTCTTGGGTTGGCCCGTGGGGACGTATTTTTTGCAATATTTGGAAGAAGGCCTGTTGGTGACAACTACTAAATTCATTGTTTCACAGTAATAAAGCACAATCTTATGAAAGTGAAAATCTTATCCTGCCTGTTTATCATTGGCCTGTTTGCCAATTTTGGTATCGCCCAACCGGGTACGCTTGACACCAGTTTTGGTGAGAATGGAATCGTACACCGTTCATTTGAATATCCATCTTCAAAAACATATTCTGGGCAAGCAATTTTGGAAACACCAGATGGCAAAATCCTGACGGCGGGGATTTCGGGTGGTGATAACGGTCTGGTGGCCCGTTTTAACACGGATGGTTCGACCGACACGCTCAGCCCAGCCTATTATTGGTTTTCCTATGAAGGGGGAGTGTTGATTTTTGGGGGAGCCACCTATCAAGGGGATGACCCGATTGTAGATGCTGCCTTTTATGATATTGCAATACAACCCGATGGGAAAATGGTATCCGTCGGCACGGTATTGAGCAGTGGCCCCAGTAACCGATATTTTGTCCTTCGGCAAGAAGCCGATGGCTCCCATGACCTGAGCTTTGGCGAACATGGGAACGGTTTCAGCATCGGAGGAAATCCTGATGGCAGTGGCCATTCTGTGGCTATTCAAACGGATGGCAAAATACTCGTTGGCACCCCAGGCAGAGTGATCCGTTATCTTTCCAATGGACATATTGATACCTCTTTTGCCACAAACGGCGTATTCTTTTCAAGTATCGGGGGCGGTGACCACATGACTTTACTACCAAATGGGAAAATTATGGTAGCAGGTTTCAGTATGGGTGCTTTTGCTTTGGCACGGATCAATTCCGATGGAACATTGGATAATGGATTTGGCACGAATGGGGTTTCACTGTCCGACATAATCAACAGTTTAGCCTTAGTTACATCATTTGAATTGTTGCCAAATGGCGATATGCTGGCCATAGGGCGAAGTGGCACCAGGCTTGCCGTTGCAAAGTTTGACAATAATGGCCAATTGGTTATGGATTATGGTACGGACGGAGTAGCACTTGTTGAACTGACTGGCAAATACTTAGTTGGCACATCCTCAACAATCCAGTCAGATGGAAAACTAGTGGTTGCAGGCTACGTCGGCACATCTGGCCAAGATATAGATGATTTCTTATTGGCAAGGTTCACTACGGAAGGCGAGTTGGATGACAGCTTTGGTGACGGCGGCCTACTAATAACTGACTTCAGCACAAAGTCAGATCGGCTTAATGGGGTCGCCATGCAGGAAGATGGCAAAATCATCGTCACTGGATATGCGGGAAAAGATTATGGAACCAATGGTTGGGGAACAGAATTTATCGTCGCCCGCTATCATTCAGGACTGGAAGTGGGTGCAAATGAACCTCCTAACATCATAAATAATATCTCCATCTACCCCAACCCCACCACCGACTACCTGAACTTTTATGTAAGCGCACCAATTTCATTAAAAGGGGCGGCCATACGCATTATTGATGCAGCGGGAAGCGTGATTAAGGAATTTAAAGTTGACAGCTTTGATTCAACATTCATCGTACCCGTATGGGATTGGGCAATCGGCACGTATTGGGTACAGGTTACAAAAGAAGGGAATGTACTTGATTCAAAAAGCTTTGTCAAAATAAATAATTAATCCATGAAAAATTCTACCATCTTTATCGCCTTCTTTTTCTTTTTAAATAATGCACTTGGTCAGATACCTTTTGCGCCATTGGGAGCAAAGTACAATTTTGTGGCGAACTTTCCTGTATTTTATTCAACTTACGAAATAACGGAGGATACCGTGATTTTGGGAAAGAACTGTACCATGATTGATTTCATGTCAGGGCCGGGCTGCAACGAATTTTGGGGACAAAAACAATACGTTTATCAAGACGAGGAAAAGGTTTTCCTATATGATGAGGAATCCGATGCTTTCCAGATGATTTATGATTTTGACCTGCCTGTGGATAGCAGCTACCGGGTAAAAGTTTGCCACGATTTTTGGGGCACCGATTCAATTACTGTTCTCGTGACTGGATATAATAACGATATTCAATACCTTGAAATAGTCCCTGACAACCCAATATGGATTCAATCCAGTGAAATAAAAATAGGTATAGGCCACAAACTTAACACCTTACTCCTTTTGGCACCTTGGGCAGATTCTTGGAGCACGCTTCTGTGCTACGAAACCCCTACTACAGGCGTAATCCATGTGAGCGGTAATATCTGCCAACTAAACGCAGTAGATGATATGGATGGCAATAACAAGCATGAAATCGTGTTTTTTCCTAACCCTGCAACTGCTTATATTCAATTTAAATTTTCACCTGCATTGAAGCACAATGCCACATTGAAATTGTATGATGGAATCGGAAGGGAATCTAAGCAAGCCTTGCTTTTGCCACAACAGCAAACGAATGAAATTTTGGTCGGTGACTTACCATCAGGCATCTACTTCTGGAATATCGTGAGCGAAGAAAAAATCATGGGAAGTGGCAAGGTGGTTATTCTGAAATAAGTATCAGGAGTTTGATTTGCTTGCCCCCCTGTGGGGTTTGAAGGGTTTGATTTGTCCATGCCGCCCTGCCGCCCAGCAGGGGAGTTTTTCCATGCCATAAAGGGGTGGGATATAGTTGTTGCGCCAGCCAAAAAGCCAGCCCACGACAGTCTGTTTTTCCAATCTTGGATTCCCCACCGAAACACTACCTTTGCCCGGAACGAGCGGGTGAGAGGATGAGCAGGTGAGCGTGTGAGCAGGCAACCGTAGCCGAAGCCTCGCCCGCCCATCCTCCCACCGCACACTTGCTGACCATTACGTATGAAAAAACTGTCCTTACTACTCCTTGCCGGGCTGTTCAGCCTTGCCCTTTTTTCCCAAACTGACCCCCGCATTGCCCAAACCAAGACGCCGCTGGCCGAGATACCCGTGGCACTGATGCCCCACCTCGACAACGACGCCCTGCTGGCCGCCGAATTGGACCGACGTGGCCCCGGCATCGCCCCGAAGTTTGCGGAGCCAATCCCCGTCAACATCAGCCCCAGCAC
>Ga0075012_10002701_pt1 | contig 17254 bp, 12 predicted proteins | sample All_14_2_FD_71474 | JGI IMG/M metagenome (GOLD analysis project Ga0075012, IMG submission 71474) | Freshwater microbial communities in response to fracking from Pennsylvania, USA - Allegheny Zone_MetaG_DW_15 | ecosystem: Environmental > Aquatic > Deep subsurface > Groundwater > Drilled... | reverse complement strand
AACTAGGGCTTAACAAATTCTTCGACGAATAGGGGTGCAAAAATAGCCTAGAAAATTTGATTTTCCTTTCAAATTCGATGCCCAGTCAAGTTGCCGGCTTCCAAACTGTACAGTAGGCCATTGCTCACCTCCACCTTGACGGCATTTTTTAACTCAAAAGGCAGGGAAAAAGAATGCTCCAACAGCGCTTTCAAATGATACGACCAAAGCATCCCGTCCCGCAGGAAAAACAATTCGTCGCCTGTCACCTGAAATTGTTCAAGCTGAGTCAACGGCAGCGTTTTTCGGTACTGGCCGAAAGCATCGAAAATCAGCACGCCCACGGCTGGGTCGCTGAGGAACACCGTTTGCTCCCGTTCCATCAAAAAAACGGGATGCAACGACTGCCCGACTGCCAAGCTCAGGTCGCCGCTTTGGGCAACGACCGTGCCATCGGCATTGATTTTTTTGAGCAAAAAGCTCGTCTCGTCATAGACCCAGAGCAGGCCGTCGCTGGCCATGCCCACTGCCTTGGCGCCTTGGAAACCCATCTGCAACAGGTTGAACTGTCCGCTGAGCGTCAGGGTGCGGTCAAGCGTCAGCACGGTTTGGTGCTGTGGGAAAAACAGCAGCAAGTGGAAGGGATTGGTGGCATCGAGGAGGCTTGGCGCTCCGAGGGTTTTGTTCAAATACCGGAACTGCTCAACGCCGTCTGGATTGTATTTAACGACTTGATTATCATTGGTTAAGGTGTAAATATTGCCGAGATTGTCGGTGGTGAAGTTTTTTATTTTTTCGAGGAAAACGGGGGTGTTTTGGGCGAGGCAGTGGTTGGTTGTTGCGAAGCAAAACAACAAGAAAAAAAGGGGCTGGCGGAGTCGCTTGTAGTCGCCCAATTTATTGGCCTGACTGACTTGGTCGGCCCAAAAAATTGGGAGACCACAATTATTTTCCAAACAGTTTTCCATTTTCATTTTCAAAAAACCGGACTTGAAGGTCTTGGCCATCGAAGACGGCATACGACTGGAAAGAGACCCAATCACCCAAGTTCACATAACGGCTGCGGCCATTTTTAAGTGTGTAGTCAATGGGCAGGTGGCGGTGGCCGAACACGAAATAGTCAATATCAGGCTGTAAATCGAGTTGGCTGTTGCAAAAGCCCACAAGCCGCTCCCGAGCTTCCCCCTGAAACTTCGGGTCGCTGGGGTTGGCCTTGCGGCTGGTGCCACTGAAGGTGGTCATGGCCCAAAGCCCGCCGTTCGGGTGCAGCCGCTCGAACATCCACTGGCAGACTGGATTGGCAAACACGGCCTTGATGAACTTGTAGCCGTAATCGCCCTTGCCCAGCCCGTCGCCGTGACCGATGTAGAATTTTTTGCCTGAAAACTCCCGCTCGATGGGCTGCCGATAGGTCGGGATGCCCAGTTCATCTTCGAAGTAGCGGAACACCCACATGTCGTGGTTTCCGGTGAAAAAATAGATGGGCAGCCCCTGCTCTCGCAAATCGGCCAGCTTGCCCAGCAGCCGCAGGTAGCCTTTGGGCACCACTTTTTTGTACTCAAACCAATAGTCGAACACGTCGCCGACGAGGTAGAGCTCCTCGGCGTCGGGGGCAATGGAATCGAGCCAGCGCACGATGAGCCGCTCCCGCTCCCGGCTTGTCAACTTGCCGTCGGTGCCGAGGTGGAAGTCGGAGGCGAAGTAGATTTTTTGCATGGTGTGATTAGTGATTGGAGACTGGTGATTAGAACGACCGGCCCAATTACCAGTCACTAATCACGAATCACCAATCACGCCTTTTCCATTACCGTTCCACAATGCTTGCAAGTGCGCAGTTCCTCGTTGGCCATGAACTCGCCGATGGCAGCCTTGATTTGCGTACCGATGTCCTGGAGCGGGAAGCCCGCCTCGTGGAGTTTTTCATGGCAGTTTTCGCAGAACCACATCAGCTTGTCAATTTCGCCGGGGTTGCGGTAGCGCTCGATGACGATACCGACCGTGTTGGCGGGGCGCTGCGGCGAATGCGGGATGCGGGCCGGCAGCAGGAACATCTCGCCCTCCCGGATGTGGATGGTCTCCGGCTGGCCGTCTTCGTTGATGATTTTCACGGAAATATCGCCTTGGAGCTGGTAAAAAAGCTCCTCGCCGTCTTCCCAGTGGTAGTCCTTGCGGCCGTTCGGGCCACCGACCATCATCACGATGTAGTCGTCGTTGTCGAAGTAAATCTGCTTGTTGCCGACGGGGGGCTGGAGCAGGTGGCGGTTTTCCTCCGCCCATTTCATGACGTTGAAAGGTTTTGAAATGGCCATATTTGATTACGGATTGTGGATTTAGTTGACTTACTTTCGCCCGAAAGTTTTATGGTTTTCGCCCTTCGGGCAATCTTGCCAAGGGCAAATGAACGCAATTTTTTAACGAAAATGAACTTAAACCTAACGGGAAAAAATGCCCTCGTGGGCGGCAGCAGCAAGGGTATTGGTCGGGCAGTGGCCGTGGAATTGGCTTTGCTTGGCGCAAACGTGACCCTCGTAGCCCGCCATGCCGAGGCGCTTTCGGAGGTGCTGGAAAGCTTGGACGCCTCGCAAGGCCAGCAGCACGACTACCTCGTCGCTGACTTCGCCGATCCCGCCGACTTGCATCGCAAGGTGCATACGCTGGTATCTGGCAAGCCCATCCACATCCTCATCAACAACACGGGTGGCCCTCCCGGCGGCCCTGCGGCGGAGGCGTCTGGGCAGGCATTCCTGCAAGCCTTCAATAACCACTTGATTTGCAACCACATCTTGATGCAGCTCACCACGCCGGGCATGAAGGCCGAGGGCTTCGGGCGCATCATCAATATCATCAGCACTTCGGTGAAGCAGCCCATTGAGGGGCTGGGCGTCTCGAACACCATCCGGGGCGCTGTGGCAAATTGGTCGAAAACGCTGGCCACCGAGCTTGGCCCGCACGGCATCACGGTGAACAATGTGCTGCCAGGTGCTACCCGCACAGGTCGTTTGGAGGAGATTGCGAACGCCAATGCCGCCAAATCTGGCAGCACGGCGGATGCCGTTTTCGATAATTGGCAAAAGGAAATCCCGCTGCGCCGCATCGCCGACCCCAGCGAAGTGGCTGCTGCCGTTGCGTTTTTGGCATCGCCCGCTGCCTCCTATGTTTCTGGCATCAATTTGCCCGTGGATGGGGGGAGGACGAAGAGTCTTTGAGTTTCGAGTTTCGAGTTTCGAGTTGGCCCAGGCTGACTCGAAACTCGAAACGCAAAATTGCTCACCGTGAATCCAGAAGAATTCCGCCTTTTTTACAATCAAACCATCCACCCGGAGCTACGGCGGCTGGACAAGGAACGGCTGCGCATGTTGCGGCGCATCCTGTTTACGGCGGTGCTGTGGCTGGTGGTAGGGGTGCTGATTTACTCACTGTCGGAGTTCCTGTTTGCTGCACTGGCGAGCTTACCTTTCCTGCTTTACCTGTCGGTGGTGGCTACGAGGGTGCGCAAATTCACGCAGGATTTCAAACCGAAAATCGCCCGGCTGGTGCTGGATTTCATTGACGATAGCCCGCTTTTCGGCGACTTTAAATATCACCCCAAAAGGAGCATCCCGATTGAAAAATTCAAGCAAAGCCAGCTTTTCATGACTAGCCCTGCCGTTTACCAAGGGGAGGATTTCATCGAGGGGCGCATCGGGGATGTGGAGTTTGAAATGAGCGAGTTGAATGTGCAGGAGTTTTCAAGGGTTCGGCAGCGGCTGGACACCGTGTTCCGTGGCGTTTTCCTGCGGGCAAAATTTCACGCCAAACCCAAAGGCGGCATCTTGGTTTTGCCAAAGGCCCGGCTACAATACCTATCCGAAACCCTGAAGGTTTTTGTGAAAAAAGGTGGGCTGAACATGGACGGCTTCATCAAGCACCAGAAATTCTTGGAGCGTTACACGGTTTTTGCCGAAAAAAACACCCGTGCCACTGACCTGCTCACCGAGGAGTTAATGGGCTTTCTGCTCGGCTACGGCAAGCAGCGGGGCGATATTTGCCTTTCGATGTGGGGTGAAAACTGCTACGTAGGCATCTGGAGCGACAAGGATATGTTGGAACCCAAGCTGTTCCAATCCAATGTCAGTTTTGACCTCGTTCGGGAATTTTACAACGATATTTACCTCGCACTGCATGTGGTCATAGCGCTGGATAAGGCGCATTGATGTTGAGGTTTTCACTCACCCAGCACTTCCCGCAATTTCGCTGTCAATTGGTCGCCCCGTAGGTTGCGGGCGATGATATTTCCTTCCCTGTCAACCAAAACCGTGTGCGGGATGGAGGTCACACCGTAGAGTTTTGCGGCGGAATTGCTCCAGCCTTGCAGGTCGGAGACATGGTTCCAGATGAGGCCGTCTTTTTCGATGGCTTGAAGCCAAGGGTCCCTCGTTTTGTCGAGACTGACGCCGAGCACGTCAAAGCCTTTTTCGTGGTAATGTTTGTAAAGTTCCACCACGTGTGGGTTCTCCCGGCGGCAGGGACCGCACCAGCTTGCCCAAAAGTCCACGAGCATCACTTTTCCTTTGAAGTCGGAGAGTTTGACGGGCTTGCCGTCACGGTCGTTCATCGTGAAATCGGGGGCCGGGCCACCGGGGATGAAGCTGGCGGACACCTTTAGGAGTTGCTCCAATTGTCCCACGGCATACGGCTCTGTGGTTTTATATTTTTCGATATAACGCTTGGCGTAGTTGCCCAGCAGTGGGCTTTTGCCAGCCTGAAGGCCCATGACGATGCCACCTAAGGCCAGTTTGTAGGTACGGCTGTCGGCAGGGATTTGCACCAACAGGTTGTCCATGTAAGTTTTTTGGATATTGTCTGGAAACCCTACCGATGACAGCGTCTGGGCGTAGCTTTTCATTTGCTCAAAAACCCAAGGCATGTAGCTGTAGTCGGCATCTTTCCAATCCACATATTGAAAAAACTTTGAGGCGTAGTACTCCAGTTCCGTCATGTCGGCATTGCCGTGAATCTGGTAGCTGACGTAGGTATTGATGGCGGCCACCTTGCCGAGGTAGGGGCTTACCTTTTTCAACGAGTCGAGGTAGCTGAGGCGGCGCTTGTCGAGGTCGGCGATTTTGAGGATGATGGCGTTCGTTTGGTCCACATTGCCTTGACGGTCAGCGGCTTGCATTTGTTGGAGCAGCAAACTGAACTCGTTTTTGTGGCCGTTCAGCCTGTTTTTTACCAATTCATAATTTTTGTTCAACTCCGAATTCAACTGTGCGCCCTGAAACTGGGCACAGCTTCCGTTCAGCGTCAGGTTGTTCTCCGTGCCAAGGATGATGGGCTTCATGTTCGCAGCATCCAGCCCCACGTAGTAAAAACGGGGCGAAGAAGTTGCAGGCAGCTTGAACTGGTAGGTCGTGTAATCACTGGTCTTGGCGGTGCCTACACGGTTAAAATTGATGCCGTTGAATTCCATCAAATAGAGCGAATCAATGCGCTCGCAGGCATTCACGTTGCAGGTCAGAACAACCTCTTGTTTTTCGCCTTCCGGCGAAACGAAAGCGAAGCTAGCCAGTGCCACCAGTACCGTGGAAAACGCAAATGCCAAATATTTCATGATTGGAATTTTATAAAAATGGTTCCGCTGACGGAGTGTCAGTTGGAAATTCGAGCAAAAATAGGTGGAAACACTCGGAAACGCAAAACGCCCGTACTTAACAAAATGCTAAAGCTGCTGCGCTGATTGTCGCTTGGCCAACTCAGTTCACTGCCTTGCCGCCCTTGAGCTTCAACACCCGCTGCGTTTTTGCCGCAAGTTCAAGGTCGTGGGTGACGAGCACGAGGGTCGTACCAGCTTCCCGGTTTAGGTCGAAGAGCAGGCGCTCCACCACGTCGTGGGTTTCGGGGTCGAGGTTGCCCGTCGGCTCGTCGGCGAAGAGGATTTTTGGGCTGTTGGAAAATGCCCGTGCCAGCGCCACCCGCTGCTGTTCGCCACCGGAAAGCTGCGCCGGGTAGTGGTCGTGGCGCTCGGCGAGGCCCACCCTGCCGAGCAGTTCCATCGCTTTTTTGGCAGCGCCTTTTTGGCCTTGGAGTTCCATCGGCACCATCACGTTTTCGAGCGCCGTCAGCGTTGGAATCAGTTGGAAATTCTGAAAAACGAAGCCCACGTGCTGGTTGCGAACCCGTGCCCGTTCGTCCTCGCTGAGGTCGTCGAGGCGGATGCCGTTGAGTACTACAGAGCCGCTGCTGCTGCGGTCGAGGCCAGCACAGAGGCCGAGCAAGGTGGTCTTGCCGCTGCCCGATGGCCCGACGATGGCGAAGGTTTGCCCTGCTTCGATGGTGAAACTCACGTCGTCAAGGACGGTGAGGGATTTGTTGCCGGAATTGTAGGTCTTGGTGAGTTGTTGGACTTCGAGCATTTTGGTGACTAGTTTAGTTTCCCTTCGGGAATGACAATTTGGTGGACGGGCTTGGTAACGCAAAACTAGTGCGGGTGGTTGAGTAGTTTTAGAAAAGCTGCCCAAAAACAGCTTTACGCTGGACGTTTCACCATTTTTCATCGTCAAAAAACCAAATCCGCCACCACGGGCAAGTGGTCGCTGGGGTAGTAGGTTCCGTCGTTGTCGGGGATGGCACGGCAGCTTTTTACCTGAAAAAATGGGCTTGCGAAAATATAGTCAATGCGCCTGCACTCGGCTCCCTCCACCTTGAAGCCCGTGAAGGTGCAAGGCTGTGCGTTGGAGTTATTGGGGTCGGTGGCCCAGGCGTCAGTCAAGCTCCAGATGGACTTGTCCTGCGCCACGGCGTAGGGCTTCGAGTTAGGCTCGCAGTTGAAGTCGCCCATAAGCACAAATGGCTGGTTTTCAGCGATTTCTTTCACTTTTTTGGCGATGAGTTTCATGCTCTCCAGCCTCGCTTTTTCCCCGATGTGGTCAAAATGGGTATTGAAAACGAAGAACTGCTGGCCCGTGGTTTTCTCCGCCAATTTTACCCAAGAACAAACCCTCGTGATGGCTGCGTCCCAGCTTTTGCTGCCCGGCATTTCGGGCGTTTCGGAGAGCCAAAAAGTGCCGCTGTCCTTTACTTCGAAAATTTCTTTTTTGTAAAAAATGGCGGAGAATTCCCCCTTCGTTTTGCCATCGTCACGGCCAGCGCCATACCATGTGTAATCGGGCATAAGCGTCTGTAAATCAAGCATTTGATTGTGCAATGCTTCCTGTACGCCAAAGATATGCGGGGCTTGTTTGCGAAGCAAATCGGCCACTTTTTCCTTGCGGTTGGGCCATTGGTTAACGCCATCGGCAGTAGTGTCGAGGCGGATATTGTAGGTGAGCACCCGGAGTGTGGGAAATTGCTTACAAGCCAATGCGAAACTGATGGCGATTAGGGGGATGAGTTTGAGTAAACGAGGCATTTGTATTGATTTTAACACGGAGAAAAGAGGTCACAAAGGAACACAGCGTTTTTTGGAAACCACCGCTGTGTCGCTCATGTTCTTCAATTCTTTGGGTTAAAAATTGCCCTCGACAGTCTTCAACGCCATTCGGCGAATGGATTGCTCGGTCTCTGCCCCGGTTAGTTCGGCCAGTGGCACCCAGCGGATGTTTTTCACTTCGAGGAGATTGGCGTCCAGCATGGCAGTTTCCGCTTGGAAAATAAAGCGCAGGTCGTAGTGCAGGTGCGCTGGTTCATTGCCCCGTGCGGGGATTTCATGCACGTCCACATCGAAAAGCTGGGGCGAAAGCAGGCTGGCGTTGGACAAGCCACATTCCTCGGCCAATTCCCGAAAGGCAGTCTGGGCCACGGTTTCATCCGTTTCGTCCACATGCCCGCCGGGCTGCAGCCAGCGGTCGAGTTTTTTATGGTGGATGAGCAGCACGCTCCCGCCCGCCGGGTGGAGCACCCAGGCCGACCCGGTGATATGGCCTTCCAACGTGGTGCGCTGCCAAAATTCGTCGTTGCGGAGCAAAAACTCCTCAACCTGCTGGCGGAATGCCGCTTCCTCCGGGAAGTCGGTTTGGTGCTTTGCCAACAGGTCGAGAAGGTCTGTTTTTTTAAGCATAAAAAATTGATTATCAATAGATTAGAACTCAAAAGCGAATGGTAACGCCAAGCAGGAAAGTGCGTCCTGCCTGCGGATAAAGCCCCGTCAGGTTGTAGCGTTTGTCGCCCTCGCTGCGGGTGTAGGGGTCGAACAGGGTGTAGTCCTCCGAGGAGCGGTAGCGGTAAATCCAGCCATTAGAGGAGTAGCGGAGGTCAAGCAGGTTTTGTACGAGCAGGTTCACACTGAGTTCCCTGAAAAGCTGGTTGCTGAAACTGTACCGAAGCTGCGCCTCGCAGGTCGTGTAGGCGGGCAATGAACTGTGGTCGTTGGAGCTGTTGTCGAGGAACTGCTTGCCGACGTGCTTGCCTGCGATGGCCATGGAAAGCCCCCTGCCGTCCCGCACAAAATTTTGCGAAGCGCCCCAAGTCAGCCTGCCAAACGCAACGATATTTGGCGAAAATGCAATGTCGGTCGTGCGTTCACTTAATTTTACTTGAGTGCCGGTGTCCCAATCGTCAATGAACTCCGTGAATTCCTTGATTTTGTTTTGGCTGAAAGTGGCGTTTGCATCGGCGATGAAATGGGGACCGAACTGCATCCTGCCCGTCAGCTCCACGCCCAGCCGGAAGCTCTTCGGCACATTCACCCGAATGGGTGCGCCGCTGTCGTTGATGTTCCCGGTCAGCACCAGTTGGTCACGGTAGTGCATGTGGTAGATGTTAGCCCCAAAAGCGCTGCGCTCGGTTTGGTATTTCATGCCAAGTTCCGTGTTGTAAAGCCGTTCTGGCTTTGGGATGCTGCCAGTTGGGGCGTCCGTGAAATCGTCCCGATTAGGCTCTTTTTGGCCGATGGCAAAGGAAGCGTAGTACGCCAGATTTTTGTTTTTTTCGTAAAAAATACCTGCTTTTGGGTTGAAAAAAACATAATCGGAAGTAGTGACAACTCGGTTCGGCTGCGTGCTTGAAAACACATCATCAATGCCGATTTCATAGGTTACTTGCCGCATCTGAAAGTCCACGAAGCCCGATAAATTGGGCAACAACGCATATTGGGCTTTCAAAAAAACATTCGCATCCCGTTTGTTGCCGTCTTCTTGGTAGTAACGAAAAAGGGGGTTGAAAGCGATGAATTCCGTTTGAACCACCGTGCCGTAGTGCTCGCCCGAGTATTGGTTCCATGCCCCACCGACGATGGTCTGCAATTTCTGGTTGTTGCTTTGAAAACTCAGGTTCCCAATGGCCCCGAAGAAATGATTGTCCAACCAGCGGCGGCGCACGATGTCGGGGTAGGGGGGTAGTTCGTCATCTACCAGGATGCCGTATTCCCACGGGAATTGGTCGGCTTTGTATTCCTCGTAATAACCCAAGCCACGGGTGTAATGCCCGGTCAGGCTGAAGTTCCAATTGTTGTTAAGTTCTTGATTATAAACGAGTTGTGTATGCGTTTGACGGTAGTCGTCCACCTGATTTTCGTAAGGTGAGCCTTCTTTTTCCGTGCCAGCGGGATTGTAGGTGCGCAATTTTTCATCGTCAACGAACTGGACTGGCACACCGTACCAAGCTTGGTAAGTCCGCTCATCGCCATGTAGCACAATGCCCCGCAAGCTGAATTTTTTGCCGATGAAGGCTGGCGATAGGTACGCCGACCGCAGCTTCGAGCTGGCCCGGTCAATGTACCCGTCAGAAGTGATGAGGCTGCCACGGGCATCCACTGTGAAGCCTGTGTTCAGCGAACTGGAGTCCTTTCCGAGCAGGCCGGAACCCAGTTTCAGGCTTATTTTTTTGGTGTTGAAAGAGCCGTAGCCTCCCGTGGCCTCCACATAGGGCGAAAGCGCTAACTCGCTGGTATTCAGGTTGATAGAAGCCCCGAAAGCCCCGCCGCCGTTGGTGGAAGTACCCACGCCCCGCTGAATCTGGATGCTCTCGGTGGAGGAAGCCACGTCCGGCAGGTCCACCCAATAAACCCCCTGCGACTCGGCGTCGTTGAGCGGTACGCCGTTGATGGTCACGTTGATGCGGCTGGCGTCCGTTCCCCGAATTCGGATGCCCGTGTAGCCGATGCCCGCCCCGGCGTCGCTGGTCGTCACCACGGACGGCGTGGCGTCGAGGAGGTAGGGCACGTCCTGGCCGAGGTTGCGGGTTTGCAGCGCCTCACCGCTGATATTGGTGTAGGTGAATGGCGCTTTTTCGCCAGCCCGGATGGCAGTGACGGTCAACTCTCGGAGCAGGTTCGAAGCGGGTTCGAGTTGGATGGCGAGCGAGCCATTTTCCGCCGTTTCGATTTTTTGTTCCAAAATTTCAAATCCGACAAAGCTGAATCGAAAAGTGTAAGGTGGTGATTTCGAGGGTGTTATTTCGAACACACCTTGCTCGTCGGCGTTCGTTCCTTGGTCAGTTTCCAAGATGAAAACTGTGGCCCCGGCGAGCGGAACGCCGTCCGTGTCCGTGATTTTTCCCGAAATTTTTTGTGAAAAAACGAGGTTGGAAAACAGCAGGGCGAAGCCTGCAAGAAGTAACTTTTTCATCGTGCAACTTTTAGAAGTGAATAGTTCACCAAGTTTTTCGCTTGGCACACGATGGGTTACCTATCTGAAAATGAAGTGCTGCCACAAATGCAGAACCTTGCTTCATTTCCCTACCCGGCATTGCCCGGGCAGGTTCGATGGGTATAATCTCAGCTTTTTTCAGAAATTGAAAAAGGCACCCCAAATGAGACGGCGCAAAGGTAGGCAAGTGCCCGATTTATTGTAGGATTTTACATTCCTAATGCGTTTCCTTCGCTAAATGTCGTACAAAAGCCAATTTGGTAAAAAAGGTGTAGCAACACGCAAGTTTGTTTAGCTTTGTTATTGTTAAGATTTTACTGCTCGCACTTTCAGCCTATTTTCAAGCCAATCAAACTTTTGTGGGTAAATCCATTGTCTTCAAATCATCATTTTCACCATAATGACACACTAACCTTGTTCCTGTATGAAAAGAAAACTCAACTCTGTTTACACCCTTTTCGGCTTATTGCTGGTGGCTTATTTTCAACTTTCCAGTTCCAACAACCCCCAAAATGGCTATACCGGTGCGCCGCCAAGCGGCAACACCTGCGCCAGTTCGCAGGGTGGCTGCCATTCGGGCGGTAGCGGCACGGGCATGGTCACCATCACTGGGCTGCCTTCGACGGTCACTCCAAACACGGTTTATCCCCTCACTGTCACCGTGGAGCGGACGAACAATATTACGCAAGTGGCTGGCATTCAAATGGTTGCGCAGCAATCGAACAACAGCAACGCTGGCACGATGACCAATGCAGGGCCGTTTTCCACCGTGCAGTTCAGCGGCGGGAAATACTATTTTGAGCATACATCTCCGGTAAGTTACAGTGGCAATACGGCCACTTTCACCGTGGATTGGACGGCCCCGGCTTCGTCAAATGGCGCAATCACACTTTACGTGGCTGCCAACCTTGCCGATGACAATGGCAATAGCAATGGCGACGCCGTTGTGACTTCCACGGCTTCTGCAACACTGGTAGGCGGTAGCGGCCCCATCACAGTGAACGTCACTGGCTCGAACGTCAGTTGTTTTGGTGGAAACAACGGCTCGGCAACGGCCACAGCTACTGGCGGCGGCGGGCCGCCTTACTCCTACGCTTGGTCAAACGGTGGCTCCACAGCGACTATCAACAACCTCACGGCGGGCACTTACACCGTCACTGTCACCAATACTTCGGGCGGCAGCGGCACTGGCTCCATCACCATCACCCAGCCGAGCCAGTTAGTGGGTTCCATCGTGAACTCCATCAATATAAACTGCAACATTCCAATTGGCAGCGCCACAGCGAGTGCTTCGGGCGGGACTACTCCCTATAGTTATTTGTGGTCAAATGGTCAATTAGGTCCAACCGCCACCCTGCCTGCTGGAACCTATACCGTGACGGTTACCGATGAGAATCTCTGCACGGCTACCACAAGCGTTACCATCAATTCGAATACAACCCCTCCAATCGCCGAGGCGGGGCCTGTGGCAACCATCACCTGCGATGTGCCGATGCCGATGCTCAATGGGGCAGGCTCTTCAACAGGGGGCAATATCCAGTACCTCTGGACCACCTCTGACGGCTTCATCGTCAGCGGTGCGACTACCCTGACGCCAACGGTCAGCGCCGCAGGGAATTACACCCTCACCGTCACCAATACAACCAACGGCTGCACAGCCAGTGACCAAACCTTGGTGACAGCCAGTCTCACGCCGCCGATTTCCAATGCAGGGCCGGACGGGTTGCTCACCTGCTCTGTCAGCAGTTTGGAATTGAACGGAAATTCGTCGTCGCAGGGCAACAATTTCACCTACCTCTGGACGACCGCCGACGGTCACATCGTCAGTGGGGGCACAACGCTGACGCCCACTATTGATGAGCCTGGCACCTACTGCCTAAAGGTCACCAATACCCTCAACGGCTGCACTACCACCGATTGCGCCACCGTAACTGAGAACATCGCTCCGCCGTTGGCGAATGCGGGTAGCGCACCGCCGCTCACCTGTACCACCACACAAGTTACCCTGAACGGTGCGGCATCCTCGCAAGGCCCAAACTTCAATTACCTCTGGACGACCACCAACGGGCATATCCTCAGCGGTGCGACCACCCTCACGCCCATCGTGGACGTGGCGGCGGCCTACGTGCTCACGGTCACAAACAGCACCAATGGTTGCACAGCTTCGTCAAGTGTTGCCGTGTCATCGAACACAACGCCGCCAACAGCCAGCGCTGGCCCCGACCGGGCGCTCAACTGCAACAACACTTCGGTCGTGCTAGATGGCTCCGGCTCCTCCCAAGGCCCTAACTTCAGCTACGCTTGGACGGGGCCGGGCATCCAATCTGGTGGCAACACGCCCAACCCGACGGTGGACACCGCCGGGACTTATATTATTTTGGTAACTAACACCAATACGGGCTGCTTTAAACGGGACACTGCCATCGTCACGCAGACTCCGACCCTCAGCGCAGGTATTTCTGCTTCGCAAAACGTCGCTTGCAACGGTGCCAACACTGGCTCCGCCACTGCTTCCGCCACTGGTGGAAAAGGCCCTTACACCTTCGCCTGGAGCAACAACGCCAACATTGCCCAAATCTCGAACATTGCCGCAGGCACCTACACCGCTACCATCACCGATGCGGACAACTGCACGGCCACGACCAGCGTAAGCATCACGCAGCCACCTGCTTTGAGCGCCAACGCCTCGGCTACGGGGGAAACCTCGGTTGGGGCAAATAACGGCACGGCCACAGCCAACCCTTCCGGCGGTGTGCCTGGCTACTCCTACGCCTGGACCAACGGTTCAAACACACAGACCATCACGGGCCTAGCGCCGGGCAACTACACCGTCTCGGTCACCGATGCCAACAACTGCATCACCAGCCAGACGGTGACAGTGGCCAGCTTCAGTTGTTCGGGCGTCAGCGCCAGCATGTCATCGGTGAACCCCAGCTGCAACGGTGGCTCCAATGGCTCAGCCAGTGTGAGCGTCACAGGCAGTTCAGGCCCGTTCACGTACGAGTGGTCGAATGGTGGGAGTACGGCTACCATCAATGGACTTTCTGCGGGTAGTTACACTGTTTCCATCATGGATGGAAACGGCTGCGAGGTGACGGGCAATGTCTCGCTGGTTGCGCCCTCGGCGCTCAACCTGACTGTGTCGCAGAGCAACGTTGCTTGCAACGGTGACAGCACGGGCAGTGCTACCGTAAGCGCAGTGGGCGGCACTCCCGGCTACAGCTTCAGTTGGTCGAATAATGGCAGTGGAGCTTCGCAAAGCGGCCTCCCAGCAGGCGTTTACACCGTCTCCGTGTCGGATGCCAACGCTTGCGAGGCAACGATTCAGGTCACGATTTCACAACCGCAGGCACTGGTTGGCAATTTGACCGCCTCTGGAGAGTCAGGTGTTGGAGCCAATGATGGTACGGCTTCTGTGGCCATGTCGGGCGGGGTTGCGCCCTACCAGTTCGAGTGGAGTACTGGCGCTACTACATCGGCCATCACAGGCTTGGCTCCGGGGCAATATTGCGTGAGCGCCACCGATGCTAACGGCTGTGCCTTCACGGGCTGCGCTACGGTAGCAGCCTTTGGCTGCACGGGCCAAACACTTGGTTTTTCTGTGGAAAACGTGAGCTGCGCTGGCGGAAATGACGGCGCTGCGCAAGTGAACACTACTGGCTTCGAAGCGCCGATAGTTTATGCTTGGACGAATGCCAGCGGCACGAGCATCGGCACGGGCAGTGGCGTCGGCAATTTGGTGGCAGGTAGCTACTCCGTCAGCGTGACGGATGCCAACGGCTGCGCTTCGACCCAGACTGTGGAAGTTGCCGAGCCTTCGGCGCTCAGCATTGAAATTTTGGAACAAAACAACCTTGAATGTGCGGGCGGAAACGATGGTTCCATCAATGTCGGCGGCACAGGAGGAACGCCAGGCTACAATTTTTCATGGTCAAATGGTGAAACTTCCCCGAACATTGAAAACTTATCGGCTGGCGTTTACGAAGTGATTTTGAGCGATGAAAATAACTGCACTACAACCTCCAGCATCGAAATCACAGTTTTACCAGATACTGAGGCACCGATGGCCATTGCAGATGATATTAGCGTCTCGCTCGACCAGAATGGAACGGCTAATATCACACCAGCAATGCTGGATGGCGGCAGCACCGATAATTGTAGCCTTGGTTCATTATCCCTCGACATCACGAGCTTTGGCTGTGATGAGGTCGGGGTGAATATCGTGACGCTGACTGTAACCGACGCTGCGGGCAACAGTTCGATAGCAACAGCCGCCGTGACGGTGTTGGATGAAAAAGCGCCTACCATCACTTGTACCGACAACATTACCGTGGACAACGGCTCTTGCTCGCCAACCGTGAGCTACGACGAACCCATCGCTTCGGATAACTGTGGCTCGCCCAGCCTTTCGCTGGTGGATGGCCCAGCAAGCGGGGCGCAGTTTCCCAGTGGCGTAACAACCGTGACTTGGCTGGCCGACGATGGGAACGGCAATACCGCCACTTGCTCGTTCACGGTGACGGTCATCAGCAATTTCACCGTGGGTGCGGCCTTCACGGAACCTGCCTGTTTCGGAGGAAACGATGGAACGGCCACGGCTTCGCCGCTGGGTGGGACCAGCCCCTACAGCTATGTCTGGAGCGACGATGCCAGCCAACAAACCCAAACTGCAACGGGCCTTGCCGCAGGCAATTATTCAGTGAGCGTGACTGACGCCGCAGGTTGCATCGCCGTGCAGACGGTTCAAGTCACAGCACCAACCGCCGTTTCGATTGTCATTGACGATGTGCAGGATGCCATCGGCGGGCCGAATGGAAACATTAGCATCACAGCCAATGGCGGTGCGGCGGGGTACACCTACGAGTGGTCTTACAACGGCAGCTTTTTCTCCAATGAGGAAGACCTGACGGGGCTTTGGGACGGCGAGTACACCTTGGTCGTTACGGACGAAAACGGCTGCACGCAGGAGTTGACAGTGCAGGTGGACTTCCTGAATGCGAGCGGTGAAAAATCGCTGGAACAGGGCATCAGTTTGGCTCCGAACCCAAGCTCAGGGCGAGTTTACGTGAAGTTTGAACTTGACAGGGAACTGCCCGTCACTTTGCAGGTTTTCGACCAATCGGGAAAACAGGTTGTGCCAACGCAAAACGCAGTGGCCAACTCGAAGGCGATTGAACTGAACCTTCGGAATGCCGCACCAGGCGTTTACCTGCTTCGAATTATCGTGGATGAAACGGTGGTGGTGAAACGGCTCGTGGTGGGCCAATAAGCTAGCCGTCAATTTATTCAAAAATGAAAATGGCCGGGCGACTCAAAATTGCCCGGCCATTTTTTTTAAATGGAAATGTAGCCACCCGAAAGGTTAATCAAATTTTTGAAGCCCATGGCGTGCATTTGGCGGCAGGCACTGGCGCTGCGCATTCCGCTGCGGCAGTAGATGAAGTAGGTTTTTTCCTTGTCCAGCTTGCTTACGTTGGCGGCAAAATTTGGGTTTTGGAAATCAATGGCCTTAGCGCCGTCGAGCTTTCCAGCGGCGACTTCCATGGGGGTGCGCACATCCAGCAACACGGCGCCTGGTGTGCTTTTGTATTGCGCCAGAAACTCTTTCGCCTTGAGGTTTTCGTAGGCGTCGTTCTTGAAAAGTGATTTGAAGAAATTAAACATGGGTTTGGACTTTGATTAAAAATTGCTGGCAAAATTAGTCCTGTGCGAGGTGGGAATTGGCGACAAAAATCACAGTTCTTCGTGCGAGGGCAAAAAAAAAGGGTAGCCGAAGCTACCCTGAATAACCCTAAAAAACCAAATGAAAACAATTTATCTTGAATGAGCCGTGGCTCACGTATCAATGAATGATGGTGCAAAAATGAAAAAAAAACATTTACCAAACAACTGTTTTTATTTTTTTTACATGTTTTTGATAAAACACTTCAATCCATTTTTGGTTCAAGCGCTCACTTCCTTTGCCTTTTGCCGCTTCAAGGTATTTGGGCACACATAGTCCGTCATCTCGAATTTGCCCGATTCCTGAATGGCCTTGAAGCCTCCTTTGATATCCACTACGTCCTCGAAGCCCCTGGCCCGCAGGATGGAGGCGGCGATTACGGAGCGGTACCCACCGGCGCAGTGGATGAAATATTTTTTCTGCTTGTCCAGTTCGCCCATATAGTCGTTGAGGAAATCCAGCGGTACGCTTTCGGCATCCTTGATGTGCTCGGCAGCGAACTCGCCGGGCTTGCGTACGTCCAGCACGTTGTCTGGATGGAACTGCTGCAGTTGTTCGGCAAATTCGTCGGCAGTGATGGATTCGATGGTGTCCACTTCCATGCCGGCATTTTTCCAAGCCTCCATGCCCCCTTTCAGGTATCCGATCACATTGTCGAAACCTACCCGACTCAAGCGGGTGATGGCTTCTTCCACATTGTCTTCAGATAAGATCAGCGCAAGCGGCTGGTTCACATCGGCCACCAGGGCTCCCACCCACGGGGCAAACTGGCCGCCTAGCCCGATGAAAATCGAATTTGGGATAAAGCCCTTTGTAAACTCCGCCTCGCTGCGCACATCCAGCATCAGCGCCCCCGTGGCGTTCACGGCCTCCTCAAACCCCCGTGGCGAAAGGGCCTGTGCGCCCCTTTTAATCACGACGTCGAAACTATCGTAGCCTTCCTTGTTCAAGCGGACGTTCTCTGGGAAGTATTTTGGCGGGGCCATAAGTC
>Ga0075012_10002699_pt1 | contig 17256 bp, 16 predicted proteins | sample All_14_2_FD_71474 | JGI IMG/M metagenome (GOLD analysis project Ga0075012, IMG submission 71474) | Freshwater microbial communities in response to fracking from Pennsylvania, USA - Allegheny Zone_MetaG_DW_15 | ecosystem: Environmental > Aquatic > Deep subsurface > Groundwater > Drilled... | reverse complement strand
CCAGTAGCCATATTGGTCATTGAAAGGTTTGAAATGGTTCAAGTCGGCATAACACGCGACAAATTCGACCCCGCTGGCCAGCAGCCGCTCAATGTGCTGGCTGATCGGGATGTTGCCGGGCAAAAACGTCAGCGGGTTGGCGTGGCGGGCGGCTTCAATGCGGGTTTCCGTCACCGAGCGCACCAGTTGCTCGCCGGTGCCCATGCCTTCGTAGCGGCCGTTGTGGGTGACGATGAAGCCGTCCACCAGGTAACGCTGGTCGTCCGAGGTCAAGATGCCCACCAGATCGTCCACACTGTGGTTGCGCTCAATCACGCGGGGCTCCAGGTTGGCGTGTTTCAAGCACGGCTTGTGGCCCCAGATCTCCCGGTAATACAACTTGCTGTACTCGTTCATGAACGCTGAACGGTTGATGATGGCCACCGGTCGGGTGTCATCCACCACCGCCACCGAATGCAATTTGGGGTGTTCAAAAAATAGCTGCGCCAGCTCGTCGTTGGTGGTGGCGCGCGTGATGTGGGGTGCCTTGATCACCGCAAGCCGGCTGATCGACCCGGCGCTGGCGGTGCGCCGCATCTCGGGAAACACCGACACCATGCGGTCACGCAACGTGACCCGGGCTTTGGGCTCGATCTGGGTGCGCGGCAGATGCGCGGGCCGCCCCAGCAGGTAGCCTTGCCCATAGGGAATCCCCAGGTCGCGCAAAACACGCAATTCGTCTTCGGTTTCAATCCCCTCGGCGATCAGCGCCGTGCCAAAGATGGCGGCAATCTGCTGCAGCGCCTGGATGGTTTTGAGCTTGTCACCGTGCTGGCTGATGGCTTTGGTAAAGTATTTGTCGATCTTGACAAATTCGGGCTTGATCTGCGACCACAGGCGCAGGCTGGAGCGCCCGTCACCAAAATCGTCCAGCGCCAGGGCGACACCGGCGGCTCGCACCTCCTGCACGGCCAGGGCCAACCGGTCCATGTCGGCCACGCGCTCGTACTCGGTGATTTCAAGCACCAGCATGCGCGGGGAGATACCGAGCTGGGTCGCCAGGGAGATCAGGCCGTCGAGCTCGCAGTGCCGGATGGCGCCCATCAGCGCATCGGCGCTGATGTTCAGGAACAGACGCCCGGCCTCGCGCAAGTCGCCCCATCGCTCCATGGCCACCAGCACACACTGGCTTTCGAACTGGAAGTTCAGGTCCTCCAGCTCGGCGGCGTGCAGCAGCCGGTCAGGGGTGTGCAACGCGGTGTCTTCCGGCCCGCGGATCAGGGCTTCGTGGGCGTAAATGCTGCCGTCTTCCAGCGAGGCAATGGGTTGAAACACCGGGTGCAACAGTCGGCGGCGCAACAAGTTGGCCAAGTTGCCCCGGCCTTTTCTGACGGCGCCCGAGCTCAAGGCAGGCCCCAGGTAGCGCGCTGCTGGACAGCCGTCCGCCCGCCACACGAGTCGCCTCGCGGCAGGGGGCAGGGACATCGTTGTTGAAGGCATGTTTGTCACGAGGAAGTTGAGCTAAAGGCCAAGCCCAGTTTAAGTAAGCTGCGTGACAAATGTGTGACGGCTTTGGTGGCGGCCATCAGGCTGGCTGGCAGACGGTGGCCTTGTCTGTGAGTTTCTGGCCAAGCGGCGCAGGGGCCCAATGCACCAGTTCCAGGCGCCCGCAGTGGTGTTCCACCAGCGCGGTGCAGCTTTCCACCCAGTCGCCGTCATTGCAATACAGAATGCCGTTGATGTGGCGCATCTCGGCGCGATGGATGTGGCCGCACACCACGCCCTGGTGACCGCGCCGCATGGCCTCCTTGGACACGGCTTCTTCAAAATCGGCCACGTACATCATGGCTTTTTTGACCTTGTGCTTCAGATAGGCCGACAACGACCAGTACGGCAGCCCCAGCCTGGTACGCCAATGGTTCAGATACCGGTTGAGTTTGAGTGTCAACTCGTACAGGTTGTCACCCAGGTAAGCCAGCCATTTGGCGCACTGGATCACGCCGTCAAACGCATCGCCGTGGGTGACCCACAGGTGTTTGCCGTCGGCGGTCACGTGAACGGCATCGTCGGCCACCTCGATACCGCCAAACTGGTGGCCAAAAAAGCCGCGCGCAAACTCGTCGTGGTTGCCTGGTATGTAAATGATGCGGCAGCCCTTGCGGGCACGGCGCAGCAGCTTTTGCACCACATCGTTGTGCAAGGTAGGCCAGTACCAGCGGCGGCGCAATTGCCAGCCATCCACGATATCGCCCACCAGGTACAGGTAGTCGCTGGCGTTGGCCTTCATGAAATCGAGCAAAGCTTGCGCCTGGCAGCCTGGGGTGCCCAAGTGCAGGTCTGAGATGAAGATGGCGCGGTAGCTGGTGCGCCGGGTGTAGGGCAGGTCGTCCGCGGCATCGGGCGCGATGTCGTCCGTCTGGGGCGGTATCGGCCTGACGGGGGTGCGCCACTGCGCACCGCCAAGTGCTGCATCAGCCCGGAATAAGCTGGCGTTAGGCCGATGTTGCATGTCACGCTCCGCAGTGGGTATGCGGTATCGTGACGCGGCGGCGTGTCAGTGGTGTGGCAGTGATTTGTCAGTGGTGTGACAAAGGGCCCTGTTTTGGCTTATTGTGTCGGACGTCGGGGTTCAGGCCGCCGGGTTGACGGTTTCTGGCGGAGTCTTCAACTCTTGCACGAGGTTGCTGGAGTCGAGCAGTCGCAACTTGCTGGCGTAATGCCGGTCCAAGCGCCATTCGTCCAGAATTTCCAGGGCCAATGCAAAACGCTTGTCATCCAGGGAGTAAAGCTGTGCCACCGAGATCGTGGTGGCGCTCTCAAGGGCCACGACCAGGGCGGCAATGGTTTGTGAAGCCGCGTCGTTGGGATTGGCTTCAATGAGTTTGCGGGCTTTTTTGATGGCAAGCATGTCAGGTATTTCTCGGGGGTGTTGCGAAAGCGGGGCGCCGTGGCGCGACCCGTGGTGACGCACCAAAACAAGGCGCTTCAACCAAGGCAGGAGCGTAGCGCAGCGGGCCCGATATTTTGATGACGTTGGTGTGACAAGTCCATGAAACACCAACACCGGGGTTTCAGGCGTTGTCATAAGCCTGACATATTCATGTCTTAAATTCCGTCCTGTCCAAGCGCTTGTCCCTGGTTTTAAGTTTTAACTTCGAGAGGTTTTTCATGAAGACAAATGTATTCAAGTCCATTTTGGCCACAACGGCCCTGGCGTTCATTGGTGCTGGCGCGGTCAACGCCCAGGAAATCACCGGCGCTGGTGCGACTTTTCCGGCACCGTTGTACGCCAAGTGGGCAGCTGATTACAACAAGGCGACCGGTGTGCGGGTGAACTACCAGTCGGTGGGGTCCGGTGCAGGCATCAAACAGATTGACTCCAAGACGGTGGACTTTGGCGCCTCCGACATGCCACAAACCGACGACGTGCTGGCCAAGAAGGGCCAATTCCAGTTCCCCACCGTGATTGGTGGCACCGTGCCGGTGATCAACATCAAGGGTATCGCCCCGGGTCAGATGAAGCTGGACGGCCAGGTGTTGGGTGACATTTACCTGGGCAAGATCACCAAATGGAATGACGCCGCCATCAAGGCGCTCAACCCGACGCTGGCCCTGCCGGATGCCGACATTGCCCCGGTGCGCCGCGCTGACGGCTCAGGCACCACCTTCAACTTCACCAACTACCTGAGCCGCGTTCATCCCGAGTGGAAAACCAAGGTGGGTGAGGGTACCGCTGTCAACTGGCCGGTGGGTGCGGGTGGCAAAGGCAACGAAGGTGTGGCGGCATTTGTGAACCGTCTGCCCAATTCGATTGGCTACGTGGAATATTCCTACGTCAAGCAAAACAAGATGACCTACACCTTGATGAAGAACAAAGACGGCGTTTTTGTCGAGCCCAGTGAAGAGGCCTTTAAGGCCGCCGCCGCAGGTGCTGACTGGAGCAAGTCGTTCTACCAGCTGATCACCGACCAGCCCGGCAAAGGCACCTGGCCCATTTCCACCGCCACCTTCATCTTGATGTACAACGTCCAGGACAAACCCGCCAACGCCACGGAAGCGTTCAAGTTCTTCAGCTGGGTCTTCAAGAACGGCGACAAGGCGGCCTCCGACCTCGACTACGTTCCCCTGCCTGACTCGGTGGTGGCCACCATCGAAAAGAACTGGGCCAACGTGAAAGACGCGTCGGGCAAAGCTGTCGCTTTGAAATAAGCGCTGATTTCAGGTACCGGTCTTGGCAGCAGGAGAATTCAACGTGTCAGCTACACTTTCCGCGCGAGAGAGTCCCATCCACTCACCAACCACGAATGCGCGCGTGATGACAAATCCACCTCCTGTCAAAACAGCCCGTTCCGGCCCCCTGGCTGACCGCATCTTTGGCTGGCTGGCCAAAGGTGCGGCCTGGTTAACGCTGGGCTTGCTGTTTGCCATTTTGCTGTCGCTCACCGTCAGTGCCTGGCCTGCCATCAGCAAGTATGGCCTGGGTTTTCTGGCCTCGACCACCTGGGACCCGGTCACTGAGGAATTTGGTGGTCTGGTGATGATTTATGGCACGCTGATGACCTCGTTCATCGCGCTGCTGATCGCGGTGCCGGTGAGTTTTGGCATCGCCCTGTTTCTGACGGAACTCTCGCCAGCCTGGCTGAAACGACCTTTGGGCACCGCCATCGAGTTGCTGGCGGCCATTCCGTCGATTGTTTACGGCATGTGGGGCTTGCTGGTGTTTGGTCCGATTCTGTCCACCTACGTGCAGCAACCTTTGCAGAAAATGTTCAAGGGCGTGCCGTATCTGGATGCCCTGTTTTCCGGCCCACCGGTGGGGATTGGCATCTTGTCGGCCGGCATCATTTTGGCGATCATGATCATTCCGTTCATTGCGGCGGTCATGCGCGACGTGTTTGAAGTGACGCCCACCTTGCTCAAGGAGTCCGCCTACGGGCTGGGCGCCACTACCTGGGAGGTGGTATCCACCGTGGTGCTGCCCTACACCAAAGCCGGTGTCATCGGCGGCATCATGTTGGGTCTGGGCCGGGCCATTGGCGAGACCATGGCGGTGACCTTTGTGATCGGCAACTTCAACCAGCTCGATTCACTCAGTTTGTTTCAGGCCGCCAACAGCATCACCTCTGCCTTGGCCAACGAGTTTGCCGAGGCCGGTGAAGGTTTGCACCAGGCCTCGTTGATGTATCTGGGCCTGGTGCTGTTTTTCATTACCTTTGTGGTGCTGTCCTTGTCCAAGTTGTTGCTGTCGCAGCTCAAGAAAAATGAAGGAGCCAAGTCATGAGCACCAGCGAAACGTTGCTGCAAGCCAAGGCGCTGGCTGAGACACGTGCACACCGGTATGCCGGGCGCAAGCGGGTCAACAACGTCGCTTTGGTCCTGTCGCTGTTGGCGATGGCGTTTGGCCTGTTCTGGTTGTTCTGGATTCTGTGGGAAACCGTGCGTCTGGGTACCGCCGGGCTGACCCTGGCCACGCTGACCCAGATGACCCCGCCACCCAATGATGAGGGTGGGTTACTGAACGCCATTTACGGCTCTTTTGTCATGGTGATGTTGGCCACCTTTGTCGGCACACCGATCGGCATCATGGCAGGCATTTACCTGGCTGAGTTCGATAGCAAGGGCTGGTTGGCCAACGTGACACGTTTTGTCAATGACATTCTGCTGTCGGCGCCGTCGATTGTGATTGGCCTGTTTGTGTATGCGGTGGTGGTGACCCGGTTCAAGTCGTTTTCGGGTTATGCCGGCATTTTGGCGCTGGCCCTGATCGTGATACCGGTGGTGATCCGCACCACCGAAAACATGTTGCAACTGGTGCCGCCCGGGCTGCGTGAGGCCGCCTACGCGCTGGGCGCACCCAAGTGGAAGGTGATTCTGAGCATCACCATGCGCTCGGCACGGGCCGGGGTCGTCACCGGTGTCTTGCTGGCCGTGGCGCGGATTGCCGGTGAAACCGCCCCCTTGCTGTTCACCGCCCTGAGCAACCAGTTCTGGACCTCGTCCTTGAGCCAGCCGATGGCCAGCTTGCCGGTGACGATCTTCAAATTCGCCATGAGCCCCTATGAAAACTGGCAGCACCTGGCCTGGGCAGGCGTCTTCTTGATCACGCTGGCGGTGCTGGGCCTCAACATTCTGGCGCGTGTGCTGACCAGAAGCAAACTCTGAACACAAGTTCAATCTGACGAACAAAGGCATCGAATGACCATGACCACCGTGACTGCGAAACAAGAGCGGACCAAGATTGCTGTCAAGAATCTGGATTTTTATTACGGCAAGTTCCATGCGCTCAAAGGGATCAATCTGGAGATTCCCGAGAACAAAGTGACCGCTTTTATCGGCCCCTCAGGCTGTGGCAAATCGACGCTGTTGCGTATTTTCAACCGCATGTTTGAGCTGTACCCGGAGCAAAAAGCCCATGGCGAAGTGGTGCTGGACGGCGAGAACCTGCTGACCAGCAAGCAGGACGTGGCGCTTCTGCGCGCCAAGGTCGGCATGGTGTTCCAGAAGCCCACACCGTTTCCGATGTCGATTTTTGACAACATTGCCTTTGGTGTGAAGCTGTTTGAGAACCTCAGCACCACCGACATGGAAGAGCGGGTCGAGTGGGCGCTGCGCAAGGCGGCCTTGTGGAATGAAGTCAAGGACAAGCTCAAACAAAACGGCGCCAGCCTGTCGGGCGGGCAGCAGCAGCGCCTGTGTATTGCGCGCGGTGTGGCCATCAAGCCCGAAGTGATCTTGCTCGACGAGCCCTGTTCCGCGCTGGACCCGATCTCCACGGCCAAGATAGAAGAACTGATCATCGAGTTGAAGCAGGACTACACCGTGGTCATCGTCACCCACAACATGCAGCAGGCCGCGCGTTGCAGCGATTACACGGCCTACATGTACCTGGGTGACCTGGTGGAGTTTGGTGCCACCGAGCAAATCTTCTTCAAGCCCAATCGCCAGGAAACTGAAGACTACATCACTGGCCGGTTTGGTTAGTCTTTTTTGAGGTAACCCCATGACTGAAAAACACTTATCGTCCCAATTCGACAGCGAACTCGGTGCGGTTTCTTCGCGTGTGATGGAGCTGGGCGGTTTGGTGGAGTCGCAAATCCGCCAGGCCATTTATGCCCTGTCGCAGTTCAGTGTCGAGGTGGCCCAGCAGGTGATCGCGGCCGAGGCCAAGGTCAATGCCATGGAAGTGGAAATTGATCGCGAACTCTCCAGCATCATCGCCCGGCGCCAACCCACCGCACGTGATCTGCGGTTGCTGATTGCCATCTCCAAGGCCACCGCCAATCTGGAACGGGTGGGCGATGAAGCCGAAAAAATCGCCCGCATGGTGCTGTCCATCATCAGCAGCGGGGCACCGCGGTCCCTGCCGTCCTTGGAGCTGCGCGTCGCCTCGGACCTGGCGTCGGGTCAGTTGCGGAAATCGCTGGACGCGTTCGCGCGCTTGGACACCACGGCGGCCCTGGCCATCCTGAAAGAAGATGACCTGATTGACCAGGAGTTCGATGGTTTTGTGCGCAAACTCATCACCTACATGATGGAAGACCCGCGCATGATTTCGCCCAGCCTGGACCTGCTGTTCCTGGCCAAGGCGATTGAGCGCATTGGCGACCATGCCAAGAACATCGCCGAGCTGATCATCTACATCGTCAAGGGGGCCGACGTGCGCCACGCCGCCATGGACGAGATTGAGCTGGTGGTGAGATGAGGCGTGTGCCTGCCGTGCTCATCGTCGAGGATGAGCCCGCGATTGCGGAGCTGATTTCGGTGAATTTGCGCCACAGCGGTTTTCGGCCGGTGTGGGCCATGGACGGTGCCACCGCCCAGGTCGAGCTCGACGCCATGGTGCCTGATGTGATTCTGCTGGACTGGATGCTGCCGGGTGACTCCGGCTTGACCCTGGCCAAACGCTGGCGCAACCATCCACGCACCAAAGAGGTTCCCATCATCATGCTGACCGCGCGAGGCGACGAGCCTGACCGCGTGGCGGGTCTGGATGCCGGTGCCGATGACTACATCACCAAGCCGTTTTCAACCAAGGAAATGCTGGCCCGCATTCGCGCGGTGCTGCGTCGCCGTGCCCCCGAACAAGAGGCCACGGTGGTGACCATGGGGCGCCTGAGCCTGGATGCCGCCACCTACCGGGTGAGCTTTGACGACCAGCCGGTGAAGCTGGGCCCGACGGAGTTCAAGCTGCTGCATTACCTGATGACCCACGCCGAGCGTGTGCACAGCCGCTCGCAGCTGCTGGACCAGGTCTGGGGTGACCACGTGTTCATTGAAGAGCGCACGGTGGATGTGCATGTGAAACGTCTGCGCGAAGCGCTGGGTGAACGCGCTGCTGCCATGATCGAAACGGTGCGTGGTGCGGGCTACCGCATTACCACGCAAGGTATTGCCGCGCCCGTCGTGTCCGCAGCGGCCTAGCACCCGGTCCACGATCGCCGTTGATGCTGTTGCGAATCCTCGGGTTTTTCGGTGTCCAGCTGCTGGGGGCCGCGCTGGGTTTCTGGTTTGGTGTGGCTGGGCATGACCCTTATCTGGTCGCGGCCGTCGGCGCGCTGTTGGGCAGTGTCCTCTGGTTGGCGCTGGATGCGATGCGCGCCAGCCGGGTGCTGGGCTGGTTGACGCCGGACCGGCCAGCGGAGCTGCCCTTGAAGTCGGGCGTCTGGGGCGAAATCCTGGAGCGGGCGCAGCGTTTGTTGCGCGACAAGGATCGGACCATTCAGGACGGCAACACCCGTCTGCACGATTTTTTATCGGCGATGCAAGCCTCCCCCAACGGGGTGCTTTTGCTGGATGACAAAAACCGGATCGAGTGGTGCAACCAGATGGCCGCAGCGCACTTTGGCCTGGATGCCCGGCGCGATCTGCAGCAGATCATCCTCAACCTGGTGCGCGACCCCGGCTTCACCGCCTACCTCAGCATCCGGAGCTTTGATCGGGAACTGTTGATGGCGGGACGCGACAGCACGCCCACGCGCCCGCTGCGCCTGTCGGTCCAGCTTTATCCCTACGGCGGTGGCCGCATGTTGCTGTTGTCGCGGGACGTGACGGCGGTCGAACAGGCGGAGGCCATGCGGCGCGATTTTGTGGCCAATGTGTCGCACGAAATTCGCACGCCGTTGACGGTGCTGGCGGGATTTGTCGAAACGCTGCAAACCCTGGATCTTGACGCCGACGAGCGCGAGAGTTACCTGGCCCTGATGGCCCAGCAGGCGCAGCGCATGCAAAGCCTGGTCAACGATTTGTTGATGTTGTCCAAACTGGAGGGCAGCCCGACACCGGGTGTGGACGCCTGGAGTTCGGTGCCGACCCTGATGCAGCAGTTGGCACAGGACGCCCGTGCCCTGACACAGGTCATCAACGCGGACGGGGCGTCCTTGCATCAGTTGACGTTTGACTGCCAGTTCCACGGAGAAATCGCCGGTGTGGTCACAGAGCTGCACAGTGCCATGGGGAACCTGGTGAGCAATGCCATCCGTTACACCCCACCCGGTGGCCACATTGGCGTCAGTTTTGTCCGTCTGCCAGATGGGCAGGCCGTGTTTGAAGTCGTGGACACGGGGCCGGGCATTGCGCCCGAGCACATTCCCCGGCTCACCGAGCGTTTCTACCGGGTCGATCGCAGCCGCTCGCGTGAAACGGGCGGGACAGGGCTGGGGCTGGCGATTGTCAAACATGTGGCGCAGCGCCACGGCGCCCACCTGGTGATCGAGAGCGAACCGGGACAGGGTTCCAAATTTCGCATCACCTTCCCGGCAGTGCGGTTGCGCGACGTGTCTCAGCGCGCTTGACGCTCAAAAATAAACACTTTTTCGTTGCGGTCGGCCGGGTGCCGGATGGTGGCGCGCAGCAGCCAGGGCTTGCCAGGCACAAAGCCTGCGGTGGTGCGGGGGTCTTCGCCGTCAGCAATCAGCCACGGGCAGTTGGCGCCGGATTCTGAGGGTTTCAAGGGTAAATCGCTGTGCAGCGTGAACGCGGCCGTCTGGCTGCGGCTCAAGCCCAAGGTGGACACACAACTCGGATGGGCTGGCAAAACGATAGCGGCTTGCTGCACCAGCGGGCGGTAACTGCGTGCAAAGTCGAGCAGCGGCAACCACAAGGTCATCAGCAGCAGCCAGCACAGGGCCGCACCGCCCGCCGGCAGCACCACACTTTTCCAGAGTGCGGCGCGGTGCCGACCCGCACGCCACGTCACCAGCCAGGCCCACGTCAGGCTGGCGGCCAACGCGATGACAAACGGCATAAAAGAAAAGCTGTGAACAAAACCTGGGGCCAGTCGCGCCACGTTGGCGGCCGGTTGTGCAGGAAAGCCGGTTTGCATGGAAATCCACACCACCCAGATGATCAACGCGCAGCCGCTGAAAAAGATCAGCGTGAACCAGTCAATCAGCGACGCCACACTGCGGCCCAGCGTTGGCAAGGCAAAGGCTGCCAGCGTGGCCAGCATGGGCAGGGCCAGCAGCAAGGAGCGCTGCGAAGAACTGGTGGTGAGGGTGGCCACACCCGCCACCAGCACAAACCACAGCGGCAACCACAGGTGTCGGCTGCTCAGGCGCGCCCCGAACAGTTGGCGCCGCCAGCGCCACAGTGTCCAGATGGCCAGTGGCCAGGCCGGCCACAGGAACCATAAAAACAGTCGCCCCAGGCTTTGCCATTCGGCCCAGTTGGCCTGCGGCAGATGAATGCGCCATTGCCACAAACCCAGCACCGAGGCCAACAAGGCGCTCAGCAGCGTGATCCCCAGCACCCCCGCCGCCCGCAGTTTCTGGCGCGGCCGCTCTTCAGATGCCGAGCCTGGTTCCAGCAGATAAATCGCCGCCGATCCCAGGCCCAGCGCCAACGCCATGCTGGGCGCGCCCGAGAGCGTCAGCCCCAGCAAACCGGCCACGGCAGCCAGCCCGGGTGTGAGAGTCCGGTAGGGCAGGGAGGCGGTGGCGTAAAAAAGCAGCGAGACAAAACACAGCTGGGCCAGCGCCGGGGTGGTTTCATGGGCCAGCTGTGCGAGCCCCAGACAGGCAATGAAAGCCAGCAAGCCGCCATCGGCGACGGCACGGGCGTAGTCGGTGGGTTGCGCTTCACCGCCAAAGGCAAACGCCACCGGTTGTGCCAGCGGGCTGCGTGCCAGGTAATACACGCCGTACCAGGTGGCAATCAGCGTGATGATCAGCATGCCCATGAAGGGGAGCCGCGCCGCCCAGTCGGCGCTCAGCCAGTCAGGGGCCAGCTGTATGCCCCAGGCACCCAGCCAATAGGGCAACAAGGCATCCACTTCCGGGCCACGGCCACCCAAGGTGGGTTGCCACCAGTCGGCGTTGCCCCGGGCCAACTCCAGCATGTAACCCAGGGTGGTGATGTCCTCGCGCTTCCAGGGGCCGCGTCCCAGAAAACCGGGCAACACATAGGCCAGGCAAAACAGCCATAACGCCAGCCGCGGCAAACGCCGAACAGCGTCCTGCGCAACGATGGCTGGGGTGGGCTGGTTCACAACAACAGGGGAAGAAGGGTTTCGGGGGTGAATGTGCAAAGAAAAAGGCAGCTCGGAATGACCCGGCTGCCTTTGGCAGAGCGCAAATGTGTGCTTACTTGGCAGCAGTTTTGCCGAAGCGGTTGCGGAAGCGCTCAACACGGCCACCCATGTTGTCCACGGATTTTTGTGTGCCGGTGTAGAAGGGGTGCGACTCGCTGGTGGTGTCCAGCTTGTACAGCGGCAGCTCGCGGCCGTCTTCCATGGTGATCATCTCTTTGGCGCTGGCGCAAGAGCGAGTGACGAATTTGAAACCATTGGACATGTCCTGGAAGCAAACTTCGCGGTAATTGGGGTGAATGCCTTTTTTCATGAGTTCTCCATCAGTTGCGTTAGCCGCGTCAGCCCTTGCACAAACCCGATGTGCAATTCAAAGCCGCTCGTACTTATCGCGAAAAGCCTTGGATTATAAACCAGCCAAATGATCAACCACCCCGACGCATCATGTCGAAGAACTCGCTGTTGTTCTTGGTGGCCTTCATTTGTTTCAAGACCATTTCCATCGACTCGACCTCGTCCATGTTGTACAGGAACTGGCGCAGGATGCGGGTTTTTTGCAGAATTTCGGGTTGCAACAGCAGTTCTTCGCGGCGCGTGCCGCTTCGGTTGAGCTGGATGGAGGGGAACACGCGTTTTTCGTACAAACGGCGATCCAGATGGATTTCACTGTTACCGGTGCCCTTGAATTCTTCAAAAATCACTTCGTCCATGCGGCTGCCGGTATCCACCAGCGCGGTCGCAATGATGGTCAGCGAGCCGCCTTCTTCCACATTGCGCGCCGCACCCAGGAAGCGCTTGGGCCGCTGCAGGGCGTTGGAATCCACACCACCGGTCAGCACCTTGCCAGACGACGGCACCACATTGTTGTAGGCACGGGCCAGGCGGGTGATCGAGTCCAGCAGAATCACCACATCTTTTTTCAACTCGACCAGACGCTTGGCGCGTTCGATCACCATCTCCGCCACATGCACGTGGCGCGCAGCAGGTTCGTCAAAGGTGGAGGCAATCACCTCACCCTTGACGGTGCGCTGCATTTCGGTCACTTCTTCAGGCCGCTCGTCGATCAGCAGCACCATCAGGTAGCTGTCGGGATAGTTGGTGGAGATAGCGTGGGCAATGTGCTGCATCATCACCGTTTTGCCGCTCTTGGGCTGCGCTACGATCAGGGCACGCTGGCCTTTGCCGATGGGCGCAATGATGTCGATCACGCGTCCGGTGATGTTTTCATCACTCTTGATATCGCGCTCAAGCCGCATCTGTTCCTTGGGGAACAGTGGCGTCAGGTTCTCGAACATCACCTTGTGTTTGTTTTCTTCGGGGCCACCGCCGTTGACCTTTTCCAGCTTGTTCAAGGCAAAGTAACGCTCGCCATCTTTGGGCGTGCGCACTTCACCTTCAATCATGTCACCCGTGTGCAGGTTGAAGCGGCGCACCTGGCTGGGGCTGATGTAGATGTCGTCGGTGGAGGCGGTGTAGCTGGTGTCGGGACTGCGCAAAAAGCCAAAGCCGTCGGGCAAAATTTCAAGCACACCGTCGGCAAAAATCTGTTCCCCGGCGCGGGCGCGTTTCTTGATGATGGCAAACATCAGCTCCTGTTTGCGCATGCGCCCGGTGTTTTCAATCTCAAGATCTTCAGCTTGCTTGAGGACTTCTGACACGTGCAGTGCCTTGAGTTCGTTTAAATGCATGGAATGACGCTGTGAAAGGGGGAGGTGCTAAACGGGGGAGGGTTGGCGGCTGGACTTGGTGTGTTTAAGTCGCATGAGCCTCTGCCGGAGACCTTGTCATGCCCTTGATGGGGGCTGGCAAGCGGGTGAATTATGACAGGAAAAAACCCGGGTTGACGCACCGGGGAGGCGTAGGCTGATGAGGCCCGGCTATCAAAATCAAGCCAAATGTTGGTCGATGAAGGCGGTGAGTTGTGACTTGCTCATGGCACCCACCTTGGTGGCGGCCAATTGGCCGTTCTTGAACATCATCAGGGTGGGAATGCCACGGATGCCAAACTTGGCGGGAATGTCGCGGTTCTCGTCGACATTCATTTTGGCGATCTGCACTTTGCCTTCATAAGCCACCGATACTTCGTCCAGAATCGGCGCAATCATTTTGCAGGGACCACACCATTCTGCCCAGTAGTCCACCAGCACCGGGATGCTCGATTGAAGGACATCGCCTTCAAAAGACGCATCGGACACATGTTTGATCAGTTCACTGGCCATGTTTTTTCCTGTTGAATATGTAGAGTAAAGAATGCCGAAATTGTGACAGAAATCATCTGAGAAAGTAATTTGACCCATGAAGCATGTGATGGTGGTAGGTGCCGGACCCAGTGGTTTGATGGCAGCCAGTGTGCTGGCGCAAGCCGGTGTGAGCGTCAGTGTGTTGGATGCCATGCCCAGCGTGGGACGCAAGTTTTTGCTGGCCGGCAAGGGTGGGCTGAACCTGACCCACTCTGAGCCAGCGGACCGGTTTGCCGCACGTTACGGGCCGCGGCGCGCCGAGTTGGAGACCATCTTCAAGACCTTGGATGCCGAGGGCGTGCGCGCCTGGGCGACCGCGTTGGGTATTGAGACCTATGTGGGCAGCTCGGGGCGCGTTTTTCCGGTGGACATGAAGGCCGCACCGCTGCTGCGCGCCTGGCTGCATCAGTTGCGTCACCCGGCCATCGGGACGCCTGTGCAATTTTTCATGCGCCATCGCTGGACCGGATGGAACGCGGATGGCAACGGCGCGACCAGCCTGCGCTTTGAAACGCCTGACGGCCCTAAAGTTGTGCAGGCTGATGCCGTGGTGCTGGCCTTGGGGGGTGGCAGTTGGGCCCGGCTGGGTTCTGACGGTGCCTGGGTGCCCTGGCTGCGCGACCAGGGCGTGACCGTGGCGCCTCTGCTGCCGGCTAACTGTGGTTTTGACGTCTCGGGTGGCTGGAGTGAATACTTTGCCAGCCACTTTGCCGGGCAACCGTTCAAGTCGGTGGCGATCACATTGCCATCGGCCAACGGTGTGCGCTTTCAGCGGCGCGGCGAGTTTGTCGCCACAGCCACCGGCGTGGAAGGCAGCCTGATCTACGCTGCCTCACACCTGCTGCGTGATGATCTCCTGGCCCGGGGCGAGGCGAGCTTTGCGCTGGATCTGTTGCCAGACCGCTCGGTCGACTGGGTGCTGGCCCAAGTGTTGCACCCGCGCGGCACACGTTCACTGTCCAGCCACCTCAAAAGCCGACTGCACATTGATGGCATCAAAGCAGCGATCCTGCACGAGCTGCTGACCAAAGCGCAACTGCACGACCCGGCCCAACTGGCTGGCGCCATCAAGGCCTTGCCGATCAGGCTGCAAGCCACGCGCCCGCTGGACGAAGCCATCAGCACGGCCGGTGGTGTGACGTTTGAGGCCATGAGCCCGCAGCTGATGCTGGACGCCTTACCCGGCGTGTTCTGTGCCGGTGAGATGCTGGATTGGGAAGCGCCAACGGGGGGCTATCTGCTGACGGCCTGCCTGGCGAGCGGCGCGCACGCGGGGCGGGGGGTGTTGCAGTATCTGCAAGAAAAATAGCGCCCCAGTCCCGCGTCGATCAGGGGCAGCGGCGATATCCAGAGGCGCGATGGGCTGGCCGTGGGTTCACTGCGCGGCCCAGCCGCCATCCATGTTCCAGGCCACGCCGCGCACGTTGTTGCCTGCGGGGGAGCAAAAAAACACGGCGAGCGCGCCCAGTTCTTCAGGGGTGGTGAACTGTTTGGAAGGTTCTTTTTCGCCCAGCAACAGGCCGGTGGCCTCGTCGTTGGACACACCCAGCGCCGCAGCTTTGGCATCCACCTGCTTTTGCACCAGCGGCGTCAGTACCCAGCCGGGGCATATGGCGTTGCAGGTGACACCGGTGGTGGCGTTTTCCAGCGCGGTGACCTTGGTCAGCCCGACGATGCCGTGTTTGGCGGCCACATAAGCCGACTTTTCTGCCGAGGCGACCAGGCCGTGGACCGAGGCCAGGTTGATGATGCGGCCCCAGCCTGCGGCTTGCATGGCAGGCAGCGCCAGCCGGGTGGCGTGAAAGGCGCTGCTTAAATTGATGGCAATGATCGCGTCCCAGCGCTCGGGCGCAAAGTTTTCAATGCGCGCTACGTGCTGGATGCCGGCGTTGTTGACCAGGATATCGACCCGGCCGAACTTCTCGGTTGCAAAGGCCATCATCTCGCCAATCTCGGCGGGCTTGCTCATGTCGGCACCGTGGTAAGCCACCTGCACACCCAGCGCAGCCACTTCCGCCGTGGGGCCGTCCACGTCACCAAAACCGTTGAGCACGATGTTGGCGCCTTGCGCTGCCAGCGCCTTGGCAATGCCCAGACCGATGCCGCTGGTGGAGCCGGTGACGAGCGCTGTTTTACCTTTGAGCATGGGTGTCTTCTCCGCAAAAAAATAGATGGGTTGGGGGCGCCAAAGTAGGGCGGTGATCCGGTTTGAATTAGGATGCAGTCATTATCCAGTGATGCTCCGCCATGTCCGATCCAACGCTTGAATTCATCCATTGCCCCGATGCCCAGGGCGGTCACCGTATGGCCTATTGGCGCTGGGGCAACCCGGCCAGCAGCCACGTGGTGCTGTGTGTGCACGGCCTGACCCGCCAGGGGCGCGACTTTGACACGCTGGCGCAGGCGTTGTGCGACAAGGCAGGTGACGCCCTTCAGGTGATCTGCCCGGACGTGGCGGGTCGTGGCCAGAGCGAGTGGCTGAAAGACCCGCAGGGTTACCAGATTCCGTTTTACGCGGCCGACATGCTGGCGCTGCTGGCACAGTTGCAACCGAGCACGCTGGACTGGGTGGGCACCAGCATGGGTGGCTTGATGGGCATCGCCGTGGCGGGCCAGCCCGACCTGCCACCGTTTGCCCGGGTGCGCCGTCTGGTGCTCAATGACGTGGGCCCGGTGATTGAATGGCAGGCCTTGCAGCGCATCGGCCAGTATCTGGGCAAAGTGTCGATGTTTGACACCGAACAAGAGGCCGCCGATGCCTTATGGGCCATTGCCAGCAGCTTCGGCCCGCACACGCCTGAGCAATGGCTGACGCTGACGCGCCCGCAAATCAAACCTGCCGACGATGGCTCGGGGCGCCTCACGCTGCGCTACGACCCGGCGCTGGCTGAGCCGTTCAAGGCGGTCACCGCTGAGTCTGCGGCGCAGGGCGAGGCCATGTTGTGGCAGGCCTACGACCAGATCACGGCGCACACGCTGCTGCTGCGCGGTGCGGATTCTGACTTGCTCGCCACCGCCACCGCCCACGCCATGACCCAGCGCGGCCCCAAAGCCCGCCTGATTGAATTTGCCGGTGTGGGTCACGCGCCCACCTTGGTGGCGCACGACCAGGTGGACGTGGTGGTGTCTTTTCTGTTGGGCTGAGCCCGATGGGGCTTCACACACGACTGTCACAAGAACAAGACCAGACGTTTTCATGAAAAGTTCAGTCTCCGAGGCGGCGCCTGTCAAGGCGGTCAAACCCGTGCTGCCCGTGGTGGCGGCCATTGCAGAAACCCTGCCCGAACATCCCCAGGCGCTGGTGCGCGCCCGCGCTTTTGCCGAACCTCTGCTGTCTTGCGAAACGCTGGACACCGGCGAAAACACGCTGGCCCATGCCGACGCCGTGGCTGTGATTTTGAAAGACATTGGTGGCTCGGAGGCGATGCAGGCGGCGAGTTACCTGGTTTACACCTGTGACCACCTGAACAAGCCGCAGGAGGTGATTGCCAAGGCGTTTGGTGACAACTTTGC
>Ga0075012_10002698_pt1 | contig 17265 bp, 15 predicted proteins | sample All_14_2_FD_71474 | JGI IMG/M metagenome (GOLD analysis project Ga0075012, IMG submission 71474) | Freshwater microbial communities in response to fracking from Pennsylvania, USA - Allegheny Zone_MetaG_DW_15 | ecosystem: Environmental > Aquatic > Deep subsurface > Groundwater > Drilled... | reverse complement strand
GGATTTGAGGACGCTTTTCATTACATTTGCTAGCGTTAAAAAAATATTGAAATACGATATAACACACATGTATGGGGTACGTAAAAGAACTTTTCAGAAGTAAGGCAGATATTCAGAGTGCGGAGATTAAAAATATTCTGGAGCAACATGGGAATAAGAAGGTTAGCGATGTAGTTCTGAGTCAGGTTTATCAGGGAATGCGTGGTATTCCAGGGTTAGTAACGGAAACTTCACTACTGGATCCTAATGAGGGTATTCGTTTTCGCGGATATTCTATACCTGAGCTTCGCGAAAGACTCCCCAAAGCAGACGGTGGAAGTGAACCACTTCCCGAAGGATTGTTTTATCTTATGCTGATAGGCGAACTGCCTAATCAGGCAGATGTAGAGCATATTTCTGCTACATGGGCCCGCCGCTCTCACGTTCCTAACCATGTGTTTGATGTTATAGAATCGTTCCCTGTTTCATCACATCCGATGACTCAGTTTACTGCTGCGGTACTTGCTCTGCAGACAGAATCCAAGTTTGCCAGTGCATATTCAAATGGCATCAGCAAAAAAGATCATTGGTCATATGTATATGAAGATACAATGACGCTTATAGCCCGCCTGCCACGTGTAGCGGCATACATTTATCGTCGTAAATACAGAAATGGTGTACACATACAGCCTGACGGTATGCTGGACTGGAGCGCTAACTTTGGTCATATGCTGGGCTACGATGGTGAAGATTTCAAAGAGCTTATGAGGTTATACCTTACCATTCATGCCGACCATGAAGGTGGTAACGTATCTGCACATGCTACCCATCTGGTTGGCTCTGCTTTAAGTGATCCATACTTCTCATTTGCTGCCGGCATGACCGGCCTTGCAGGTCCTTTGCATGGACTGGCAAATCAGGAAGTGATACGCTGGATTGAAGACATGTGTAAAGAACTGGATACTAATCTGCCTACAAAAGATCAGATTGCAGAATATATTCACAAGACACTGTCAGAGGGTAAAGTAGTGCCGGGCTATGGCCATGCGGTTCTGCGCAAAACAGACCCCCGCTTTGCAGCACAGATGGAGTTTGCAAAACGTCATTGTGCAGATGACCCTACTGTTCAGACAGTATGGAATATATATGAGGTTACACCACCAATTCTTGAAGCTACAGGAAAAATTAAAAACCCATGGCCAAATGTAGATGCACATTCCGGTGCATTGCTGAAGCACTATGGTCTGGTGGAAGAAGACTTTTACACAGTACTGTTTGGTGTATCCCGTGCGCTTGGTGTTCTTTCCAGCCTTTGCTGGGACCGTGCACTCGGACTGCCAATCGAGCGTCCGAAATCAGTAACAACTGAGTGGGTAAGAAGCTTTATAGGTTCTGAAGAGCCGGTTGCCTGACAATGTAAATAACAGAAAATCAATAGATTAAAGCGAACCCTAATCAGGTTCGCTTTTTTCATGTTACATCTAATTCCTGTTTATTTGTGTCACGCCATAATAATGCCACATATTACCGGGCGAAACACCATTTGCTAATGACTGGTTAATGTGTCACTAAGCAGCAGTTAAACGATGCTTATAACAGCACTTTAGTTCGATTTCTGTCGTAATATTGTAAGGTATTTTTGAATGTGTGTGCCATAAACTTTTTCTGATGGAAAAGAGTAGTGTTTTTCTGGTGAAAATGGAGGATCTTGTGAGACAGGTGGTTACTTATAACGGCATCCCCTGTTACAGGGTAGATTCTGCTATTGAAACTCACCTCACAGATTCCGGAGAGCAGGTAGAAGTCCCTGTAATAAGGGTTGTTGGCTTCTTTGAAGACACAATTGCGAAAATCGTGAGTGTTTTAAACTCCGAATTTGAACTATACGAAATAAACTCAGGTAAGAGCAATGATAGCTTCGCAGGTTCGCTGAAAGTGTATCAGGCTATGCTCAGGGCAAACAGGATGGAGCTGCCTGAATATAAAATACTTGAGGCTCATAAATTTGATGTGCACGTTTCTTCCATCCTTCAGGATGTGTATGGAGCCATGCACAGAAGTCTGGCCGGACCTTCCAGCGAATTGCCTGAAACCATAAAGCGGGACTTTTACAGGATAGGTGCATTCCTGGAAATGGCCGACATTGAGTTTATCAAAATTCGCAACAGAATGAAGAGTGATGTCGGTACTAATGACTCACTTTCATATGTTCAGCAGGTTCCCGTATTAGAGCGTAGTACTACAGTTGTTAATGACGCTGTGGCTACAGAGCCAATTATACCGGAAGAAACCCCGGTTTCTGAACCTGAAAACGTCATCACTGCTACAGAAACAAATGACAATACTTCCGGTGAGTCTACTGCTGAAATCCATTTTTCAGATGTAATTGCGGAACATATATCAGATAAGAAAGCTGGCAGCGATGACCGTATAAGCCACATCGAAAAGATGGACATGTCTGTAGACAGCTTCGATGCGCTGGGTATGAGTATCAATAGTGTGAACAATACTAATGGTACTGCTGATAATGACTATTTTGACTTACTAACATCCTCATCAGTACAGAAACCAACGGATAGTTACGATCTTCTGTCATCTCAACAAAATGCTCCGGCTAAAGAAGAGAAAACAGACAAAGTAATACCTATAGCCGAAACAGGTGCAGATGCAGTAAAAGACGAAGCAAATGATGCTACGGCAAATACTGCAGATGAAAATAAGCCTGCTAAAACGAACGGCACCCCATCTGATGGCGTATCGCTGAACATAGATAAGATAGATACGTTCAACATGAACGTAAGCGGCATGATAGAGCGCACTACTGAAATCATCAGAGAGGGTGCGACATCTGCTGAAAACATTGCTATCGAGGCAAATACTGAGCAGAAGAACGAGGGTACTGCCGGACCAGTGAACATGGATGAGAATGCTCACATGAACGATGCTATGCTTCGTGAATTTGTGATGAGCAGCAAAGTAGTGAAGGAAGTAGATAAGATGATAGCAGAGCGTGCAGGGGCTAAGATAAATGATGAGGTAGATATAGAAGGAGATGTAGAGCGTCTGCGATTCCTGAAAGTGTTTACACTAAAACAGCTTCTGGAAAAAATAACTGACAATAAGGATGATATTGTCGCTTTTGCTGAAAAGTGGATAGGAAAGGACAACGGAGGTTCATTCGACTCCGGTATATGCCTGTTCTACCTGGAATATCTGCTGGTAGGTAAGCGTAATGATCCTGCCTTCTCGGTAGAGTATGTGCTTAAGTTTATATCAGACAATGATTATAGCGCGCGCTACATCATACCTACATATAATGCAGTAAGACATGCTGCGGGAGAGCCTGCATCATCAAACTTTGCGCACCTGACGCTTAAGTAAGGAACCTGCATCAGTATAGTATTTGTAAAGCCATCGTATTCCGGTGGCTTTTTTTATGATAGCTATGTATGCTGTATGCATATGCGTAAATTTACAGCTTTAAGAATCACTATAAGATGCTTGTAAAACTCTTTGGCAGCGCTGTTTATGGCGTAGATGCCATTACTATCACTGTAGAAGTAGATACCCCCGGCGGCGCAATAGGTGTGTACATTGTAGGCCTGCCCGATAATGCTGTAAAAGAAAGTACCGACCGTGTCATATCTGCCATACAAAACAGCGGTTATGACCGGCCCCGTGGCCGCATCGTTATCAATATGGCACCGGCCGATATAAAGAAAGCCGGTGCTGCATATGACCTGCCCATAGCGCTGGGCATACTGGCGGCTACAGCACAGATGCCCAATGAACGCCTTGCCGAATATGTGGTAATGGGGGAACTGTCGCTGGATGGCAGCCTGAAGCCTATAAAGGGAGCATTACCTATAGCCATTAAATCCCGTGCAGAGAAGTTTAAAGGACTCATAGTGCCTAAGGAAAATGCCCGCGAAGCGGCACTGGTAAACAATCTGGAAGTGTACGGTGTAGAGCATATGAGTGAGGTGATAGGATTCTTTGCCGGTAATGCAGAACTAACGCCACTGAAGGTAAATACCCGCGAAGAGTTCTTTGATGCACAGAATCACTTTGAGATAGACTTTAATGATGTAAAGGGACAGGAGAATGTGAAGCGGGCACTGGAGATAGCTGCAGCCGGTGGGCATAATGCCATTCTTATAGGCCCGCCCGGTGCCGGCAAAACTATGCTGGCCAAGAGGCTGCCAACCATATTGCCACCACTTTCGCTGCACGAAGCGCTGGAGACTACCAAGATACACAGTGTGGCCGGTAAGCTGCCGGGCAATACCTCACTGGTGGCGCAGCGGCCTTTCCGCAGCCCGCACCACACTATAAGTGATGTGGCCCTGGTAGGCGGCGGTGGCAATCCACAACCCGGGGAGATTTCACTGGCACACAATGGCGTACTCTTTCTGGATGAGTTGCCTGAGTTTAAGCGTACTGTGCTGGAGGTAATGCGCCAGCCTATGGAGGAGCGCAGGGTATCTATATCCCGTGCCAAAGTGAGCATTGACTTTCCGGCCAGCTTTATGCTCATAGCTTCTATGAATCCGTGAAGTTGCGTTGCTCTTTTTCGGGATTTTGGAAAAGGGCGGGGTTGTAATCGAAATCCATGGTGATTTCGTCCCCCGCAATCGTGATGCAGTCTGTTATCTGCTCCACGATGTTCCTTTTCAATTCAGGGGTAAAGGTATTCCACCTATCATACAGGTTTTGGGCATCGTGAAGAACGGCATCGTTGTTTTTGTACTCCATCTTGAGCAGGTCAATTTCAGCTTGGAGTTCGGGTAAGGCGTTCTCCAGTTGTTTGCACTTTTCTGAAAGTGGATTGTAGTGCTTGCCGAAGTCGTCTTTGGCAATCTGTCCGGCGAGATACAGTTGCATGGTTTTTTCCATGTCCGCTTCCAGCTTTTTCTTTTCTTTGGAGATTTCCAAAAACTGATTTTCCTTTTCGGCGATTGCTTCATCTGCGTTTTGCGCAAATTGCTCGATGTGCTCGTCGGTCAACAGGAATTTTTTGAGGTTTTCATAATAGATTTCCTCAATGTCTTCAATCCCTATTTTCGTCTTGCGGCACTTTCCGCATTTGTAGTGGTCGCTCTCGGAATACACATACATTTTGCCTCCGCAGCCGCAGCGCAGCAGGCCGGAGAGCAGGTGTACGGTGGTGCGGCTTACCCGTTTGTTCTTTTCCTCCTGCTGGCGCAGTATGGCGTTGCATTCCTCCCATAGGGCATCACTGACAATGGCGGGACAAGGGCTTGTTACCCATTCGCTTTCGGGCTTAATAGTCCATGCCTTCCCCTCTCCGAGGCTTTTGGTGTAGTTGGCGATACGGATGCCTTTTGCGGTGCTGTCGTGTAACAGGCGGCCAACGGTGGTGTCGCTGAACTTTGAGCCGTTCCGGGTGCGGTAGCCGAGTGCGTTTAGCTTGCTAGCAACCGTGCGTTTACGTTTGCACTCTATAAAGAGTTCGTACATGAGCTTCCGCACAGGTGCTTCTTTCTCGTCAATCACTATTTCTTTGTCTTTCCATCGGTAGCCGTAGGGAGCTGCACCCCCTAACGGCTTTCCTAACTGTGCCCGAATAGGGACAGAGGCCGCAACACGGGCAGCTATTTCTTCCCGTTCCCATTGGGCAATGGCTGCAACTACCGTAAAGAACATACGACCTGCCGGGGAGCTTGTGTCTATACTCTCGGCAAGGGAAATAAGGTCTGCCTTTTCCTTTTGGAAGGTTTCTGCGAACTCAAGCAATTCTTTGGTGTTTCTACCCAAACGGGCAAGTTTGGAGAATACCAGGGCTTCAATCCTGCCGGATCGCAGGTCTTTGAACATCTTTTTGGTGATGGGCAGGTCGAATGTTGACTTGCCGGACACTCCATCGAGGCGGTACACCTCGGTAATTTCCCAGCCTTTTGCTTCCGCATACATACGGGCGCGGAGCTCGTGGTGTTCGGGGCTTTCGTCTTCTACCTGTCGTTCGGTAGATACCCTAATCCAAATGCCGACACGTTTTTTCTGTTCCATGTCCTGTAATTGATTTATGAAGTTAGAAATGTATTTGTTCACAAAGAAGCGTAGTCGGGAGAGTGGTACGGAAACAGCCTGCCGTTTGTTCGGGATATGGCACGGGACTATCTAAGTGAAACAAGCGGCAGGCTTACGGATTCTTGCGTATGGAGGGAAAATATCCCTATCACTGTGGAAACTAAACGCCTTTTTATTTCATGGGTTTACTATTTCCTTTGGTGTGGTATTATGAAAAAGCTACACAAGGGTTCAAAAAACAATGGTTCAACTGTCGAAACCAAATCGGGGGAGCGTGGACTTTTGTGTAGCAACAAAGCCATTGTACGCTCTCCCGATTTGGGTTTTAACTCTAATGCTGAATATGCCTCGGAAGATGTTGCCTTAGATTATTTGGCTTCCATTCTTGTTGAGGCGTATCTCAATATCCAAAATGCCAAACGCGAATAAAAAGGCAGTTATTTACTGTCGTGTGTCCACGAAAGAGCAGGTGGATGAGGGCGGTAGCCTTGCTACTCAAGAAAAAAACTGTCGGGAATATGCTCTAAAAAGCGGCTACGATATTGCCAGTGTTTTTATTGAGCAGGGCGAAAGTGCAAAAACGAAAGACCGTACCGAATTGACCAAACTGCTTACCTACTGTTCGAGCAGAAAGAACGGCATCAGCGCAGTTATTGCATATAAAGTTGACCGCATTGCAAGAAACATAGACGACTATCGGCAAATCCGCTTATTGCTCAAAAAGCATGGAATTGAAATAAAATCTACGTCAGAATATTTTGAAGATACTCCCGCCGGTCGCTTTATGGAGAACATAATCGCCAATGTTGCGCAATTTGATAACGACGTAAGAACTGAAAGATGTGTTGGCGGCATGAAAGAAGCAATTCGAGAAGGTAGGTTTGTTTGGGGTGCGCCTCTCGGATATAGCAACATAAAAATCGGGGGCAAATCCAACATCGCACCCAATGATATGGCATCCCTTGTAGTACAGGCATTTAACGAAGTGGCAAAAAATATACAGTCGGTCAATGAAATTCACCGCCAAATGGTACGAGCTGGATTAGCCAATAAAAAAGGCAAACCTGTTTCAAAGGGATACTTTTACAGCATGCTCACCAATGAACTGTATGTGGGGCATATTAATGGGCTTGGTGAACATGTTAAAGGAGTTTTTGAGCCATTAATATCGCAAGAACTGTTCGACCAAGTGCAACGTGTGTTAAAACGCAGAACGCATAGAACGGTCATGTATAAGCGAGATAATGAGGCATTTCCATTGCGCCGTTTTATTTTTCATCCGACCGGAAAAAAGCTGACGGGCTGTTGGTGTAAGGGGCGTAACAATAAGTACCCTTATTACCTTTTCCACCTTAAAGGCATGATGTTTCGAAAGGAATATTTGGAAACTGCATTTAAGCTGTTTTTAAATCAGTTTAAAATGAGTGAGGAGCAATATTCGAAGTTGGAAAAGTATGTAAGACAAAACTTGATACAGTCTATTGAGGGCCAGCGAAAGCAAAACGTCCAATCAGAAAATTATGTTGTGGAACTTAAGGAACGGCAAAAAGCGCTTATACAAAAAAACATAAGCGGCATAATCAGCGATGCTCTCCTAAAAGAGCAGCTGGATTTGATAGAGGAAGAAATTACCCGAATTTCTTCCTCTATTATCTCGTATTCGGGTTTTGAAAAGCGGCATATAGCAGGCGCATTAGACCTTGTTGTGAAGTACCTGAAAAACCCGGGTGCTGTGTGGGAAATGCTGCCACTTCAGAGCAAACTCAGGCTACAATGGTTTAACTTTCCTAAAGGTGTCTCCTTTGACGGAAAGAAATTTCAAACCGCAGAAATATGCCGTCTTTTAACGACAAAAGAGGGCTTTGAACCCTCTTTGTCATCTTGGGTGAACCCGAGAAAATCAAAGTTAAACCGAAACCTTCCTAAATATGTTGGCGCACAACAATTCATACAGCAAATGGTCGAACTCTCGGAAATACTTAGCGATTGAAGTGAGTAAGTACTTTCAGGAATCAGATATTAAATCATTTAGTCTATTGACAGCGTTTTTCCAAATAACAGCTGTATCAAAATCTGCCAAAATCAAGCGTTGCTTGTATTCTTTGAGTACTGCATTCAGCCTATTCGCAAATTTCACCGCATTAATTTGCTTCTTTGTTGTATCAACATATTTACTCTCCCGCCTATTTATTGTCCACCCGGCACGGGTTTCGGCATTATGTAATATGCCACATCTAACATTTGTGTAAAAGTCTTCTGCAAGACTATTGCGGTCAATTTCACTGAAACGGGGTTCATTTTTAAAAAAGTGTTCAAAACAGTCTTTGCCTTTGCCCTTTGTGCGTCGGTATTTCTTTTCAGTAAATGACACATATGTTTCAATCAGCAAGCAGCAGCTTGCCATAATTGCAAAGCCATTTTTGTGTTCGGAAGTATATTTTGCGTCGTCATACTCAAACGGCTTTAGATATCTGCGATACAGCCGTTCATATATTAAAGTTGCAAGGGCATGTTTGTCTTTCTTTGCGATTAAATTAAGGCATGCTTCAACTGTAATATCTTTCCCGTCTGCCGTCCCAATAATGAGAGCTTTGTTCATTTCTTTTATTTATGACAATAATCTATGAAAATTCATGTAAATTATTTGCTGCATCTCTTGATGGCTATTACCGTGTATTTTAGCTAACTCACTTATAGTTAAAGAGAGCGATTGAAGCCTATTGGTAATAGTTTTATCAAATGTAAACGGCGCATCAGTTTCGGTCAATATTCGCTCCAATGGTACTTTGGCAATAATATCCCGACCTTTTTTAGTTGTTACCATCTTGTGGTTCACAGAAAAATAGCATCCAATGTCGTTTGCTTGTTCTATATTTTTCAAATCTCCCGAGTACCAATGCAGTATTATTTTGCATTTTGAATTTTTCAAATGAGCATTCAATAAAGCAATGGTGTCAAATGCAGCATTTCTACTGTGAACAGTAAGTATTTTATCATCCACTTTGCGAACAGCTAGGAGAATATCTTGGAATAGTTTCTTCTGTAATGGATATGTATGAGAGAGCTGTGGTGAACCATCAAGTCCTATTTCCCCGATATATTTTGTGTCTTGCAATCCGCTTTTTAAGACATTAATTTGGTCGTGAAATTGAGAAGCCAATTCTGGGTGCAGACCAATTGCAATCCGTATGTTTTTTGCATCGCCAAATAGCTTTCTGTTGTGAGCAAATAGGTACGGTGCATTTGTTACGCTAATCGTCTTTATTTCGTCAACGTCTTCCCTTAGCGGTGCTTCTTGTATATCGGGGAATAAATCTAAATGGCAATGAGTATCAATATACGGTATCATGTCAGTTTTACATTCTTTATAACTTCTTCTACTTCGATTAAAGCCCTACTATATACCGAGACGTAATTATCAATATTGCCGTCCAAGGGCCCTGTATTTCGGATGGCTGCGGTTAAATAGTTGGGGGTTTTGCGAACTTTCTCGATCATGTATTTAAATGCGAGTATGTCCGCCCCTTCCGCTTTGCCAATTTGTATTCCACTCTTACGGTAGATGTTCCGACGATAAGGGAACAGGTCGTTTACTTTGGCAGAATGAAAAGCCGCACGACGGATGATACATGGAACACATGAGCCACAATGACCGTTACCCATTCCTTCATAGCGGCCGGACGGGTGGCTACATGACATCGTTTCTGTCTTTTCAACCAATGCTTTGTTTGCACACTCGCTTAACATTTCCCCTTTTGTTTTGAATTGGAAAGGATTGACAATCTCAACTCCCAAACCTAAGTTGTTAAAAAGTAACTGCATTTGCTTTATGTAGTAGGGGTGAGTGGTACGCGTACTATGCGAACCCACGCGGAGTGGGGTTAAAGGGAGATTAAGGCTAATCATGCCATTTTCGGGCATGTATAATTTGGAATTCTTTGTTCCTAACGCAGAGGCGCATATTGCACCGATTGTCAGAAACATAAATGACCTGCCCCGCTCGGTATGGTCTTCACTTGCGAAAAGGTTGTTTTTGTGAATTTTGATAAATGCGTCAATTCGCAGTGGCGCAAGAGATTTATATTCTTCAGCTAACGAAAGTGCGGCTTTGTCCTGATATGTAGAAACGTCAGCACTCTTTGAGTGCCCGATTAGAAGAGGGCGTACACCTGCGGCAAGTAAATTAATTGCACCGATAAAACTATCCATGCCGCCAGAAAAGAGACATACCGTGTCGGTTTTATAGGGCATACCGTATCGCTGTAACTTACCGCGTGGGGATAATGGCGGTGTGCCTACTGACCTGGCTCTAAAATTTATTGTCCAGACATCGCCAGTAAGGAACTTAAATGTTGTTTCTAGCAACTGTTTCTGCTTGTTCCAAAGATTTACATCACTCACGGGAATGTACAAGTCAATAACTCGCGTCCAACTATCCTCACCAAAAGTTTCCCTGTTAATTCGAGTATCCGCAGCATACATTGTGCATGCAACGACTAACAAGTCCATTGCTACTTCTGACGGACATAGCTTTAGACGTTTTAGCGCCTTTGTAAACGCATGAAGGCTAACCTCTTTTGAGTCAAAGTTCTTAAAAAGCGGTAGTGTTGCCGACTTAAGATACTCGCTTGCTTCAACCTTTACGCCGTTGTCCTCAGAGCCAACGACGGCAATCAGTGCTAGTTTTCCCATAGTAGTTATATTAATTCAGCCATTGCATCAAAAGCTATCCGATAAATGTTCTCCATTTTATGCTCTATTTGCCTTTTGTCCCCAAGTTGTGTTGCTTTGATTTCAGACATTATCTTGTTGCGTACCATGCCATTTACAAACTGATATACGTTCTCTTCGATCTCGACAAGTTTTTGAATGTTGTGCTCGATTTTTGTCATTTTGTTTCCAATATCACAAAGCACACGTTGGACTATTGTTTCTTCAATAAATATGGCGGTCATGGTTTCGACATGCTCGTTGGTAAGCGTATCAAGGTCAATACCATCAAGGTCGCATATTCTTACCACGGTATTTGCGTATGCATTTCTGGTAATGTTATCGTCCTGGGTATTTGCAAATGCGTCGTTCTCGTTCTTAAAAATCTCTTCGGAAAGAGCCGCTAGTATATCTGACAATGGCTTTCCAGCATAGGGAGTGAGGCTAAATCTCTGTAAAGCTGCGGCAGAACCTACTTCTCGAACCGTGTTTATAGCTCCTAAAAAAGAAGCCACCCGGACAGCCGAAGGCCGCATTCGCCTTGCCATCCCTGTTGTACTCCCCGCTGCAGTTCGACTATAAGTTCGAAGTGCTTTCTTTAAAGCATTTTTGTTGCTGCCGCCACTGCGAATGTACTTACTAAAGTCAGCCCTAGGTTGCCTATAACGATTTCCGTTAGGAACCTGCTGTTGAGGATTATGCGGCTCTTGTGCACTGTTTTCGGATGGCTCGGAGTTACTCTGTTCAGGAGCGTCGTTGCCAGTATTTTCTTGACCGGCACCAGTATCGGTTTCCGGAGTGTTCTCGTCTATAGAACCACCCCCTACCCATGTTGGAATTAGAGGATTTTTACCACCCGCGCCGCCGCCAGAAGAAGATGTTCCCATGTTATATCGTTTTGAGTGTCTGCCCTGCTATTGCCTTTAATGCCTTATTGTCGGATTGTGCCCAGCTCTGTAATAGTTCCTTAAACAAACTATGAGCTTGTGGTGTTTTTAAACCAGTTAATTGGGAAACCGCCCAGACACCTAAGTTGTCACTTGGGTAGGTACTCATGTGTTTAACCAAGCGGTCCTCTAGCGCAGTGTGTATTTCAACCAACTTTAGCAGTCCCTTAATAGAAGTTGGGAGTTTCTTCAAGTCCGCAGAGCGACTTTCGACTTCTAGCCGATTAAACAATAGAGTAGCATCTTGTATCGGTATCTCAGCGAGTTCTTTCTCCACTTCTTTAATCAAAATGTCGGAGCCGCCATTTAATTTATCAAGTATTTTGGAGAGATGCTCTGGGAACGTAGAATCTGCGTCGAACCCTACTGCCTTTTCCTTAGAAACGAAAATATATGGCCTTAGGTCAACCGCGCCAAAGAGCGGTTCGAGCTTTTTCCAGTTCGTAAACTTATTGTCGTTTGAAGGAGCCTTCTCGTCGGTAACATCTGTTTCCTCTTTCTTGTGTACTTCCGCGTTTTTCAAAAGTTGTGATATTCCATCGGGCGTAACCGAAATTTCATTTACCAATGCATCAAACCTATCTGGCTGGAAGCGTTCCAATAGCATTAGTTTAGCTAACACATTCAACTTAATAGTGCTTTCTAGTCCGTATATCTTTGCGATGCGCATGCGCAAGAAAAGTGTGTTTAGAAAGCGTTTTGTGTTTCTCGGATTGCCTTTAAGTCCGAGGGAAAGAGTCGGACTAAGCTGATCGCCTACAAGAATTGTTTCTTTTAGGTGTGTATCTTTAGCACTTAATGCCTCAGTGATAATTTCGTACGACAAAGGAAGGTTATCGAATGGTGTCTTCTTTTTTGCATTGTAGTTTTCGTAAACCTTTTCAAGTTTTGTGTAGTCGTGTTTTAGGTAATTCTGAAGCATCAAGAATTTTATATAGTTCGCTGTTTGCAACGTGTTTAACGTAGGTATTCTAATTGGTATTTGGATTAACTTTTCAAGGTAATTCCTTGTGTATTCGGTATAAGTAACTGGCAGGTTAGGAAAATGTTCCCGTACCGCGTACTCAATCATTTTCTCATCCGCTGAAATAATAAAGGTTGTTCCTTCTACAAACAGAAACAGTCTAATTGCCTCAAGTATTTCTATCACCGCTTTGGGCAAACACCTATCTAAGTCGTCAACTAGTACGACGACATGTTCTACCTTGGACTCATGTACGAGCTCTTTAAATTCCTTTCGGAATGCTCTGATTTGTCCTGTTACAGTTTCTTCTTCCGCTTCTTTTAAAAAGCCCTCTTCGTCATCCTTTCCCTTTTCATGACCAATGAGCTCTTTCCCTTTTTTCAACATATTAAACGCCCCTCCAAGCACACCTAGGTCTGGAATACCAGACAAGCCCGTAAATAATGCGCTCGCAGACACTTTTGCTACTTTCAGCCAATTCACTCTTTTTAGTAGCGACCTTGCCAGCTTTTTTACCTTTTCATGGTTAGGCTGAATTTTTGCTAATTCAGTTACTATTGTCTCCATTAATGCCGTCTTAGCATCTTCATAACCCTGAAAAAGCCATCCATTGAACAAAATGTAATGAGCTTTCATTTCTCCACTTTCCTTACGCTTGTCAAGATTTTTCTGCAACAAGGACAAGACGGAGGATTTCCCAACTCCCCAGTCTCCATACACGCCAATGGTAAGCGGGCGTAAGTGATTATCGCTCACGATCTCTAAGACAGTTTCTGCAATTTTTTCATGTCCCAATAAATCTAAGTCTGTTTCTTTATCGTTCCACATAGGTAGTAAAGTTAATGTATAGTGGTTTACTCTACAAACAGTGCCGCCAATAACACTACCCCCCTTTTATATCATTGCCGAATAGTTTTGGACAGTATCGAATTTAATTTTCCTTTAACTCTATAGGATATAACCCCGATTGCAGATTATCAGGGCTTGTTTTGCATATATCGGGTGCAAGGTACTGTGTACGGTTCCGTGTCCTATATATCGCACATTAAGCGGCCTATCAGCCGCCTTTTCTAATTGCCAGTATAGAACACATGGACTGTTCCGAAAAAGTAATCCTCAACCGCTTGCGGGAGCACCGAAAGAGCATGGGGTATGAGCAAGTGCAGGTCGCCTGTCTTCTTGGCCTCAAAAGCCATGCCCGTATCTCAAAGTGGGAGCAAGGCACTGCCATGCCAAACGTGGAAAACCTGCTTGGATTGAGCATCATCTACCGTGCCTTGCCGGATGATTTGTACTCTGACTTGAGGCAGGAGCTTGTGCGGGAAATAAGTCGGCGGGAAAAATTGTTAGAGGCCGGGCGTGATGTGGGCGGGTAACGGAAAGCCAAAAATGTTCTCAAAAAAGTATAAAACGTACGATACGAAATCGAACCGATTTATTATATAAATAACGAAACGTACACCGTGGAAAACTGTCAGTGTATGTGCCGAAATCAGAACATGGAAAAATCCAAAGAAACCCAACTTGCCTATGAAATAGCTACTGCCCTCAATGACCTTCCTTCGATAGACTGGCATATCGCCATTTGCAAGACGTACTCCGAAACGCTCCTTAGAGAAAAGCTACAAGTTGCGCTCACCCGTCCGGGTATCGGCAACCGTGCCGCATATTACAACACCCTCATAAAACGTCATGGCCAACATTCTCGGAATTAGCATCGGGACACGGAACGTAGGGCTTGCCGTCATACGGCTGCGGAAACTTACTGACTACCGCATACGGACGTTTGCCGGGGCATGGAATGACGAGAAATGCGAGAGCATTTGGGGAATGATTGAGGCGGTCATAAAGCAGTACGGCATTACGGACATTACGATGAAACTGCCGCCGCCGTCCCATCAGTCCGGCAATATCCGGCAACTGACGAACGGCATCAAGGAGCTTGCCAAGTGGTTTTATATCGAAGTGCATACCTGCACTATTCAGGACATCAAGCGGCTCTACGGCACCAGCGGCCGGGGCGGGAAAAAGGGCCTGGCAGCAGCCATTGTGGAGAAGTACCCTGAAATGAGAGTGCGCGGCACCCCAAGCAGGCAATCCGAGGCGTATAATGCCAAGCTGTATGAGGCGGTGGCCTGTGCGGACAAGGCGCTCCGCAGCAGGTAGCATGTCGGACATTCAGCACCCTTATTGCGCCCCTCCCTTTTAGATATTCTTACTGTGTATGCAGCAAGAATATGATACTCATTCGCTCACCTACATTGGCATTACGAATTTCAGGAACACTAACGTCCGGTTCGGCATCAAGGACAAAGACAGGCTTGCCCATATTTTTTGCATTGGAAAGACCGGGGTAGGAAAGAGTACCCTGCTTAAGAGCATGGCGACTTCGGACATAGAGAAAGGCAAGGGGCTTGCCGTCATTGACCCTCACGGGGACGTAGCAGAAGCCCTACTGAAAAATATACCCAGGTGCAGACAAAAAGACCTCATCTATTTCAATCCGTCCGATTTGGGCAATGCCATTGCCTTCAATCCCCTCCATGCTGTGCATCCGAATTTTCATCACCTTGTCGCTTCCGGCATTGTGTCGGTGTTCAAAAAGATTTGGTTTGAAAGCTGGGGGCCGCGCATGGAATATATCTTGCGCTTTGCCTTGCTTACGCTGCTTGAATATCCCGATGCTACCTTACTGGATATACAGCCGCTTCTTACCGATACCCTCTTTCGGGATAAGGTGCTTGGATATGTGCAGAATGAGCAAACTGCTGCCTTTTGGCAGAATGAATTTTTGAAGTATAGCCCTACCCTCAGAAACGAAGCTATTGCTCCTATTTTAAACAAGACGGGACTGTTTCTGACGAGCCTGCCGCTCCGCAATGTGGTTGGACACAAAGTAACGGGCTTCCGTATGCAACAGGTCATGGACGGCAAGAAGATACTGATATGCAACCTCTCAAAAGGGCTTATCGGCGAAGATGCCTGCGCTCTCTTGGGCAGTATGCTCGTTACCTCGATACAGCTTGCGGCAATGTATAGGGCAAAGCAGCCGGAGCATTTGCGTGTGCCGTTCTTCCTCTACATTGACGAATGCCAGACGTTTACCACGCATAGCTTTGCGGATATGCTTTCGGAGTGCCGTAAGTACGGCTTGGGGGTATTTATGGCTAACCAGTTTTTGGATCAGCTTAATGAGAAGATACGGGCGGCGATATTCGGCAACTGCGGTACGCTCATTTCCTTTCGGGTTGGGGCAAATGATGCGGAACTGTTGGCAAAGGAGTTTTACACTGTTTTTGAGGCTATAGACCTTGTGAGTTTGCCTCGGTATTCCATGTACTTGAAACTTATGATTGAGGGGGCAACATCAATGCCTTTTAGTGCGTTATTGAATAAATGCTAGTCCTTATTAAAATAGTTGTTCCATCTGTATACACACTCAGATACCCATGCTTTATTGTCCGCACTTTCACTTGAATATAAGCATATTTGCCAAATACCTCGTTGGTTGCCTTCTGTTTCTGAAACTAACTGTCTAAAAAACTGTTTTTTTTCCGTATTGTCCTCCCAATAATACGTTCTCTCACAATATTCAAACTGCAAATAATTTTCATGCTTTTGTTTGGAAATTAGTGCTGTAAGACTGGAATTTGAACGATTATAAAACTGTTCATAAGCTCTTTTTGAATATGGCAAGCAGTGAAGATGAGCATGAATAATACATGCTGAATTACCATCTCCATTACAGCTGCCATGCTCAAAAAATAACGCCGGTTTTCCATTTATTGCTTTGTAGAATGAACTGACTTTTTCCTTAAGTACAGACAGTTCCATTTTTGCGTAATCGGAAAGTGTTTGCATAGAAAAAACATGCTCATTGGGCACTATTAAAATGTGAAATGGGATGACAGGAGCTATGTCTGGAATAATTCGTAAATATTTACCACTATGGAGAATATTAACCTCATATCGGTCGATTATATTTAAAGGAAGGATAGCTTTAGTTTGTTTGTCTAAATTACAAAACGGGCAGTCATTCATAGGTCAACATTTATAAGATAAGAAATGCAACCATCTTCCTAACTCATCAACTTTTTGTATTTTATCTATACAAAAATTGTTGCCTACTAATAAGGGCTTTATCTTATCAGTATTCATTTTATTAAAAAATCTACTAACATTTTTGTATCTACTATCCCATCGTTGCATTTCTTCATGTCTGACAGAAATAAACAATATACCCTTAGGTTTTAGCATCCGGTGGAAATTTGCAAATATATCTGAGAGGTCATCGTCAGCTATGTGATGTAAAACAGCATTTACCCAAATACCATGAAAAGACTGGTCACTAAAATCCATTTCTCTTATATCCATTTCAAATAACGAAGAGTGTGTATTTTTTTTTGCAATCTTTAACAGTTCGCTCGAATTATCAATTCCAACTGGTATTAGATTTCTTTTCTCAAAATACGAAATATCTCTCCCGTGCCCACAACCGACATCTAATACAATCGCTTTAACAGGCAGCATGTTTGAAAAATTTGATATATATTCCTCTATAATAGAAATGTCAGGGTATTTCGATGCATATAGTTCCGCTATACTATTATACGC
>Ga0075012_10002697_pt1 | contig 17266 bp, 23 predicted proteins | sample All_14_2_FD_71474 | JGI IMG/M metagenome (GOLD analysis project Ga0075012, IMG submission 71474) | Freshwater microbial communities in response to fracking from Pennsylvania, USA - Allegheny Zone_MetaG_DW_15 | ecosystem: Environmental > Aquatic > Deep subsurface > Groundwater > Drilled... | reverse complement strand
CGTTTCTACTCTGGCGGCAACCGAACTTCCTTCCGTTTTCAATCCCTGGCGCGATCGCTGCGCCGTTCATGACCGGCGCGACGCGGCGGCCAAGCGGCGCGATAATCTGGAACGGTTGCTGATCGCTGCCTTGGATGCAAAGGTCGAGACCATCTGGATTGCCCGCGACCTCGGTTATCGCGGTGGCCGGCGCACGGGCGTTCCCCTCACCGATGAGGTCCATCTCGACCGGGCGGGTGCGTTGATGGGCGGCATCGCCCTTCAACGTGCGACGCAAGGCCCGGCGGTCGCCGAGCGGACGGCGGCGATCGTCTGGCGCGTGCTCGAACAGATCGGACAGCCGGTCATGCTCTGGAACGTCTTCCCGTTCCATCCGCATGAAGCGGGCGATCCCTTGTCGAACCGTTGTCATACCCGCGGAGAACGCGAGGCGACCTGGCCTTTGCTTCAAGCGCTGATTGCCATGCTCAACCCCCGGCGCATCGTTGCGATCGGGCGCGATGCTCACCTAGCCCTTGGCGATGTCGGTATACCGACGACGGCCGTCCGCCATCCGAGCTATGGCGGGCAGCGCGACTTCATCGAAGGCATGTTCGCGATGTACGGGATCGACGGTGGCGCTCTCGAAACGCCGCGTCTGCCGTTGGAGGCGCCTTATGCTGCCGCGAGGAGTTGCGCACTCGCCTGATCGCAGCGCGCAAAAAGCTGCTGGAGATCGCCGCGATTCCATTTGCCGGTGTCGATTTCGGCGTGGGTAGAGACGATTGTCATTGGTCCGAGACCGACCCCTCCCTCTTTGGCAATGAACGATTGCAACCTGCCCAGCCCAATCAGATTGCCCAGTAGCTTTTCGATGTAGAAATGGTTGCGGTAGAATGCCGTCATGGCGATCCGGCGTTGATCGCCTTTGCCGATCAGCTTGAGGCTCGCGAAGCTCAGACACTGCCCGCCGTAAGGCGAATCGTTCACGTCGCGGGCAGGGTCGAAAACGCTCAGTTCAAACTTGTTGAGCGCGCGCACCTTTGGATTGCGCAGGCGCTCGACGATCCCCCAAATCTGGTTGATCGGCGGCCCGTCAAGTTGGGGTAACTGCATCATTCGCTCGAAATAGTAGCCTGACCAGGCTTCCTTCAACCTGACCTTTGGAAGCACATTGTCCCGGAACCGATCGAAGAAGAGCGGCGCGCCGTGGCGGTGGTAGAGCGCTGCCGGAAAGATGGTGTTGGCGACCGTCTCGATCGGCTTTTTGCCCCGCCCGGCAAGGAAGGCATCGACCTCGGCGACCACGGGATCTGCAAGCGTCGCGCGCGCCGAGGGATCGGCGACGTCGATGATGACGTTGTAGGCTTGGTGGCCGGGGGCGCCATCGACGACGCGCACCGCCTCGCGCCACGCGGAAACGCAGTCAGGCTGCGAGGGTACTGGAAGATACATCGACTGCCTCCATCAAATTCGCGGTGGCGAAGAGCCGCGGCGCCAGGAACCGTTCCGTCAGCCAGGCATGTCCGTCCATGCCCCATCCCGCACCCCAGCTATTGCGAACGAGAATTGCAGTGGCACCATCGACTTGGCCGTGCCCAACCGCGATTACGGCATGACGCTGGCTCGGTTCAGGCTGTTCGTCATTGGCGGGATCGACGATGCCATCGTCCGTCGGCATGAAGAACGAGCGCGACAGCATCGTCAGGATCACGACCGGCCGGCCTTGGTCGAGCAAGGCGATGATCGAGGCGAGGTTCGCTCCGCCCGGCTGGCCGTCTCGCCCATAGCGTTCACCCACGGCGGACGGCGGCTTCCACGAGCCATGGTCTTCGGGGACGGCCTGGAGGTAGGGCCAGCCCTGTTCTTCGGGTTGGCCGTCGCTGCGCAGCGCATCGAGCATCGCCGACAGCAGCGCGCCCTGCGCCGGCGATCGGCCCGCACGCCGCTGCGCTTGGTAAAAGGCGAATTCGCAGGAAAGCGGTGCCCAACCGTCGCGTAGGCCGGCATGGGCATCGCTTGCCGCAAAGGCCATGCAGGTGGGCCGCGCGCCTTGATCGCGCGCAGCACCAAACAAGGGCCGAAGATCGGTCGTGATCTGGATCATAGGAGCTAGGCGGCCTCGAGCAGATGCCGCCGCTCGGCGCGCGAGAGACCTTCAGGTTCGGGGCCGGTCAGGTCGAAGTCGAACGTCAGATGGGCCAACGCTGGCACCGGCTGCCATGGCCGCCGTTCCTCGATCGACATCCGACCCCGCTGCGCCGCCTCGATGGCGGCTGTCACTCTCCGAACGACCGGCCCGCCAATCGCGTCCGCATCGACCGCTTCGCGGTCGTCGCGAACAATGGCGAAGCCGCTCGCGATAAGCTGGTCGAAATCCCACAGATACCCGCCGCCGCTATGTTCCTTGAGCCGGAGCACAAACAGGTCGTTGCGGCTGCCATCGATTCTCGTGCCAGCGTCGCGTTCGGTCAGAAGCCAGACATCGCCGCGATAATTGGCCGGGCGATAATCCTTGAGAAGATCGATCTTCAGCGCGCGCGGCTGCGTCCGCAACAGATCGGTCATGGTCGATTGCGAGATCAGATTGTAGCGCAGCAGCGTCCGGCATGTCGCTTCGTAGCTGGCGCCCAAGCGAAGCGAGAGCTGATAAACCACGTTGGCGCGGCGAAAATCATCGACCTGCCAATCCTGGCGGGCGCTGTGCGACAGGATCAGCCATTTCGGCATCATGAAGGCAATCGCAAAGGCGTCCGCCTCGGTTTCCTGGAACAGCCCTCCGGGCTCCGGCGATGTTGGCATCCGCCGCAAGATGCTTTCGTCATCAAGGCTGGGTTGATGCTGCATCGAGAAATGCCCCAGCTCGTGGGCCGCCGTGAAGCGCTGAATGCTCATCGGCCGCTCGGTCGTAACGAGGACGCCGTGCGCAGGATCGCTCAAATAGGCGCCGAGCAGCCCTTTGAGCGGCCGGAGCAACAACGGCAGGTCGACGGCGTGGATCGCGCCGAACACATCGACGTTGCCACCTTGCTGTTCGATCACTTCGCGCGTGCTCAGCTGCCGATGCAGCCGCCCAGCGGCCATGGCCCCGGCTCGAACCGCGCTCGCGTAGTCGAGCGCCATGGTCAGCCTTGTCCTCCGCCCGACCGTGCGCGCAGATAATCGGCGAAGCGGCCAAGCTCTTCGCGGTCCTGAGCGGACAGATCGGCAACGCGCCGCGCCAGATGCGCGACATCCGCCGGCAAGCTGGCCGAGGTTTCGTCCTCACCAGTGAAATAGCCGACCGATTGACGATAGAGACGCGCGAGGCGGGTTAACTCGATCGCTTCGACACGGCGCTGCCCGTTCTCGATGTCGGTAAGCCCCGTGCGCGGGATCTTGAGATAGGCCGCGACCTCTTCCTGCTTGAGGCCAAGATATTTCCGGGCCTCGCGCAGCCGTTCGCCTAAGCGCCGCCGCTCCTCCTCGTCGTCCTCGTGACGCAATGCGAGATTGGTCATGGCTTCGATCCTTTCTTGCGAATCCATACGCGCTCGATCTTGGGAACGAGATGTTCGAGCGCGGCTTCGATCGAACTGTAGCCACCTGTGCGGACGATACTTTCGCGCAGCTCGAAGCCGACAACCGGTTCAAGCGCGCACAGCGTATCGACGACCGACAGCGAATCCATCGGAATAGGCGCCTTGATGATCTCGGGATTATCGGGGGGAAGCGGAATGCCGCGTACCTGCGCCTCCGCTTTCGCCACTTCGATGAGCTCGGCCACGAGCGCCGCGATGACGTCGCTCTTGGGGAATGCTACCGTAACCGGCTTGGTAGGTGCAATTGTCGCCATCTACGCCTCGCACGATTTGCCTACATGAGTTGTATATAGTGTCGGATATTCCGACATGCAAGACAATATCTTTGATCGGAGGCCGCCACGGCTCGATCGATATCGTGGGTCTTTTTCTCCATGTTGGGCAGACCGGACTCTCAAAAGAGGGCGATCTCCCTCGTGCGTTAGCCCATCACACGGGTGGATTGATGTCAGCCCAATGGGTGACTTCTTCTAGGATATGCATGCTTTCGGGGCCCTCCCAGCCTTCGCGGTCGCTATCCCATCGCCCGATCACAGGGAGGTCAACCTCCCAGAGCAGCAAGCGACGGCCATCTTTCCGGTCTTCCGGCAATGTCGCGATCGGCTCCCAAGGGATGTGCTTGGCGGTGATCATGCAAGTTCCCTCGCTCGCTTCCATTCGTGCCGCATTTAGCTCATCTCTGTGCAGGCACGAAACTCAGCTGGTTGTGGATTTAACATAATCCTTATTATCAGTCTTTTATTGTTTTATTTCAAATACTTAGTTGGATAGCTCTTTCGCAACCCCCCGGGCATTAGCGCCCGTTAATCGCCGCCTCTATCGCCGCCAGCCCTTTCATCAGCGCATCGAATTTCGGCGGCGCGGCCATGAACATGTCCGCCATCGCGCTATAGTCCCGATCAAGCTTCTCCAGAACGGCTCCGTCAGGCGAAAGGCGCAGTGTTCCAAGCACCGCCGTGTCGTAGGATGCTGACTTGTCCGCGAACATCAGGCTCTTGTTGTGGACGACCTGCTCGAGCAACTCGATCCGCCCCATCGCCTCGTTCGTGATGCCCGCCTGGTCGAGCATCAGCACGTCATAATAATGGCGCGACATGCCCTCGCGCAGCTTGCCGTTATGATGGAGCGCATGAAGGATCGTGACCTTTTCCCAGAAGGTCCGCGCAACGGCCAGCGTCGGCACCTCGGTCACCGGATCCGGCAGTTCCTCGGGAAAGTCTTCGGCCAGATAGGGCAAGATCGGTCGAAGCGCGAACGGTTCCGTGTCGCCGCGGGCGCCAAATTCCAGCTTGATGCGCTGCTTGATGTATCCGCTTTCGTCCGCACCGCCGTAATTCTCGCCATAGGTGAGCCCGTAGCCCGAAGTGCGCGGGTAGACGAAGAGCAGCGTCTGTTCGTCCTCGTCGTCGGGATCAAGGACGAGGCTCCAGCCCTCGCTGGTGCCGAGAGCGGCTTCGATTTCGCGCGCCAGGAGCGGCATTGCGACGGTCGCGACATAGGCCTGCGCCGCCGTCTTGAGCGCCCTGGTCCGGCGCTCGCGCTCCTTGCCGGTAATGTCGCTGTCCATCGGCGAGGCGACTTCGCTGAGCAGCGGCGCCGCGCGGCTGATGGTGAGGTCGATATCTTCGGAGAAGCGCGCGATGATCCCATAGGCTTTCGACAGCGAGGTCCCGCCCTTGAAGGTCATGTGACCGGCGAGGTCGGGACACATGACGAGGCGGCGTAGCGTCCAGCAGACCCAGAAATCCTTCTCGATGATGATCGGCGTCAGATCCCGCCGCGCCGCCGCTTCATCGATAAAGGCGCGCCGATCCTCGGCTGGTCTGCGTGCGAACTCATCCATTGCGGGCGGCGCCGATCTTTAAGACGACGTCGCCCATCCATCCGGGCATCTCGGCCCTGGCCTGGGCGAGCATCCGCATGTCGCGATCATCGAGGCGGGCGGCGAAGTGCCGGATCTTGTCGCTATCGATATTGTCCTTCCCCAGATGCGCGAGCGCCTGCAGAACCGCGTTGACCGAGTCAGGCGCATTGTCGAGCACCGGTGCGCGGCTGTGCTTGAGCGTCAGGCTGCGCCCGCCCGCTTGCCTGACCCGGGTCCGCCCGGTCGTGGCATAGCTGGCCCGGGCGGGAACCTGGGTCGATAGCCCGAGCCTGTTCGCCGCCGCCGCGCCCGACGGCGCGAGCTTGTCCCCGCTCTGCGTCGAGAGGGCCTTGGCGACATTGGCGGGATCGGGACTGAGCGCCCCGAGCTTGTCATGCTGGCGCGGATAGTCATAAAGGCCCCGGCCGATGCGGCGGATGTCGCCGGCGCTCGCGAGACGCGACAGCGCCATGTCGACCGACCCGCGCGTGCCGAAGTCGACGAAGTTCTTGGGCGTGAACACCCAGCCGCGGCCCTTGCCGCGCACACGCTTCATGATCCGATCGGCTACCGCAGACATTGGTCGATGCTCCTCCTTGTTAGATAATAGCACGCTTTTTTCTAACAAGCTATGAGCTAGATTTTACGTATAACATCCCTGTTTTCCGGGAGATTCTTTCGCACTCATAGATAGGACTGCTCCCTTGTAGGTAAGTCCGGAAAGCCGCGCCCGAGTCGGCGAAGCTAGCGTGGCCGACATCATCGCTCGCGGTCCCGGCCTTGCGGCGGCCGCTCGTCCGTCCCCGCAGCACCATCCTGCGGCGGGTGTGTCCGATCCTGCGGCGGCCGTTCGGATTGCAGTATCTCCCGTGCGCGCGCGAGCCGCCGCGACACCGCCGGCGGCATCGCCGCCAGAAAGCCGGCGATTTCCTGCCCCAAGGCCCGATCTTCCGGTTTTCCGGTGGCGGCGAGCGCGACGGCGGCCTCGGCATAGGCGCCGCGGATCTGCTTCTGGCGCGCCAGCGCCATGACATCTTCCGGCCGGCGCTCCTGGTCGGCCGCACGCACGAAGCTTTGCGCCCGCAGTTCGTTGAGCTGCGCGAGATTGAGCCTGCGCCCCTCGGCCCCAAGCCGGGCATCGAGATGGAGCGCGGCTGACCGCACGCGCTTCTGGACATGACCGCGCGCCCGCCGGGGTGTCGCTTCCGCCGCGACACCGCGCGCGCGCAGCTCATGCGCGAAGGTCTCACGCATATGATGGAGATCCGCCTTGCGCGGATTGAAGCGGGTTCCGTCCGCCCCTTCGGTCGCCACCGTCAGATGGACGTGGGGATGATCGGTGTCGGTATGGAGCGCCAGCATATAGGCATGGTTCCCCTCGAACAGGATTCGCGCGAATGCCTGCGCCGCATCATGGAGCGTCTCGGCGTCGGTCGATCCCCCGGGCATCGACAGCACCAGCGACATCGACGTCGGCCGTTCCCGGCCATGTTCGTTCATGGCCTCGTCGAGCATCGCCCAGTCCTGAGCGATCGCCTTGAGCCGATCCGGCTCGGTGATAATCTCGCCCTCGCTCGATCGGACGGCGAGCTTCCCGTGGCGCGCCACATAGCCGAAATGCTCGGCGACATGATGAGCGCCATATTGCTTGCCGGAGACCTTCACCATCACCTCGGGCGCCTTGCGCACGATCCGCTCGAGCTTGGCGCGCGCCTCGGCCTGGCCCATCGACATCGGCCGGGCGGCCCCGCCCCCGCTTCCGCCCGGTTTGATCCGAACATAGGCGCCGCGCAGGGTCCGCTTGCCGCCTGCCGGCGGCCGCCAGGCCTCCATCAGGCTGGGAAGCGGGAGAACCCCCTCCTCCTCACGCATCGGCCATGTCCCAGTAGCGAAGATCGCCCTTGAGCGCGGCCCCGAGACCGGCGAGCGCATCGACGATCTCGGACCTAAAGCTTGCGACCCTGGCCGCTTCCCGCGCGACGTCGAGGCCGGATTCGACCATCACCGAGGCGTTGAGCGCGCGGGTCGCCTGGTTGAGGTTGATCCCGATCCGATTGAGCTCGCGCCACGCCTGCGCGACGGCCGCCCGCTCCTCGCGCGGCAAGGGCGCGTTTGCGCGCAAGCGCCGCGCCAGCAACGTGGTGATCCAGTCGGTACGCTTCATCCCCAGCACATCCGCCGCGCGGTCGAGCGCGGCGATCTCTTCCGGGATCAGCCGAACCTCGACCCGGCAGGTTGCGCGCTGGCGGGCGCGCGGCGCCTGATGCCCCTCCCCCGCCTCCATGGCCAAGGCGTCACCGATCAAGCGGCGCAGCAGCGCCGAGCGGCCGCCCGATACCGCCGCGAGCGCGGCGAAGCGCTGGGCGACATCATCGTCGAGCCGAAAGGTGAGGACGGGCATGTCCCCAACGCTATTGTCATACATCCCCGGCGCCAAGCCTATCCGGCCCTCACCTTTACTCAACTCATCTTATAGTCTGCTTGGGCAGACTTTCGTTCTTCGGCCAGCAAACCCCTCTCGAACATCGATCGTCCGCAGCAAGGGGCGGCGCCTTCGGCGCCGCCCCCGCCCATCGACACGAAAAGGGCCGCACCCCGAAGGGTACGGCCCAAACCATCGTGCAAGATAAACTACGAACGCGGAGGAGGCGGGTCAGTTGTTGGCAAGGCCTCGCTTCTCTCGCCGGTCGGACCGATCGACGAGGCAGCGACTTCACGCTCGCGGCCATCCTCGAAAATCACCGTGACCAAAGGCGCCAGCGGGAGCCACGCAGGGAAGCCGTCGACCAAGACCGGTAGTCTAGGAGATCGGATCGGCGCGGAGGGTTTGTCCGTGAGGCCCGATCGAACCGGATCGCGGTCGGTGGGGGCCAATGGCTGTGCCACAGGCGCCCGCGGAGGGACCGGCGCCGGGTGCGTCTGCTTGAGTTCGGCGATGAAGCGCGATCCTGCGGCGAGCGTTGCGCCGGCGTCGCCCCAGCTGGCGACATATGCCTCGACCTCGGCAGGGTAGTCCCTCGCCGTCCGGTGCAGATCATAGAGAAGGCGAATAGGCGCAAACGGCAGGGCCGCCTTGAGATAGGCCGGCATGTCGCCATAGGCGGCATAGAGCGAGACGAACTGCTTGGATCGGCCGAGTGCCGCCGCGATCTCGACCTGGTTCATCCCGCCCTTCAGCATCCGGGCGATCGCATGGGCGAGCTCGACCGACGACAGATTGGCGCGCTGGTCGTTCTCGACGATCTGGTCGGCCAGCAGTTGCACCCCCTCGCCGACCGGCACGACGATCGCGGGGATCGTGGCAAGGCCCGCCAGCTGCGATGCGCGGAAGCGGCGCTCGCCCAGACTTATCCGGTGCATGCCCTTCGCGTCGGGCGGCGTGACCGTGATCGGCTGCAGCACGCCGCGCGACGCGATCGAGGCGGCCAGCTCGGCGAGCGCGTCATCGTCGAAGCTGCGCCGGGGATTGCCGGGGTCGGGCAGGATGCGCGCAAGTTCGATATCCTCGACCCGGCGCGCCCGTTCATGGTCGCCGACAAGAAGTCCGAACTCCTCGATGCGCTCGTCGAACTTGCCCATCAGGCGGCCGCGACCTCCTGGCTTGTCATGCGCCCCTCGATCTCGGCGAGCACCGCGCGGATCTCCTCGGCCGCCGCCTTGGCGCCGCTGCCGTTCTCCTGCCATACCGGACGATGATTTTCCGCGGCATGCTTGTAGGTCGGCCGCGCCTTGATGAAGGCCGGGAACATGAGCTTCTCGCCGACCGCATGCGCGAGCTTCACCGCATTCTCCATCTCGCGCCGGTCGAACGGATTGACCATCGAGGGGAGGAGCCCGAGGAAAGCGATCTTGCGGCCGGCGCGCGCGGCCTCGGCCTTGCGCAGCGCGGTCAGCAGCATCTTGGCGCATTCGACCGAATCCTCGGCAACCTGCACCGGCGCGATCACGGCATCGGCGACCGCCATCGCGCTCAAGGTGAGCTCGTCCCACTTCGGCCCCGTGTCGATGACGCAATAGTCGAAATGCGGGCGGAGCGCCGGGAAGCGCCCGATGAAGTCGCGCACATCCTGCGCCGCCTTGACCATCTGGAGACGGGGATCGGCACCGAGCACGGTTAGCCCGGCCTGCCCGTCGGCGCACAGGGCAGCGGCAGGATCGAACAGGTCGGCGGAAAATCCGCCTTGCCGCTCGGCGCCCAGGCGCCGCGTCGAGCTGCCCTGCGGGTCGAGATCGACGAAGGCGACGCGGCGCTCAGGCGGTTCAGCAAGATACCAGGCGAGATGACTGGCGAGGAAGGTCTTGCCGACCCCGCCCTTGAGCAGGCTGACGACGATCGTCTTCATGACCGCCGCACCTCAGCAATAGTCGTCCGGACCATCGCGCAGGTTGCGCTCATAATGATCGCGCGAGGACCAGTCGCCGCCACCGCCAATGCCGGGACCGACATAGCGGAACAGATAGACGGTGAGGGCGAAGCAGCCGAACGCGAAGAGAAACGCGTGATCGGGATGCGCGGCGAAATATGCGGCCATGATAGGTCTCCTTGGAGCCGGTGAAGGGCAAAGCGAACGGCGCCACTGGCGCCGGCCACGCGCAATCGCGCGGCATCTCGGACCCGCGCCCTCCCCTCCCACATTTGCGGACGCGGCGTCCGTTGCCCGCATAGTCTGCTCAAGCAGACTTGGGCGGGCCATCCCCCCGGTCGGGGGGATGGCTGCGCCGGATCAATATTCGTCGGCCAGCAGGATGGTGAGCACGCGCGTCGTGACCTCGGGGTTCGCGGCATCCGCCGAGCCATAGGCGAGCTCGAGGTCATAATAGTCGATCTTCCAGTAGAGGATCGCATCCTCGAACTCGAAGCGGCCGAAATCATGCTCGCCGATCGGATCGTTGTCGGGCGTGAAGCTGTCATAGTCGCGCACGATCCGGATGATCTCCGCGCGTCGGCGAAAGCCGCGGAACAGGGCGACCTCGCCGATCAGCGCCGCAACGCCGGCGGTCATCACGATCTGGTTGCGGCCCGGGCTATGGATGGACCGGCGAAGCGCGTCATTGAGTTCGGCGACGCGGGCGATCCGCTCGGCCTGGCTCATCGCATTCGGGGAGGATTGGGACATGAGAACGCTCCTGATCTGTCCGGCCCCGCCCGCCGGGGCCTTCCGACAGGCGTGCCAAGGGCCGGCGGCAGAGCGCGGCCGCGCACCGGCAGGGTCGCAACGGCAGTGGAGAAGCCCGCAAAGCGGGCTTGCGCGGGCGCGCGCGCCGGCCAGGCAAGCCGACAGGAGGAAGGTCTTGGCGGGCGGGATCGCGAAGAGATGATCGCGGTGTCCTGATCCTCTGGCTCCGCGGAGAGCCCGGCGCTATCCTCCGCTCATTATGACGAGCAGCGCCACTCTCTTCCGCCTTGCCCCGGCCTGGACCGCGTCACTCCAGGCGATGCGGCTGCGCCAGATCCTCGTCCGATCGCAATGCCGCCGCTGCGGCGGGTTGATGCGCGAGGATGTCGATGCCCTGATCGGGCTCCATGGAGCAGGCGCCAGCCTCATCGACCGGCAGGCCCGATGCCGCATGGTCGGCTGCGACGGCGCGGCCTATTATCTCGCGGCGCGCGGCCATGACCGTCCCTGGCACATATTGCTGCACGATGAGCACCTGCGCGCAGGCCTGGCCAACTGCCCTCCAGCGCGCGGCGCGACCGGCCGGGCCATCGTTTGCGCGCAGGGTTGAAGAGTGCGAGCAGCCACGGCAGGGATCGTCACCCGAATGGGCTGAGACTTGGCACAAGGCTCAGGGCGAAGCCTAGAGCCCGGTCCGGCCGCGCCGGAGCCGCCATTCTCAGGGCATAGATGCAGAGAAATCCGACTTTCAGACGGCAACCGCCCGTCGCAGATTGCCAAGTGCAGAACACAATTTCTGCGATACCTTACGGAGCTGCTGAAGCCTCTCCGCCGCCTCGTTCTCTTCGATCACGAGCGTCGAACGATCAGCCTGCCGTGCCCGGATCGCGATCACACGAAAGATGGCGGCCCATCGACTGGTCCGTTCGACTGTCAGCTTCGCCTGGCCATGGGCGAGCATCGTGCGCAGCCCTTCCTGGTGCCGAAATTCCGCCAGCAGGCTCGCGACACCCTTTCCCTCCACGGAAAAGGGGCCGCCCTCATTGACGAGTGCAGCAAGGTCATCGAGCCGTTGCCCGACCAAATGCCGTAGCTTCACCGACTGTCCTCGTCCCGGCTGAGCGCTCAGATGCAGCAAAGTCTCGGTAACGGCCACCTCCACCGCGGCGAAGCATTGCAGACAGGCACCGCGCCAGGCGTTCACCTCCTGGGTGACGCGCGCCCACAGGGCATCATCGCCGGCATTCGCTATCGCAGCCTCAATCGTCATTATCGCAGCATAGTCGCGGCATCTGAACAATCGGTTCTCGTCTTCGGCGCAAGCCGCGAGCGAAGCGCGGGGAATAACCGGGAGCCGAGCGGCTCCCGGTCGAGCCGTCAGGCAAAGGGATCGAATTCGGTGACGATGGCGACGCTGCCGTCGGCGTCTTCGGCGGTGATGACCCCGTAATGCTGCCCGATCGCGATGACGAAGGTGACCATCATGAGGCTGCGCGAGAGGCTGAAGGCGTGGCGGCGAGCGATTGCGATGTCGGTGAACATGTCGAGGCTCCTTTGCGCGCCGGCGGGTTCGTCCCGCTCGACAGGCGCCCGATGTGTCCGGCCGGTGGCCGCGATCACTTTTTTGGCTGGAGGCCCAAAAAGCCGTAGCGAAGCGACCGGACCCCTTGCGGGTTGATCGCAAAAGGTCACCGGGTGGACCAAGGATCGCGCCGATTGAGAGCGGGCGAACCCGCCGGCCAGGAGGCCAGGTCCCCGCCGATGTCGCGCCCCACCCCTTGCCCTGCCTGCCGCTCCATCCAACGGGTCCGGATGACAGGCCGCCGCTTGTCGGTTAGCCCCGCCGGATGCTGTTCCCGCTCCTGCTTGCCGCCGCCGTGGTCCCCAATGATCAGACCTTCGCCTGCACACCGACGCGCGTCTGGGATGGCGATGGCCCGATCTGGTGCCGCGAGGGCGCCCATGTGCGGCTCGCCGGCATTGCCGCGCGCGAGATCGACAACAGCTGCCGCCCCGGCCAGCCCTGTCCGAGAGCAAGTGGCCCGGCCGCCCGCGATGCGTTGGTGCGCCTGCTTGGCGGACCGCGCGGCCAGACATCCACCGGGCATATTCGCGTGGCTGGCCCCACCATGCGCTGCGTCTCGACCGGCGAAGCCAAGGGCAACCGGACCGGCGCCTGGTGCAACGCGCCCGGCATCGGCGATCTCAGCTGCGCGATGATTGCGACCGGCACCGTGCTGCGCTGGGAGCGCTATGCCAAGGGGCGATGCCGATCCCGCTGATCCGCTTGGGACCATGCCGCGCCTGAACAGGATAAGAGGCCCGGCGGCGATGCCGCCGGGCCGCCCTGTCCGAGCTCAGAAGGGGATTTCATCGTCTTCGGGCTCGTTGCCGCCGCCGCTATTCTCGTTGGACTTGGCGCGGGTGAGGAAGGTCACCTCGTCGGCGATGATCTCGACGCCGTAGCGTTCGATATTCTCGCTGTCGGTCCAGCGGGTGTAGTGGATACGGCCCCGGACCATGACCTTCATACCCTTGTCGACATATTGCTCGACCGTCTTGCCGACGCCGTTGAAGCAGGTGATCCGGTGCCATTCGGTGTCCTCGAGGCGGCGATTGTTGTCGTCGCGCAGGATCTTGCCGTTGCTGTCGCGCTTCGGGCGCGAGGTGGCGAGGCTGAAATGGGTAATGCGGGTGCCGCCCTGGGTGGTGCGGGTTTCCGGCGTGCCACCGACATTGCCGGCGAGGATGACGAGGTTCTGCATGGCCTGAGTTCCTTCGATGTGGGTCCAAGGGACCGTCCCTTCGACTGATCCCCGGCCAAGGCGGACAGGACGGCCCATCCACCGGCAGCGCAGCGCCGGGGAACCCCGAGACAAGGGGTGGTGCGGGCAGCCGTGGCACACGGCAACTCGGCCCGATGGCTTGCGGGTTGGATGGGCCGGACGGCCGGCTTAGGGGTCAGATGAGGAGAAGGACGGTGCGTCGCTTGGGCCATGACCGGAGCCCACCCAGCGAAACCGCCGATATTGCCGGCTTTGCCGAGCACGCCGGTCCGGCATCTCGCGGACCTTACGCCCGTGCCTTATCTGCCCGTCCCTTGAGCCGCAGGACGGGATTGTAGATCCTTCGCATGGCCACTCGCGGGCTCGACACGACGTCCGTTGCACGATCACGCGGAGGGGGAAGAGGAGGTACGCAAGGTGGCGGCGCCTGGCGTGGCTGGCCTCAGGCAGGCCGCCACGGCATCGAGGAGCTGCCCGGTCTCGCAAAGCACGGCGCCGATGTCGCAGGCATAGCCACCTGCCACCAGCGCGTCGATCCGATGCACGGCATAGGCCGGGCCGAGGCTCTTGATGAAATCGGCCAGCGGACGACCGGGCGCCGGCAGGCCTAGCTGCCGCGCCTCGTCGAGGGCGCGGACAAGGTCATGACGGATATCGCGGGCCAGCGCATCGTCCGTCCAGCCATGACCCAAAAGATGCGCCTTCAAACCCAGTTCGCAGGAGATCGCGAGCAAGTGCAGTGCCGGCGCAAGCGCAATAGGCGCGCCAATCTGCGCGCCGCGATGAAATTCGCGCGCTCGATCGAGAAACACGGCTGCAAGCACCGGATCGCCGGGCGCCGCCAATCTTTCGATCGCGCGCCAGCGGCGCGGCGTCAGCTGGCGGAGCCAGGAGGGACCGGCCTGGTTGCGAAGATGCCGTAAGTAAGCGCCATCGGCTTCGTCCACATCGCGGCCTGTCGACCATAAGGACAGCAGCTTCGCCTTCCAGTGGCGGCCATGCGCGGCGCGGAAGGCAAGGAGCGCGCACGCACTGGCGCGATCGGGCATGAACATGATGCGGAACCTCCGAAGGGAACAAGGGACGCATCCGCCCCGCCCCCTCCCCTCCGGCACCGGAATCCGCGAGATTGAGAAAAGCCGGCCGCCGAAGCGGCCGGCACGGCGGTCAGCCGCGAGATAAAGCCGCCGGCGGCGTTCCGAGCGGTCCGCGGCGATCGACGACATGGATGCCGCGCGCCTTGGCCTCGACCACCAGCCTTTCGGTGACGCCGTTGCCCTGGAAGGCAATGACGTAGCGCGGCTTGACCGAGAGCATCTGCTCGTTGCGCCGGAAGCCGGCACGATCGCCAAGCTTGCGATCAAGGCCGAACCGCAGCTGCTGGATGCCGTTCTGCTCGGCCCAGGATGCTGCAAGACGCTCGATGCCCTTCATGTCGCCGCCATGGACGAGATACATGTCGCCCACACGTTCGCGCACGGCCTTGAGGGTCCGCAGCAGATTGTCGGCAAACTGCTTGGCCTCGTCGTCGCTGGCGAAGCGAAGGCGCCCGCCGGCGAAGACCACGGGCGTGCCATGGACCATATTGGCATCGCGCACCCGCTCGCGCCGCGCCTGCAAATAGGCCCGGCCATCGACGATCGCAGCGGTCGTGCCGAGCGAGATGCGGTTGCCGGTCGCGGGCACCCAGGAGCGGCCGGTCTCATGCAGATAGTGGCGCGCCGCGGTGTCGCGCATCCCCTCATAGGCCTGGGCGGACTGCTCGACCTTGCGGGCGAGATCGATCTTGTCCTCGAGATCAGCGGTCGCGATCTCCGATCCGTCCTGCTCGGCGAGCAGGAGCCGGATCTCGTCGGTCAGGCGGTCGATCAGCTGATGCTTCTTGGCGGCCGCGCGGTGGAAGAGATTGACGAAGCCCCAGCCCAGATCCTCGATGTCGCGTTCGAGCGCGGTGAAGGGGAAGAGCGCGAAGAGATCGCTCCAGATGGCGCTGACGGTCTGTTCGAGCGCTTCGGCCGGCGGCGGCGCTTCCATCGAGCGTTGGTCGCCCATCAGGTCGAGATGGCCGAGTTCGAGTGCTTGGAGCACTGCTGAAAGGGAGCTGGTCATGAGGGATTGCCTTTCCGTGTCGCAGGGCCGGCGGCCTTCCCGCCGGATGCGCACCCTCCGGGCCATCGAAAAAGCGGCGGCGGCACCGCCGGGCAACGCCCAAGGGGAACCCGATAAGGTCCGGGTGGTGCGGGCAGGCGCGCCTCGGCGCGCCAACACGGCCGGAGCGTTCGGGTTGCCGCCGCCAGCGCGATGGCCCATGTGCCGCATCCTCTGGCGAAAGGCGCGAAGGCCCTGTCGCGTCAGGCATTCATGACGCAGAGGACCTTAAGAAGGGCACCCGCAACCCGATCTCCCGATACGCACAGGACGGCATGAAAGCGCGTCGCATCGGAAGAGCCCGGCCGTCAGGCCTTCGACCGTGAGGCCAGATCTTGGGCCGCGTCGCGCTTGGCGGCTGCCGCCTTGCGTTCCGAATAGCGGTCCACGAGTTGATCGGCATGGCGACGTGTCAGCACCGTGAAGCGCACCAGCTCCTCCATGACGTCGACGATCCGGTCATAATAGCTTGAGGCACTGAGACGGCCGTCCTCGTCGAACTCCTTGAACGCCATAGCAATGCTCGACTGGTTGGGGATGGTGAACATGCGCATCCACCGCCCGAGCAGCCGCAACGTGTTGACCGCGTTGAACGACTGCGATCCGCCCGAAACCTGCATGACGGCCAGGGTCCGGCCCTGGGTCGGACGCATGCCGCCGAATTCGAGCGGCAAATGGTCGATCTGCGCTTTCATGATGCCGGTGATCTGGCCGTGCCGTTCGGGACTGCACCAGACCATGCCCTCGGACCAAAGCGCATGCTCGCGAAGCTCATGCACCGCCGGGTGATCATCGTCCTTGATCTGGTCGGGGAGCGGGAGATCGGCCGGATCGAAGATCCGCACTTCGGCGCCGAAGAGGATGAGCAGCCGGGCCGCTTCCTCGACCGCGAAGCGACTGAACGACCGCTCGCGCAGCGAGCCGTAGAGGAGGAGGATGCGAGGTTTCGGCTCAAGCGCGCCGAGCCCGGCGGCGAGATCGGGCCGGATCATTGCACGGTCCAGCGCGGGCATGTGATCGGGTTCGGGAAGGATACGAAGACGCGACATCAGGCAATCCATTTGTACAAAAGGGCGGCGCTCGCCGGGCATAGCGATCGGAACTCGGCCGATTGCGCGATGACGGCAGGAACGTCGGTCCGTTCGGCTGTTTCATAGCCGTGACGGCGAAAGAAAGGCTCGGCGGTCGTGGTGAGCAGGTACAGGCTAGTCGCGCCCTCATCAGCTGCAGCGCGTTCGACTGCCGTGAGAATGGCACCGCCCAATCCGCATCCGCGCCGATCGGCCTTCACGACCAGCGAGCGCAGCAGGCGGTCGGAGCCGTCGCCTTCGATCCCGCCATAGCCGACAAGGCCAACATCATCCTCGAACCGAAAGAAGCGGCGTCCCGCCTCGGCGAGATCACTGGCAGGCAGACCCGCCGCGCTCAGCTCCGCCATCAGGTCGGAAAGCGACCTGGAATCCAGCAGTGTAGCGATCATGCAGGAACGCGTTGCTCGTACCAGGGCCGCGTCTTCTTGACGATGCTGACGACAGACAGCATTACCGGCACCTCGACCAGCACGCCCACCACGGTCGCGAGCGCGGCCCCGGAATTGAGGCCGAACAGGCTGATCGCGGCTGCAACCGCGAGCTCGAAGAAATTGGACGCGCCGATCAGCGCGGCCGGAGCGGCGACGCACCAGGCCACGCCGAAGCGCCGGCTGAGCCAATAGGCCAGGCCCGCATTGAAGTAGACCTGGATGAGGATGGGAATGGCAATCAGTGCGATGACCAGCGGATGAGCCAGGAT
>Ga0075012_10002696_pt1 | contig 17268 bp, 17 predicted proteins | sample All_14_2_FD_71474 | JGI IMG/M metagenome (GOLD analysis project Ga0075012, IMG submission 71474) | Freshwater microbial communities in response to fracking from Pennsylvania, USA - Allegheny Zone_MetaG_DW_15 | ecosystem: Environmental > Aquatic > Deep subsurface > Groundwater > Drilled... | reverse complement strand
AGAGTCCGTGGTGGAGATGCAACTCGACCATGCAGTGAAAGACACCAACGGGCGGGCTTACAACCGCACGGAGTTTCTCCTCAAGCGCATTGAGATGATGCAGGCTTGGGCGGACTACCTCGATGAATTGAAGTCAGGGGCCTCACGACTGCGCCACCCTGCACTGCCTGAGTTCCGCCCTGTGACGCAACGGACGCTTGCCTGCGCATGACCGTGTCCGGCCTACGGTGCTACCGCCGTAGGCCAATGCACACACAAATGTGACTGTCCAGGGCTCCTATAGGTGAGTGACCAAGAACCCTTGGACGGGCTCAACCAAATGCTGCTTGGCAGGGGCCTCCTGCAAAACGCAGCGAGAGCCCCCGTGAACTCACTTGTGAGTGAGTCGCGATCCCGATCAGCGTGGCATCTAGGCTTCAGACATGGTGCGAGATGGTCCGAAAAGGTCCGTTGACGCTCAGCTAGTCATTTTGTGGTGCGAACTGTCCGGCTGTTTTGACCGCACAAATCGCAAACTGCCGTTTGCGCAAATGCTCAACTTGGCTCATGTCCCCGGTGACGGTTTGACCAGGGACTCCACCTAAGTTGGATGAAGCCTATATGTCAAGTAACCTAATTGCCAGCGCGCGAACAATCGACGTCTTGAAGCCTGAAGTCCGCCGTCTTAACGACGGATGCGGACTCCATATCCGCCAAACCCAAAAAGGGAGAAAGTTTTGGTACCAAGACTACACACGCCACGGGAAACGTACATCGATCGGGCTGGGGCCGTATCCTGAGGTCGGCTTATCAGAAGCCCGTAGGCGTTCGCTCGATGTCCGTCGGCAAGTGGCCCACGGCATCGATCCGAAAGCAGCCCGGGCAAAATCCAAGCAGAGCCACGATGATCCCAATCACCCGCGCTCGGTCAGGTCGATTGCCACGCAATGGTTCGCCACGCAGTCCGTCGGATGGTCGGCAGATTATGCGAAAACGACGGATTGCAGGCTAAACGCCCATGTCCATCCGGCGCTGGGACATCGCCTCATCGACACCGTTGAGACGAAGGAAATAACGCAGCTCATCGCAACCATTTGCGCCTCAGGCACGGTTGACACCGCCGGGCGAGTTCTGAGCATATGTCGGCGGGTTTTCGACTACGCGTTGTCCGTGGGGCACATCACGGCTAACCCATGCGCGTTGGTCAAAGAAGTGATCCCAGAGGTGCCGACAAAGCACCGTGCCGCGCTGACCACACCATTTGAGCTAGCCGACCTGTTACAGCGTTTGCGGAGCTTCCGCGGAACTTTCGTAGTGCAGTGCGCCTTGGAACTGACCATGTCGACGTTTCTGCGCTCAGCCGAACTGCGCGGCGCCCAATGGAGCGAGATCAATCTCGATCAACAGCTGTGGGTCGTCCCGGCCGAGCGCATGAAAGGAAAGAAAGAGCGCAAGCTGAACGGCGCCGCGCACTACGTGCCGCTGTCCAGGCAAGCAGTCGCGACCCTGCGCAAACTTAAGGCAATCACTGGACACACGGGCTACGTGTTTGCGGGTCAAGGCCGCAAGAATCCGGTCATCTCTGGCAACACTATTAACAACGCGCTACGTCGTACAGGGATCTCGACGTGCGAGGAACAAAGCGCTCACGGATTCCGAGCGACTGCCCGCACCATGGCGGTTGAGCAACTGCACTTCGAGGACAGGCTCGTCGATCTGCAGCTTGATCACGTCGTGAAAGACTCCAACGGTCGCGCATACAACCGAACCCGGATGCTCAAGCAGCGCGCCGTCATGATGCAGCGGTGGGCCGACTATCTTGACTGGCTGAGGGAGCTGCCCGCAAGCGCGCTGGGGCCGTTCACCAGCGTTGACGTGCCCGCTGCCGTTCGCGCCCCCGCTGGCTGTCACTGTGCCGAGCACAACCCGACTCATCCCGGAGAACCTCCCGCTAGTTCGCATGTCGAGGCCATGGCTCACTGAAGCCGACCTCTCCCCTCTGCCACGCGCTGAGACGTGGACACGGAGGCTCTCTACATCACTCCCCGAATCCTTCAACAAGGAGATTTTGATGATCATCCGCAAATCGCTAAAGCAGTACGCGCTATACCGCTACGGTGGCACGTCCGATGGCAAAAACATGGAAGTAAGGATTGGCAACGTGCCTCTCGGCACGAAGCCAGACAGCATTCCTGACGACATCGTGCAGGACTTGACACCGCGAGAACTGAACGAGCTCAAGGACGTGCTTGTGAAGGACCAGCGTGACCTACTCGACCAGAAGCTGTCATCTGTCGAAGACGATCTGAAAGAGATTGCCGAAGCCGTAAAGGCGGGTGTGCTCGATGGTCAATCGGCAGCGAAGTTGGGCGTCGCAGCAAAGGATTTTCTAAAGACCTTGCCGAAAACGAAGCGCCAGTTCGGATCCGCGCAAGACGGCACGACGATTGACATCCCGTTGCCTTCGGCCCCGTGATCTAACGACTGCGTTCTTCGTGACGCATCACAGGCGGACTTCGAACCCGTCGGCGCATTACGAATTCGCAGTCACCCACTCGACATCGCTGAAGTCTTGACTCCGCCCCAGCCAGCCTACCCGTATACGCCTTCGGCGCATACGGGGCCTGGCGAGGGGTGCGCGCAAGCGCCCCCCTTCGAACCCCCCTGATAACGACTGCGTCATGCCCTCCAAGAAAGCTGATGACCCACTCGATCTCGTCGCACTTCGGCTACCCCGTTCAGAACTCGCCTCTGCGCGGGCTGAGGCCGAGGCGACCGGTCACACATTGAGCGACGTTATTCGGACTCGCATCTCCAGCTGCGCGGTCAAGCCGCTTGGTAAGCCTCGTCCTCAGAAGCGCAGCGTTTTACCGATCGACGGCGTGGGTCGATGCGATCCCGAGTTGACTCGACATATTGCGGCCATTGGCAGCAATCTGAATCAGATCGCCCGTGCGGCCAACACCGCAGCGGTAGCCGGGACCTCGCTTCAGGTGATAACACTGTTGGCTCAACTTTGCGCAATCGAGCGTGTGCTCTGCAGCTTGCTTCGGAAATGCGACGAGAAAGGACGCTGACATGCACATCAAGTTTCTGACGCACGGGACAGGGGACCCGTATCGCGCGGTGACCTATCTGCTCGCATCCCGTGACCATGCTGGCCGCCCGCGTGCCGAGGTCATTGTTCTGCGTGGCAATCCTGTCATCGTTGCAGAGGTGGCGGCGGGACTGCAGACCGTGCACCGGTACACGTCCGGAGTCATCAGCTGGTCGCGCGAAGACGAGCCCACCGGCGACGAGATCAATGCAGTCATCAACGATTTCGAGCGCACGGCCTTTGCAGGGCTCGATGCCGACCAGTACAGCTGGTGCGTCGTCCTGCACACCGATGCCGATGGCAGCAAGCATGTGCACGTCTTAGCAGCCCGCGTTGAGTTGAAGTCTGGCAAGTCACACAACATCGCACCTCCCGCCTGGCAAAGGGCCTTTGACCCATTGCGCGACTTCTGGAATCACACCAAGGGCTGGGCTCGCCCAGACGATCCATTGCGTGCGCGGTCGCTGCAACAGGGACGTTTCCGACAGGCCAGTTTGGCCGCCAATCGGAAGAACGAGGAGCTCCTCCGGGAAGCAAATGAGCTAGGCCTGCACGTCAGTGATTTGACCGACGAACTGGCCGTCGAGCCCGATCCCAAGCGCCAGATCACGGACTGGCTGTTGGAACAGATTTACCTCGGCGAGATTGATACCCGCGACGACTTGCTCAACGCATTGAAGAAGTTGGGCACCCTGAATCGCGTGGGTTCGGACTACGTGTCGATTCGACTGGAAGGGCACCCTCGCCCCCTGAGGCTGAAAGGTGCCATCTATGGGGACGACTTCGACGCTGCATCCATTAGAGATCGAGTCAATCAGCCACAAGACAAGACGCCAATGCGGGGTCCGCCCGACTTGCAGGTCGCGGAGCAGGCTCGTCGCGAACTAGAGGCAGCCATTGAGCGCCGAGCAGCCTACAACCGCAAGCGCTATCCGGCGCCGACACCGTCACCCCCCCCTACTCCTTTGCCCACTGAAGGGGATGAGGATTCACCAGCACTCATCACCGATAAGGACCACCATGACCGAACTCGAAACGCAGTTCTGCAAAGCCTTGCACGAGCTTTTCAAGCAGCAAGAAATTCAGTCCGACGGTTTGTCACGGCTTGTGCATCAGCAGTCCAATCATCTGAACTCCTCAGCAGCGCAGGTCACCTCGCTCAGCGAACAAGTGCATCTGTTGACGCAGCGTGTCACGCAGTTGAGCGCGCAAGTGCAGCAGTTCAGCGGTCAATTGACGCCGCCAACCGAGTTGAACGATCAGAATTGATCAACCCCGTTGAGCAAGAAGTCGGATCCAAGATGACCGTAAAGCCCAGGGCATAAGGTCTGCCAGCACCGACGGAGAAGCGTTCTTCCTTCAACATGATTCGTCACTACTCTCCTCTGATGCAGGAGCACCTTGAAGCACAATTCTCTTCATTCGATCTCTGGATTCGGCAACGAGGATCGTTGCCAGCTGAATTAACCAGGGCATCAGCTTTTGCAAATCCTCAGCGGTCAGATAGCGCAAAACGAAACCCTCAGCCAGTGGGAGTTTTCGCCAAGCGTCCGATGGAATGGATGCACGCAACAACTCAGGGAAGTCTGCCTCGGGCCACAACTGCCTTGGTTGACCTGCTACATCTAACTTAGTCGAATGGAGCAACTTGAGCTCCCATGAGTAGGCTTTCGCTAATTGGCATGGTGCGCACCTCACCTCGGCTCTTCCGTGGTCAAGTCGACATTTGCCGACACTGCCGCAGATCTGGCAGGTGGATTGCATCCGCATAACAGCTTTACGCGCAAAACCCCAGGCAACCAGATCCGCCCCATGGCCACCTGCGCCGCTGTAAAAAGATGCCTCCTCGAGAAGCGCACCGTCAAAACTCTTGCCAGTGGTCTGCCGGTATGCCTGCGCGCAACGCTTGGCAATTTGCCCCCACGGCCCGGTTGCGTCGGGGTCGAGCAGGTGTTCAGTGATCCTCATGTGATCCCTCGCTTTAAATGAAGCCAATGTGGCGCTGTTGGGGAGAGCGTTGCTGGCGCGCCATTTGTGCGTACTCAATGTCGGCAGGCTCAATTTGTCGTCGCATCTTCGAAGCCGCGTGTGCAACTGCTGCTTCCAAAAGCCCCGCGACCTCCCGCGGCGTGCAAACGGTCAGCCGTTCCGCGACTTCAGATTCCAGCTCGTCGGGGAAGACAGATCCCCATGCTGACTGACGATGTCGAGCGCGATACACACTTCTCGCGATGTCGATCATCTGTGACGGAGTTGGCTCCGGGATTTCGAATTCTGCAAAGCGCGAGCGCAGCGCGCCCTCCACCTGTTCAATGTCGTTGCATGTTGCGAACGCCATGACATGTGAAGCGTCGATCTCTACCTCGATGTACTCATCGGCAAAGTGAGTTGCGGATGAGCGCTCCAACAGTCCGTAGAGGGGACCAATCGGTGGGTAGTTTCCGCTGCAAGCTTTATCGAGCTCGTCAAGAAGCAACAAACCACACGCAAACGGTGACTGGAGCAAGGACCAGACAGCACCAGGGCGTGCCGACGACCACGACGAATGTGATCCCGACAGCAAAAAGCCTGCCGTGGTGGTGGCCAGATCGACCCTGCGTGTCGGCACGCCCAAGCAGCGAGCCAGCGCTTCGCAAAAGGCAGTTTTGCCAACACCTGGGCTCCCAGACAGCAGAATGGGCGGCAGCGTGAAGATGCGGCCTGGCGTGATTTCCGCTAATGCCGCACGTTGTCGAACAAGCTCAATCACTGGCTCAAAGTGCGGAAACGATCGAGACATCTGCTCGACGTCAAAGGCCGCTGGCGGCGTAGCCAGCTTGCGCACCGCGCCAAGCTTTTTCGCCTTTTTCAGCTCACCCTCCAACGCTCGATCGAGATTGTTCTTGAATGAGGCAAGTCGCAGGTCGATGGCGTCCATGTCAAACAATCGGCACTCGCCGGGTGCGATCGTTTCCTCGCCACTGCACGTACTGGCAAGCAATCGATTCAACTCGCCGTCGTGTCGAGAGATGGTGCTTCTCAACATCACGATCTGTGCAGCCAGATCACGGTCTGCGGAAAGCCTGCGAGTTTTTGGGGTGGTGTTAGTCGACGTCATGTTGACCTCACTTCAGGCGCCGCAGCTTTTTGTAATACTGCTCACGCGCCTTCCAAACCGCAGCAGGCAGGCCACCGCAGCCTGGCAAGACGCCCATTGCGCAATGCCTCCAGGCCTCAATGGCCACGTCTGCCTCGAGGGCCTTGCGGTACAGGTCAGGCTTGAGCAACTGCAGGACACGCAAGGCGTGAACGCCGTCATACCGGAGGTCGTAAACACGTCGGTTTTGCTTACTGGTGCGGCGGACAACTACAAGGCAGGACTGCAAGCCCAGGACTTCTTGGAAGCGCTCCACCGTGTCACGGCAGTTTTGGACCACAGACAAGCACAGCCTGTACGTCGGGTTCTTCCGACCAGGTTGGCTTTGCTTGCTAATGAGCACGCAGCCATCACCATCAAACAGGCCAGCCGCCCAAGCGAGCTTTCGCGGATCGGCGTCGTACCCCCCGAGGGGGCTGAACTTCAGAGCAGGAGTCATGGTTTCCTTTCGTTGCTACGATGCATTTCTGATGTCTTGCGTATTGCTAGACGTGCTCAGTATATGAAGAGAAACTGATTTTGTGTAGCCGTCTAGCAATACGCTTTGCTCTGATGCAAAAAAGCTACAATGCGAGTAATAGGAGAACTGGCATGACACGAACCCAGCTAAACGTGCGCGTAAGCGAAACCCTCGAGCGTGCGATTGACGAGAGACGCATCGAACTCCGCGAGACGCTAGGAACGATTCCCACGCGCTCGGACGTTCTTCGCCTGGCGCTAGAGGCCTACCTGGGAATCCAGATGGGCCCTGAGGACGCAGACGGCAGGACCACGAGCGGCCCGAAGTTGCGCAAGGCATCCGCTGCAACCAAAACAACGAGGTCAAAGGCGGGGTAAGCAGGCACCTATGCCAACCTTGCACACGACCGGTCGAGGCGTGCCTTGTTGTTGATTTTGGTGAGGTGCAGATGCGCAAAGAAGACGTTCGTACGCAAAGCCCGGTGCACTCTGATGTGGTCGCCACCATGGAGACGCGCAAAGAACTCGCTCGGCTTTTGCGCACCACTTTTGAAACATCTTCGGATGCACGACGCTGGTGGCAATCGCCCCATCCGATGCTCAACGGTGTCGCTCCGGCGGTTGCCGTAAGGACAGCGGCCGGAGCCCTTCAGTTGCGTGACATGCTGATTGCCTTGCGTTATGGGGGGGTCGTTTAGCAGGCTGCTTAGATAACCTCACCCAGGTTCACGCCTGGGACGCGTGAGACGTTATCAGCGTAGTACGACTTGACTGCCACACCGCATGTCACGTCAAAAATCAGTTCGATCATCAGCCGTCCAGGACGGCATTGCGGCCATTCGTGGAGTGTTTTCAGCGAGGCTCAAAACAACATCCCCGCCCGCATCTGCGCATAGTCGTCCTTCGTGAAAGCTGGCGGCGCCAACAAATTGCGGGCCAAGTCGCGTTTGCGCTCCATCAGCTTCTGAAGTTGCATGTCGAAGCTGTGCTCTGGGTTATCGGGCAAGACAGCCATCGGGTAGTAAACGTGAACGTCTTTGGTCTGACCAATCCGATACACGCGGTCTGAGCACTGGTCCTCCACCGCGGGGTTCCACCAACGAGACAAGTGGATGACATGATTGGCCGCTGTCAGGGTCAGACCAACCCCACCCGCCTTGGGTGACAGGAGCATCACATCGAAGCCACTCTCACGCTGAAATCGGTCGACTCGATCCTGGCGCTGGGTGGTGCCAACCTCACCATTGATGATCATGGGCAAACGCGCCAACCCATAGCGACGCTGAAGGATGGTTGGCAACTGCGTCGCATCCTGCAGATCAAGGGACTCCAGGAAAATCAACGCCTTCTCGTCCTTCGCCGCAATCTCATCGAGTACATCAATGGCGGCAGCCATGCGAGCTGATTCCATGGGGTCCAGAACCTCGCCACGCTCAAGGCCGCCATCCATCAATATCGGATGAAGGGAGACGCGGCGCATGTTGTGGATCAACTCCAGCATGGCCCCTTCGCCAGTCATGGTTTGCTGCTGAACAGCTCTCACGTACGCGTCGAGTTGTCGTGGCGGCATTGGGCGTTGGATGGGATGCTCAATCTTCTTCGGAAGTCCCTGAAGCTTCTCAGACTTCAACCGACGCAGCACCAGTTTCGGCGCCCCCTCTATGTCGCTCTCTTCGTGCCACACCTGGTCTCGCAATGCTCGAACGTTGGCACCCTCTACCTCGTACTTGGCACTGAAGGACTTCAAATCCCCCAGTGCGCTGGGCTGCACGGCATCCGCAATGCACCAGAGGTCGGCAAGTCGGTTCTCGACCGGTGTTCCCGTCATGGCCATGAAGAACTCAACGTTCAAGGCTTTCACGGCCGATGTCACTCGCGTACCAGGAGATTTGATCTTTTGCGCCTCATCCAGCACGACAGCGGCATACCGAATCGCCCCGAAGCTGAGCTGGTAGTCGGATATCGCCTCATAGTTCGCCAAGACAACATCCGCTTGGCTCAAGCGGGTGGTGTCAAGGCTGGCCGTGCCATCGCTGTGCCGGCCTCGTTTCAGTTGCTTCACATGTTCGCCATACACGCGAACGATGTCGCCCAAGCCCGGGCTCCATAGGTGTTCGTCGTGCTCCTTCTCCCAGTTGCGAAGCAAGCCGACAGGCGCAACCAAAAGCAGTGGCTGCCGCTCAATCAAACCGGCAGACATCAACTCTCTCAACCAGGCGCAAAAGGCCAGCGCCTGGAAGGTCTTGCCCAAACCCATGTCATCACACAGCATGGCACCGCTGCTTCCGGCAATCCAATGCCGCTGCAACCAGGCCAGGCCAACCTCTTGGTGAGACTTTGGTGAGGTTCGCACCAACGATGGCCAAACCAATGACCCTGGCCGTTTTTGCGCACTCGATCGACTGAACCCGACTTCTTCGAAGTTCGTCTCAATGACAAGCACCTTCGCTTCGTTGCCACTCCCGCCGTCTTCCGATGGCGGATCAACAAGCCGTCCTTGGGTGCGTGCATCAACTTTGGCCTTCAAGCTCTCCAAGGCTTGAAGGTTGGCCTGACTCACAGGCACCTTGGTCTCACCCACAGCGATCGTGCTCTGCCCACTCTGCAGCGCCTCTGCCATGGCCTCGCAGACCGATGCAAGCTGCTCTCGCTCCAACGGCACATCCACACCCTGCAGCCGTATGCCGTACTGGGTTGGAGGCGCCCACGACTGAGCCGGGATCTTGATCCACGGCAAAACGGGAGCGACCCATTCAGCCACATCGACCACACGGTCGGCAAAGCGCTCCGTCTCCACAAACACCGATGGGGCGTCCTCTGGCTCATTGAGCAACTCACGGATGACCGCCTCTGGATGCAAGGCAGCCCGCTTGCGTTGCTCCGCTGGCGCCTGTCTCAACTTGCGAACCGCAGTCAGAGCTTTCTGCAATCCCTTCTCTGCAATGACGTAAAGCCCTTGATTGACCGGGAAGGCTGATGCCCCCTCGCGCAGTTGATCAAGCCGTTTGACGAAAATCTCTTCGTCGGCCACCGGCAGGGCAGCGACATGTTCAGTGTCTTGCCCATCTTCGGTTCTGCGTTCGGTCAACAAGCTCGGGGCCAACTGGACGTTGCCACGCTCGTCGGTCTGAATCCGCCATGTGAAGGCAGATGCCGTGACCACACGCAACCCCTTCAGAAATCCGTCAGTCAGATGGTCTGCGGCCTCCTCGCCCAAACATCCGCGGATCACGGACCACGCACGGAACTGTCCATCTAGGTCATTGGCATCGATCTGATTGAACACCTCGACCTGCTCAACGATCTCTGCCAAAGGTGCGTGAAGCCGGTAATCCTTGTCAGACCATTTGAGCCAACAACCGCTAACTTCCACCCCTCGCGCAGGAATGGTCTTGCCAGGCTGCAGCCATCGTGCCGTCAGCTTGCACCCTTCACGGCCCAGTGCGCCCTGTAGCCGCAAATCAAGCCCCAAAGGACAGTTACCAGGCAGCCCCATTTCGGCCGCCACCAGCTCTGGCCAGGAGCTCACCGACAACGCAGAAACAAATAGCTCAGCGGCATCGAATGAGGCACCTTGCTCAAGGGCATCTGAAACTTCAGCAGCAGCGCCTACAGACAAACCACTGATCCATTTGGCAAGGTCATCCCCCACCTGCCAGCGAGCGCCCTCTTTAACCAATGATGGCTTGATCATTCAGCCTCACTCCCGTGTGTTTCGCGATGAAGTCCCGTGCGCGACGCTGCCAAGTGCCGCGGTCAGAATGCATGTGTGTAAGTTGCGGTTGCTGGGTTCGCCCGTCATGAAAATCCATGGATCGAACCAATCGCAAATCTGTTCCGCTGTACTCACGCAAATACATGGGCGGGCAATCGGGCGCATCAATACGGCTGGCCCTCAAGCTGCCGTGATGACTCCACTCCATGAACTGAATGCCACCAATTCTCAAGAACAGTACAGACTGATCAGAGGCCGCACCCGAAGAGAGCCTCCCGTAACCGTGAAAATCCCCCTTGGCCTGTGCGTGCGCATGCGAACCGAGGACCACCCAAGCCTCGTCGATCACGCCAACGTCGTAATACGCCATCCAGAATTTCTGCCTGTAACTCCAAATTTCATCTGCCGTCAGCTGCAAGATCCGCATGAATCCACGCAGCGTGTCGCCAACCAACCATCGCTTGACCGCACTGACCGTGGCAGGTGACACACCATGCCAACGATGCCCTGTGTGCACGGATGTCAGCTGCCTGGGATCACCGTAATGCTTCATCAGGAACGCAAGCAGGCTGTTCTTGATCTTCTCTGGTGGAGGACTCTGTAGCCACGGCCGCACCAGGGCGTCAGCGAGTGCGGCTTGATGCTCCGGATAACGGAAACCCGCGTGATCCTGACCACTGCGAAGCTCTGATCGCGACCACGTCATCAAGCGCTGAATCACAGGTTCGAGAACCAGCTCCTGATTGGGGAGCCTCAAGGCGCCAGAGAATGCCTCACTTGCCAATCGCTCTTCCAGGAACCCTGCCCACAGATTCATCCTGTTCAGGCTTTCCTGAATAGGGACAAGATCAGTCACGAGCTTGCGCCCCAGCTGGAGCCCAACTTCATCAGGGTCAAACCAGCGATAGCTTTCTTGCAAGTCACGCATCCAGTGGGAGGCAGGGCCTTGCGCTATCGCGACCACCATCTGCAGCCGTTTGGCGAACGCTTGAAAATCAGCTTGCCCCCTGCGAAACCAATGGCAATAAACGTAGAACAGCGGACTCAACCACCGCTTCGCGGCGCGCGGTTGCGCGAGTGCTTCCGGCAGATGCCGCCCCCAATAGGCGCGCACCAACTCCGGCTCCACCTCGTACAAGGGCGGCCCACCCTCAATCCACATGGCATAAGGCAGCCGTCGAATGGCGCCGCGACTCAAGCCTTGGTAACCCGTCTCGCGGACCTTTGCATACTGCTTGCGCATGCGGAGACCCAGATCCTCCAGCGCGGGCGGAGCGGCAAGCGCAAACTTGCTGAGAGACTCAACCGCCTCACTCAGTTTGACGAATCCGGTCGGCAGCGGTGCAAACACCTCACGTCCCCTTGGCGGCCTTGGCCATGTTCTGAAGCGTTTCGTTGATCGATTGGTACTTCAGAACAATCCGCATCTCGACGCGGCGATTCTGACCATCCTCGCCGGCAATGTTGGGCAACAAGCGACTCTCTCCGTACGCACTGTAGGAGAACAGGGGTTGGTTCGAAGCATTGCGGTAGGACTGCAGCGGAGAGCCGCCATCCACCAGCAGTTGATGGATGGCACGGGCACGGTTGAACGAGAGTGAAACGTTGTCCATGCCTTTACGAGACATGGGGCGACTGTCTGTATGGCCTTCCAAAAAGATGGTGTCGATCTCATGCGCCCCACTGTTCTGGGTGCAGGCATGGTCAATCAGCACTTTGCGCGCACTATGCACATAGCAGGTCAACACATCAGCCAGTCGGCTGCGCGCATTCAGAATCGTCTCCTGGGCGGGCGGGCTCAGCGTCGACTCACCAAGGTCAAACAGGGCATCGGAAGGGAGCGAAATGACACCGCTGGATTTGTCAATCGAGACCTCAATCCCAGCACCCTGCAAGGCCTTGCCAATGGCTTCTGTCACGGAGGCACGAGGATCCGCGGCCCCCTTGATTTTTTCGATCTCATCTGCCTTCTTGCGCTGCTCCAAAGCCAGCACCACCACCAGAATGATGAAGACAAAAAGCAAGCCGATCATGAGATCGCTTGCAGATGCCAGATAGCCTCCCTCGCCCGCAGACTTGGCCTCGGTCGGGCGTTGACGTTGACGCAGAATCAACATGGCTTACCTCTTCCCCTCGAAGCTTTCCAAGCTGTCGGTGAGCTCACCAATGGTTTCGTCCAGATTCTGAACTGCACCGCCCAACTTGCCGACGGCCTTCGCCATTTCCGCATCCATCACACGGTGCAACTGCGCCACCTCTTGGGTGTACTGCACCAAGCCCTCAGTGATCGAGGTGACCACACCGCTGAGATCACGACTCGTCTTGTCCATGGCCGATTGAACCGAGCCCAAAGACTGTGCGGCGGACCTGGCCGACCCATCCAACAGGTCTCTCATTCTCGTGACCGCCTGCAATGCCTCTGGCGTTGCAGAGCGAACAGCCGACACCACAGACCGTTGCTCCTGGCTCAGCTCCTCGACGGCATCACAAGCTTCCGTCAGCCCGGCCGTCAGCGCCTCCAATCGACCGGATACCTGCATCCAGTTCGACCCGGTTTCAGCTGCCTTTTGCAAGATGCCTTCAGTGGACTCGATGGTCTGCTCGACGCGACCCAGCCCAACTGCACCCAAGGTCGCTGCCCTGGAGATCGTGGAATCCACCTCTTGGACAGACGCCTTCGCTTTGTCCATCGCGGCATCCATTCCCTTGACACTCTCGACAAGCCCCTGCGCTGCGACAGCCAGATTGCTTGTCATGTCTTTGGTCGCCTCACCCAGTGCCTCGGCCGCTCCACCCACGCCCGACTCCAGCTTGTCGGATGCCTTTTGCAGATTGACGGCCAGCGTGGTCAAGGTTTCCCGAAAGCGCTCCATCTCCGAGTCTGTGTTCGATCGAAGCAACTCGGAGAAGTCTTCCATCATCTTTCGCAAGGCATCCTCGTTCATGGAGCCGATGCGATCGCTGAGGCTGATGATGGCCTGCTCCAGCCGGGCCGTCATCTGCTCCATCTGCGGGCCAAAACTGTTTGTGATGGCATTGCCAATGCTGACCGCCAGGTCCGTCTCGAAACGCTTGAGTGAGCCAGTCTGCTCACGGGCCTCTTCTAGCAGCTCACTGCTCACGGCCAACTGCTCTTCAGCCAAGCCGTGGTGCTGTGTCTGTGTGCCATGTTGAGCCACTAACGTCGTGCCCATCTTGTTCAGCTGGGTGAGTTGCTCTGCCACGGCGGCCTCAGCGCCCACGGGGGGCCACAAGGCCTCGATCGCGTCCACGACCCGAGCTGACGCACGCTCCAGGCGAACGAAGCGGCGACGACCGGCAATGGTCCAGGCCAAGGACACAAGCAGCCCCGCCAACGACGACAGGAACTTGCCCCCCGCAGAGTCGAGCAGGTTCTTCGTCGCCTCCATCGGGTTGGCTTGAGCGTCGGAGGCATTGAGGGCTGCTGTTGCGCCAGTCAAAGCCAAGGTCAAGAAGAGAAAGGTAAAGAACAGGCCCACACCCACGGCAATGTTAGGAATGGCCTCGAACATCGCGAGGTTGAACCGTCGCTGCAGCAGTCTCTCAACTCGCCATGCGTCATCCACACCGCCGAGCAACATGAAGCGCGTCTTGTCCTGTGCCCCCACTGCCATGACCCGACTTTGTGTGGCCTCCCACGGCGCCTTGAGCGAAGGATGACGCTCCAGGACAGGCCCGATCTCCGACCTCGCCTGGATGATGTCTGAACAGCCTTCCAGAGTCTTGGCCAGATCCTCCAGCTCCTCCTGTGCTTTGAGCAAGTTGGGACGTGCCCAAAGGCTATAAGCGAACAGACCTGCCGCAAGGATGCCGAAGAAAATAACCTGAACCTCAACCTGAACTGAGAGGAGGTGGGTATGGATCCAATTCATGGATATGTTGCCTACTGGGATGAACGACCTGCGTGGCCGAAGTCTTGAATATGCGCGTCATCACACCGGTGCTGGGTGTGCTCAATCATTCGCCCTCATCGCCCTCTGCAAAGAGCACAGTCGTGAAAGCGATCAACTCAATCGGCAATTCAACCGCACCAGCCTTTTGCCAGACCAAGGACGAATAGGACCTGGCAAACCCACGCACACTCATGTTCACCGGGAGAAAAGGCTTGCTGTGCAACAGCGCTTGAAATATTCGGTCGAACTCTGAGGTTGAGATGTGAACTTGACCCCGACAAACACCGCCGTATTGCCGCTCGTAGCTCAAAGAACCAATGCTTTCCTCGCCAAGCTCCACGGAGCCGAAGCCACGGTACACACGGATGTACCAATGTTCAGCATTCAGTCTCTCGCCCAGCTCGTCGAAGAAAGAAGGTGCTCCATTCACCTGGAAGATCATTTCGAGCCAATCCGTGCCGATAGCACCCGCACGTTGGCAGGTCATATGCTTGGCGTCTCGGAGTGCCAATTGAAAATCGATGCTGTCCACGTACGCTCCCTGTTGATCAGTTTGATTTGCCGGACACGCTGAACCTAGCACCTTGTCGTGGTGTGCTTGGCTGCGGGCACACCCCTATGTGGGTGCTTGGACTGCTCAGGCCACGGCCTGCTCTACGAGCACGGTGGCGAGTTGGGCGTGCTGCTGGCGAGCTGCGGACAACTGAGCTTTGAGTTGATCGCACAGGGCCATCAGTTCATCGACTTTGGCGACGATCCGGTGTTGCTCGACGAGCGGTGGAAGCGGTAGAGGGAGGTTCAAGATCTGCTCGCGTGTCACGTTCTTCATCGAACTGCTCGTACCACCCGCCATCACACCGTAATAGCTTCGTGCGAACGGCGAAGAGTTCACCAAATTGACGTATCGCCGATTGCAGTGAGTGGTAAGCCTGAAGCGAACAATCTTGTCGCTGAGCATCAGTCGCGGGGGCGGTGACTCAACCACTACGCTGCGGGCAACAAGCTCAGCGGTGTTGGCTCGTGAAACAAGGAAGTCACCCGCCTGTACCTCATGCTCTGGCCGCGCCTCAAGGTTCACGGGTAGCGCCTTGTTTTCTTCCGGACGAAACTCTCCCCACGACACGGCACTAACTTTGAGAACGCCCCATTCGTCGTTCACGCGAGGTCGCGCCTCACAACTCGGGCTCCAACCTGCGCCGCTACCCAAGACTTGGGATCCAAGGCGAGTCCATATCCAAGAAGACGGCGTATCGACGTACCGCTCTGCTGGCTCGACTTCTGCGCATGTTCGCGATTTTTTCGAACCTGTGGACAGCGTTTCAATAGCCACTTCGTTAGCGATGCGCTCAAGCAGAATCGAAGGCGATTCGTCAGCAAAATCTTGCGGCACCAACTTCCCCATCACCGCCAACTGCAACACCGTCCGCTTGAGCGCATCCATGCTGGCCTCGGTGGTGAAGAGGGTGTGGAAGTGCTCCGACAGGCGTTGCCAGCTGGCGCGGAAATCGGCGGCGTCGGTGGCCTGGGTGAGGCTGTCCAGCAGGGCTTGCACGAGCTGGGCGTGGGCCGCTTCGGCATCGGCTTGATCGGCTTCCAGCCGGTCGCACAGGGCCATCAGTTCATCGACTTTGGCGACGATGCGGTGTTGTTCGGCCAATGGGGGCAAAGGAAATGGATGCCGCTCAACAAAGTCTTTCGGAAGACGCTTCTGGCCGGCCGTTCCGGTCATCTTTGTTTCGCCAATGCTCAAGAACCACGGTGACTTCAAATAGGCGAGCACATAACGCGGAGCCAATGTTTTGGCCAATGGCCGCACAACGTGGAGTTCAGTTGTGCCTGCGCCGAAGCCGTTGCTGAGGCCTGAGAACACACAAGCCTTGCTGTTCTCGAAGCAAGGCGTGATCTTGGCTACCCCGATATCGCCCTCTGCAAAGTGCGTGAAGCCTTGCTTCACTTCCCCCCAGGGTCGAAGCTCATGTTCATGTCCGCTGTCGAATCTCGTGCCAATCATCGCCATCGGCACGAATGAGACAGTCACGTTGTCTTCAAGACTATTCCGCGGGTTGATTTGCGCAACATCGGCCAGGGTAGTCCAGACCCACGCCTTTGGCAGAGCCGCCAATTGCGCACCATCAACGGATGAGCGATCAAGCTCAGAACTTGCCTTCCGAGCATTCTTTTTTTGTGCACGAGCCTCACCTGCTGCGACCAGCAACTCCATAGCAGGCGTGTCAGCAGGATCTTGCGGAACAAGCTTGCCCCGGATCGCAAGGTCAAGAATCAACGCTCTCAGCTTCTTAATCCCATCCGGTGCTCCCGCCACCAATGGCAAGTGCTTTGTCACCAGCGCTGTCATGCGTCACGCTCCAGCGCTTCGGCCAGCGCGGCTTTCAACTGCTCGCGCAGCTGGGCAATGCTGTCCTGCTTCGTCGCATAGGCAGCCAGTAACTCAGCCGGGTCGTGGCTCACCTGCTCGCCCACATGCTGGTTCTTGCAGTCCAGGTTCCAGTTGCGGGCCTTGATCTCGTCCAGGCTCACCTTCCATGCAAACTCGTTGGCCTGGCGGCTGGCAAAGCCGTCGGCCTCGCTGCCCCACCAGGCTTCTTCCACCTTGAACTCTTCCACGCGCATGGGCCGCGTCTTGGAATAGTTCTTCACGCCTGCGGGGTACTGGTGCTCGTAGAACCACACCTCGCGCGTGGGGCGGCCTTTGGTGAAGAACAGCAGGTTGGTCTTGATGCCGGTGTAGGGGTTGAACACGCCATTGGGCAGACGCACCACGGTGTGCAGGTTGCACTCGGTGAGCAGCTTTTCCTTGATGCGGCTCTTGATGCCCTCCCCAAACAGGAAGCCATCGGGCAGCACCACGGCGGCGCGGCCACCGTCTTTGAGCAGGTGCATGATCAGCACCAGAAACAGATCGGCCGTTTCGCGTGTGCGGAAGGCGGCGGGGAAGTTGGTCTCGATG
>Ga0075012_10002695_pt1 | contig 17269 bp, 15 predicted proteins | sample All_14_2_FD_71474 | JGI IMG/M metagenome (GOLD analysis project Ga0075012, IMG submission 71474) | Freshwater microbial communities in response to fracking from Pennsylvania, USA - Allegheny Zone_MetaG_DW_15 | ecosystem: Environmental > Aquatic > Deep subsurface > Groundwater > Drilled... | reverse complement strand
CCGCGCGATCACATCGGAGTACCACCGGATCGCCCGAGAGGGCGGAGGAGAATCCGCTGCCCCGTCGACGGATGCCGAGGATGACACAGAATGACGATGCTGAGCTTCCCCACCGACGAGTCGGAGGTCGATCCGACCAGGCCCGGCCAGTGGCGACTCTCCCAAATCGAACTCGTCAACTGGGGCACGTTCGCCGGCCACGTCTCCGTGGATGTCGCGCGCGCCGGCCACCTGTTCACCGGCGCATCCGGATCGGGCAAGTCGTCGCTACTCGACGCGATTGCCGCCGTCCTCACCCCCGACAGGTGGCTGCGCCTCAACGCGGCGGCTCAGGATGGCGCTTCCCGACAGAGCGATCGGACGCTGATGAGCTATGTGCGTGGCGCCTGGAGCAAGGAAGCTGACGAGACTGCCGATCGGGCCACCACGACCTACCTGCGCTCGAAGGCAACCTGGAGCGGCATCCTGCTGCGCTACGAGAATCTCCGCGATGAACCGGTCGTCCTGCTGCGGGTGTTCCACGCACCGGGCACGCGCACCGAACCGACCGCGTTGAAGGACGCACGGATCTTCACCCGCGGTCACGTGAAGCTTCTCGACGTGAAGCCGCACGTCGAAGGCGGAATTGACGCGCGTCGCATGTCGAAGGCCTTCCCCGACGCGCTGATCACCACCGGTGGGAGACACGGACGCTTTCACGAGCGGATCATCCGTCAGTTCGGCTTCCGCGGAGATGCGACGCTTCAGCTTCTCCACAAGACACAATCAGCGAAGAACCTCGGCACCCTCGACGCGTTGTTCCGCGGGTTCATGCTCGACCAGCCGGGGACCTTCGCGCGGGCCGAGACCGCCGTTGAGCAGTTCACGGAGCTCGATGCCGCGCACAAGCACGTGGTCGACCTGAGGAAGCAGGCTGATGCGCTCCGCAAGGTCGACGAGGCGATCACCGCGTTCGACTTGGCCGGCGCTGAGATGGCAGCGATCTCCGATCTGCACGACGGGGTCGAGCCCTTCACAGCGGGACTCAAGTTGCGGCTCGCGAAGGAAGCCGCGGGCCCCGCACGCGCCGCGCTGGCGCGCGCCGAGAGCGACCTGAGCGACGCCGCGCGAGAGCAGCGGTTGGCGGCAGAGGCGCTGGAAACCGCGAAGGCGCGGGTCCGGGACGAGGGCGGCGCGCGCGTCGAGCTTCTGCAGGAGCGGATCGACAGTGCGCAGCGTGCCGAGGACGTCACTAGGCAATATCGAGCTCAGTTGACCGCAGAGCTGATGCGCATCGGCGCACCAATGCCCGAAGATCCAGAGCAGTTTGCGGAGCTCCTTGCCGCGGCCGTCACCGAGGTTGCGCGCGACATCCCCGCTGTGTCGTATGAGGTGCGTGACGCCGCGAGTCAGGCGCGTAAGGCGCTGGACGAAGTCACCAGGCAGATTCAGGCGCTGAGAGATCACCGGAGCAACCTCGACGAGAAGCTTCTGAGCGCACGACGATTCCTCGCGGACGCTGTTGGTGTGCCGGCATCGACATTCCCCTTTGCGGGCGAGCTGATCTCGGTCGCCGAGCAGCACTCCGCCTGGCGCGGCGCGGCAGAGCGAGTGCTCGCTCCGTTTGCGTCGACGCTCCTCGTGCGGGACGAACATCTTGTCGCCGCACGTCGGGCAGCCGACTCGCGGACACTCGGTGTCCGGCTCGTCATCGAAGCGGTCCCGCACGCCGTCGACGAGCCGCGTCGCCCCAAGGATGCCCGCTCGCTCGTTCATCGCCTCGCGGTGAGCGATGGGCCCTTCGCGTCCTACGTCCGCAAGCGCATGGCCTCCGAGTTCGACTACGCCTGCGTTTCGCACCCCGACGAGCTTGATGACGTCGAGCGTGGCGTCACGATCGGCGGCCTGGTCAAGCGCAACTCACGTAGGTATGAGAAGGACGACCGTCACGAGGTCGGTGATGCCACTCGATGGGTGCTGGGCGGCGACACCCACGCGCGGCTCGAGGCATTGCTTGAGCGTCGGCGGGACGCGATGGCGGCGATGGAGGAAGCATCCGCCCGCGACGCCGAGGCCGACTCGTTTCGTCAGGATGCGGTCAGTCGGCGCGACGTCTTCACACGCGTATCGACGTTCAGCTGGGACCAAGTGGACCTCGCAACTGCGATGGCGGTCACCGCGGCCCAGCGCGACGATCTCCGGGTGCTCACCAGCGAGTCGGGGACTCTCCGCGAAGCACAGGAGGCCGCGGAGCGAGCGACCCAGCGACTGGACGAAACGAACGCGAAGCACGCACGGGCGCTCGGAGCCCACGCTGTCGCCCGCAATCACGTCGAAAGCATCGCGGCACACGTCGCCGAACTCGAGGCCACCCCATATGCACCGGTCGAGGAGCGGATCGCCGACGCCCTCGAAGGCCGGTTCCGAGCCGAGCGACGCTCCGTGAGCCTGGAGACGGTGGACGAAGTCGCGCGAAAGGTGCAGTCGGCACTCTCGAAGGAGAAGGACGCCTCGGCCAGCCGCGCAGCGGATGCTGAGGCCAGCTTCGCCGGGCGCGCCGCCGAGTTTCGGCTCGGGTGGCCCGCTGCATCCGCAGAGCTGACTGCTGACATCCGCGACCGCTACGGCTACCGGGAACTGCGCGAAGGCATCATCGCCCGCGGCCTGCCCGAGAAGGAGTCCGAGTTCCGCAAGCTGTTGCGGGAACGATCGCAGGACGTCGTCGCACACTTGCTCAGCGACCTCCGCGACGCCCCGGGTCTCATCCGTGAGCGAATCCTCCCCGTCAACGCATCCCTGGGGCGGTCCCCGTTCGAGGGAGCGGACCGCTTCCTCGAGATCGATGTGAAGACGACGCGGACCCCGGAGGTCGACGAGTTCCTCACCGACCTCCGTCGCATCGTTGAAGGCAACTGGGCCGACGAGTCGGCCGCCGGTGCCGAGCAACGATTCGCCGTGCTGCAGCGCGTAATCGGTCGACTCGGATCCAAGGACCGCGTCGACATCGATTGGCGCAACCGGGTGCTCGACACGAGGCTTCACGTGAGCTTCCTCGCGCGGGAGAAGGACGTCGCCGGCCGCGTTGTGCGGGTGTATGACTCCGCAGAGGGCTTGTCGGGTGGTCAGCGGCAGAAGCTCGTCATCTTCTGCCTCGCGGCAGCGCTGCGGTACCAGCTGACTGAAGAAGAGGACGAGGTTCCGAGGTTCGGGTCGATCGTGCTCGATGAGGCGTTCGACAAGGCTGACAGCCGATACACGCGCAACGCGATGGAGGTGTTCCGCGAGTTCGGATTCCACATGATCCTCGCGACACCGCAGAAGCTGCTGCAGACGCTCGAGCCGTACGTGGGTGCGATCACGTCGGTATCGAACCCCCACCGCGACGCCTCACGGCTGGCGAACGTGGTGTTCTCGGTCGGTGAACCTGAGGTCGCCACCCCGCCGCACGCGGAGTCGCGCGCGTGACCACGCTTGTCACACCGTCTGACCTGCGCGCGCGGGCGAAGAAGCTCTTCGACCGCGATGCACGCACCTGGGCCGCCGAGCAGCAGACCGATGTCGTGCTCGACGTTCCGCTACGCCCGCCAACGGAGCGGGAGGCGCTGGACGATCTCAATCTGGTTCGACGGTGGGTCGACGCCTGGCGCGGTGTGAGCGAGGACTCGGGTATCGAGCTCGAGTGGGTCGTCCGCCATTGGTCACGTATCGGGTCGCAGGAAGTCCCCGTTCGAGCGGTGCTGCGCGGTTCGGATTCGATCGCTCGAGCGGCGGGCGAGGCGGAGGGTTGGCGACGTCTGATGGCGCGACTTGACGAGTTGAGGGGCCTGGCCGGTTCCGACGCCAGCGGTGTGCTCCGCGCCCATGGCCGCGCGATCAGCGATCTCGATGGCGCCGATTTCGACAGGCTCGTCCATGTGCTGGCCTGGTTGCGCGAGAACCCGGAATCGGGCCACCTGGTGCGGGAACTGCCGATCCGCGGCATCCACACCAAATGGATCGAATCTCGCCGCGGACTCGTCGAGGCGTTGCATCGGGCGGGAACCGGAGCGCCCGGACTGGGCCTTCGCGAGCCGTCACCGCTCATACGGATCCGTGCTCTCGATCCGTCGCTCTCGTTCCAGGGGCTCACCGATGTGTCGGCGCCCGTCGACGACCTTGCGGCAAGCACGATCCGACCCGAGCGCGTGTTCGTGTTCGAGAACCTCGCCACCCTGCTCGCGATGCCGGATGTGCCCCGAGCTGTAGCAGTGCACGGTGGTGGTCACCGCGTCGATCTCGTCGCCCGCCTCCCATGGGCGCAGACGGTCACCTACTGGGGCGATCTCGATTCGCACGGATTCGCCATACTCAACCGACTTCGAGCCAGGGGTGTGGACGCAACGTCGGCGTTGATGGATATGGATACTCTGTTCGCTCACCGTGATCTGTGGGGGACCGATCCGGATCCGAACGTCGGCGTGTTCGATCTGCTCACGCCTGATGAGCGCGCGACTCTTCGGTCGCTGAGCGCGGAGGGCAACATACGCCTCGAGCAGGAGCGCCTCCCGTGGAGTTACGCGCTCGAACGGCTCGGGGTGTCCTGACGAGGCATCTGATCGTTGCCCCAGCGCGCTCCTATTGACCTGTCAGCGACGCGTGCTACCGTAATCGTAACAAACGCAACCTCCTGCGTTTACGTGTATTGAGGTGATTTCCGTGTCTCGCGCTGCCGTCGTTGAAGAGACGTACCTTCCCAGCAGGGAAGTCGAGCTTGCCCCTGTGCTGGACTTCCTCACCGCCCATGAGGCCGCCGGCTGGGCTCTTCCCGAGCCAAGGTACTTCCTTGCGGGGGCGCGTCCAGGCGACCATGTCGAGCTTCCGGAAGAGGTCTACCTCGCTCTCCGCAAGATCGTGGACGCGATGCAGAGCGGGCTTGCCGTGTCAGTTGTACCCCAGGCAACACGGCTCACCACCCAGCAGGCAGCGGATCTCCTGAACGTGAGCCGCCCGACCATTGTGAAGCTCCTCGACGAGGGTGAGATCCCATTCGAGAAGGCGGGAACGCACCGACGCGTTCTCCTCGCGGATCTGCTCGAGTACCGAGAGCGCCGGCGGGAGCGTCAGTACGACATGCTCGCCGCCACGCGCGACGCCGTCGACGAAGACAACATCGAGCAGACGCTCGAGGACCTCAGAGCGGCGAGGAAGGCGGTCGCCGCAAGGCGGGCAGCCCGACTCTGACCTCGCAGACTGACAGGATGGGGTCGTGTTCACGGCGACCCTCGACACCAGCGTGCTGTGGCCGAGCCTGCAACGCGACTTCCTCCTTTCGCTCGCGATCGAGGGCGCGTATCGACCGACCTGGAGCTCGGCGATCCTCGACGAACTCGAGTTGCACGAGGAAGTCAAGCTCGTGAAGCGGGGGATACCCGTAGCGGGGGCTGCCAGCCGCGCAGCAACCCTCATCGCCGCGATGCGGCGAGAGTTCGCCGACGCGGAGGTCGAAGGCTGGGAACCGCTGGAAGGTACCTTCGGGCTTCCCGATCCGGATGACGAGCATGTGGTCGCTGCGGCCGTCATCGCGGGAGCCGGAGCGATCGTCACCGAGAACCTGAAGGACTTCCCTGCAGCCAAGATTCCGCCGGGCATCCAGGTGCTCAGCGCCAGGGAGTTCGCGAAGAACACTGTCGCGCTCAACCCCAGGCATGCGCTCGCCGCGGTGCGGGAGATCGCGAGTCGTTCCGGCCGCTACGGTGCAGCGCTCACCGTCGAGGAGATCCTGGACACGTTGCGCGACCGATACGGCATGATCGAAGCCGTCGAGATGATGGTCGAAGCTGCGTCCGCGTAGCCTCCAGTTCGCATGACTGAAGAGCGGGGTGCAGCCACCTGATTTCGCGCCGAACACCCGCCACGTTTCTGCCACGAATCGAACCGCGCTGACCTGATCGAGGAGAACGTCTGTGGCCTCAGAACACGCGGAATCATGCGGTTTCAGCTGGGTCCAGTTGCCATCGGCGCGATTTCAAATCCCTCCGTCTCCGCCAATTTCCTGAACGTAACTGAGCCGATCTCTTCTCGAAGCGGCGTGCGGGCATGATGGAGCACGTGAACCGTCATCCTCGAGCAGACGAATGGATCGAGCGACTGGGACTGCGCGTGCTCGAGGGTGAATCGGGATGGTGGACTCCCGCCTTCCGTTCGGATGTAGAGGTTCGAACCGTCGACGGTGTGGCATCGCCAGCTGCGAACGCCATCTATTACCTGCTCGACCCGCGTCGCCCGATCAATGCGTGGCATTGGCTTGCTGCCGATGACACCCACGTCATCGTCGACGGTGGTCCGGTCGAGTACGTGGTCGTAGACAGCGATGGCATGGTGACCTCGTCTGTGGTGACTCGGGAGACTCGGCCGATGATCACCGTCCCGGCCGGATCCTACAAGGCACTTCGACTTGTCGATCCCGCGGGTTTCGCGTTGATCTGCTCGGTCGTCACGCCGGCCTGGACTCCCGGCAGGGTCCGAATCGGACCGCCGACGCGAATAGAGCGACCCGCATGGCTCGACGACCTCACGATGTCGGAGCTGACGACCGGCGTCGCGGGTGTGAGGCGGTGTTCGGGCCGGCCAGCGACCTGATCAGGCTTGCCCGCCTTCCGCTCATCCGCGGCGCTGTGGCGGAGATGCTCGCCCTTGTTGGCAGCATCCGCGCCTGAGATCGAGCGTCGGTGGCGCGAGCTATCGTGAGAGCTGCTAGTCAGAAGGGGCACCGCATGACCGACTTCGCCCAGCGCATGAACGCCATCACGATCGAGCAGCTTCGTGCCACCGGCGCAACGAAGTGGTCGGCGACGGATGACTCGATCGGCGCCTTCGTCGCTGAGATGGACTTCGGCGTCGATCCGGCCATCACCGCCGCCTTGCACGCAGCGGTTGACGACGGAGCCTTCGGATACATGCCCCAGCGGATCGCCGCTGATCTGTCGGATGCGACGGCGGGGTTCCTCGAGCGCCGCTACGGCTGGAGTGTGCCCGCGAGCGATGTGTGGGGCATCCCGGATGTGATCATGGGACTCGAACTCGCGATGGAGCACTGCTCGGAGCCGGGGTCCAAGATCATCGTTCCCACTCCGTCGTATATGCCGTTCCTGATGGTGCCGCCGATGCGCGGTCGCGAGGTCATCGAGATGCCCCTCGCCGTGCGGGACGGACGCTACGAGTTTGACCTCGACGCACTGCAGCGCGCGTTCGACGAGGGCGGGAATCTGCTGCTGCTGTGCAACCCGTACAACCCCGTCGGTCGCGTGTTCTCGCGAGACGAACTGGTCGGGATCGCCGAGGTGGTCGACCGCAATGGCGGGCGTGTCTTCTCGGACGAGATCTGGGCGCCGCTCGTCTTCTCGGGCGCGACGCACGTCCCGTACGCGACGGTGTCGCCTTCCGCAGCTGAGCACACGATCACGGCCATGAGCGCCTCAAAAGCGTGGAACCTCCCCGGTCTGAAGTGCGCCGAACTCGTCCTCACGAGCGACCGCGACCGCGAGACGTGGGAGCGGATCGGGCGGTTCTCGGGCCACGGCACCAGCAACCTCGGTGCGATCGCCAACGCGGTCGCCTTCCGCAGCGGTGACGCGTGGCTCGCCGACCTCGTGCCCTACCTCGAGGGCAACCGCGACCGCCTCCTCTCACTCCTTGCCGAGCACCTCCCCGGAGCCTGGATGCCGAAACCCGAGGGTACCTATGTCGGCTGGATCGACTTCCGCGGCGCCGGGATCGACGATCTGCCCGCTGAGTACTTCGCGCGGGAGGCATCCGTCACTCTCACGGAGGGGACGATGTGCGGACAGGCGGGTGCGGGATTCGCGCGTCTCATCTTCGCGACGCCCCAGCCTGTGCTCGATGAGATCGTTCGCCGGCTCGCCGCGGTGACCCCAGTGCGCTAGACCGGCTCGGGAGTGACCGCCCCGAGACCCCGATGCTGATCGCGAAGGTATGCCGCGTAGCCGCCGGGGGTGCGTCCAACGAGTCGTCCCGACGTGAGGACCTCCGCCAGGTCGCTGGCGACGACATGCGCTCCCGCCGTGCGGCAGCGCTCGGCCAGTATCACGTCTTCGTGCTCCGGGACGTCGCTGAAACCTCCCGCCGCACGGTAGACATCGGCCCGCACGCCGAGGTTTGCCCCGTGAACGTGCCCGTTCGGGCGGCCCGGCGTATGCGTGTCGAGCCACAGCTGCCGGTGCTGCGGGGTGAGGTCGGCGAAGTCTGGCCGCACGGTACCGATGACCATGTCAGCACCCCCGCGAGCGAGGCCAAGCTGAAGGGTGAGCCAGTTCGACGGCACCACCGAGTCCGCGTCGGTGTTGGCGATCCAGACCCGCCGGTCCGCGGCGGGCGCGAGGCCTCTAAGTGCAGCGGTGACCCCCACGGAGCGCGCAACGCCGACAGATCCCGCATCGATCTTGACGACGGGGAACGGATGCCGCCGCGCCACCGATGCCGACCCATCGGTGCTCGCGTCGATCACCACGTACACCGCAACCGGCACCCGGACGCGCGAAACGGCGACTTCCACGGATTGCAGGCATCGGGACAGCAGCTGCTCTTCGTTGTGGACGGGAATGACCACGGCAAGCGCACGGATGCTGGAGCCGATCACACCAATCCCTCCCGTGCAGCCACCGACTCGGCAGCACCGCGGCCGAAGACCTCGAGTACGAAGTCGTCCTCCTCGTGGAGCGCGATCCTGCGCCACCCCGGCACTCGTCGCAGTGTGTGGTGTACGCGATCGCCGGTTGAGGGGTACTCCGCCACCGGATGCCGCCAGTGGCACGCGACGACGATGCCGTCGTCGGTGAGCGCAGCGTCGATCCGATCGATGAGCGTATCCAGATCGTCCGAGTCGAAGTAGTAGCCAACCTCGGAGAGCACGACCGTGTCGAACTCACCATCCGGCCACTGCGTCGGCACGTGCGCGCGTGAGCCCGTGACGTGGTCCGCCGAGGCCAGCCGGCGCCGGGCGCGATCGACGGCGCGCTCTGATGCATCGAGGGCGAGGACCCGGTCGGATCGCGCGGCAAGCGGCGCAGTTTGCAGGCCCGTCGCGCACCCGATCTCCAGAACGCTGCCCAGGCGCCGGTTCGGCAGGGCAGCAAGGAGCACGGCGCGTTTGCGTTCCTCGTACCATCGCGTTTCGAATCCCCAGGGGTCATCGTGGCGGGCGTAGAAGTCCTCGAAGAACGTCGACGTGAGGGTTGCGTCGTCACCGGGCGCTTCGTCCAGGAAGACCTCGCGGTCCCGGCTGAAGTGGGCGAGGAATCTCGGTGGCGCGACGGTCTCGTCACCCGGCTCGCCCGAGAGAGCCTGTACCTGAGACGTGTGAGCGCGCAGGGCGGCGACCTTGCGTGCCAGCTCGTTCTCTGCCAGCCGCACAGCGAGCGCCTGCGACCAGGGGACATCCTCGGGGGTACCCCAGTGCCACATCCAGATCGGATACCCCAGATGGCGCACGCTGCGATGTGACGCGACATTGCGCACGGCGCCCGAGACGGCCCGGTGATCGCGGTGACCGTCTCCCGACCAGGGCGAGAGGACCATCGTCTGCGTGGGCGCGGCATCCGTCGCATCCAGGGCGGCTGCAACGGCGTGCTCGACGGCGCTCGCGTGCGCATCGACCGTGCCATCGGGGATCGACAGGAACTGCACGCGCGCAGCCGGCGCCAGGAGTGAGAGTGCTTCGATGACCTCGAGGCGCCGTTTTGCGCGGAGGGAATCGGGGGAGTGCGTTCTCGATCCTGGATGAGACGCCTCACCGTCCGTGGCGATGATGACGCTCACCCGACCTCGCCGGGCCGCAACGCGGCACATGAGTCCACCGGCGCCGAGCGTTTCATCGTCGGGGTGGGCGGCAACCACGATGAGCTCGTCCGGTGGGGATTCCAGGAGCGGCGCTGAGCTGAGGCGAGGGTCGTCAACCCACTGCTCCTCGGCGGTGCCCTCGTCGAGGTGGCTGAAGCTCACCACGCGGCACTCTGCCGAGCAGACTCGCGACCGACGCGCGCCACGTCGCGAAGCCCGTGATGCTGCTGGATGTAGAGGTGCAGATCGGCGCTCGACCGGGCGAACTCCTCGTCACGGGTGAGGGGGGCCGGCCCGAGCGCCTCGGCGGATTCGGCGAGGGTGAGAGCGGCGGCGTCAGCCACGATGGCGCGCACGCGTTCGCTCAGCAGTCGTTCGCCCACCCGCCTTGATCGGCCGTCGTCCACCAGTTCGGCTGCCTCGGCGAGCACGGCGCGCGCCGCCCAGAGTGCTCCATCGACTCGGCCGAGGTGAACGAGGGAGAGCTGGTCGGCAGCTCCCGACTGTGCGGGTGCCAGCAGCCGTCGCGCGATGGTGGCCGCAGCACCCCACCAGCACGCCGCTACCGACATCCCGCCCCACGCGAATCCCGGCCGCTTCAGATACCAGCCAGCTGGTCCGACAGGCACTGCCGGGGCATTGTCGAAGTCAACCGGTGCGCTGACGATCTGCGTCAGCCCCCGTGCCATCCACGGGCCCCCATGGGCCCGAACGCCATCCGTGCGAAGGTCGACCGCGAACAGGGCACGCCGCCCGTCATCTCGTGTTGCCGTCACGAGCGCCCGGGAGAGGCGCGACGCGAGCGAGCACCAGGGTTTCGTGCCTCGCAGGGTCCACCCCGCCCCTGATTTCTCGGCGAGCAGGCTGGAGTCGCGGCTCTCAGCCGCGAAGACGCCCCAGGTGTCGTGGGGTGCACTGAGGTCCGACCTGTCGGCCTGAGCGAGGATCGTCAGTGCGTCAAGGTGCGGCTCCAGCACGCGCGCCGCACCCACGTCGACGGCAGCGGTGGCGGCCAGAAGCTCCCAGAGCTCCGCAGTCCGCCCTTCACCGACGCGCGGCGCCCACTGTCCGACCTCCACGCACCAGTCGAGGGTCTTGGCGAGGTCTGTGCCGAACCCGTCCATCTCGGCTGCCGCACTCACCGCATCGAGCACCGATCCAGTCGCGGCGGCCGCTTCTGGGCGAAGGGAGACAACCGACGGGGCGCATCCGTGTGGATGGACCCCGTCGTTGATGGCGGAGCGAAGCGTCAGGACAGCGCGTCCTTGGTCTTTTCGCCCGCCTGCTTGAGGTTGGCCTTGGCCTGGTCGGCCTTGCCCTCGGCTTCGAGTTCCTCGTTGTCGGTGGCGTCACCGGCGGCTTCCTTGACCTTCCCCTTGGCCTCTTCCGCGGCGTTCTTGATCTTGTCGTCGAGTCCCACGATGTGCCTCCCCTGTCGATGGTGTTGGGAACTGAAACAGTAGGTGCACGACCACGACCCCGAGAGGGGGTTGCCCTTTCGGTGCAATCGCGTTACGCGGTTCGGGGGTGGGCTGCCCCTTAGCCGCCGGGGCTGCTGGGATCGATAGGGGCGCCGTCGCCGTTTTCAGGAAGGTCTCCGCGCTCGATCGGCTGGGCAGGGCCGTCGGGGAGGTCGGAGAAGAGGAGGTCGAGTTCGGCATCCGAAGGCAGGCGCACAGCCTTTGCGGCAGCTTCAAGATCCGCGCGATCGGCGAGGTTTCTGCCCGTGACAAGGATCAGAACACCGTCGCGGGCCACCATGTACTCCTCGACAGAGCCCGAGAATCGATGCCAGATATCGCCTTCGTTGCTGCAGGTGATGCCGCCATCGAGGGTGTCCCAGAGCGGCATCTCAGGGCAGGTCTGTGGGGTCAGCGTCCCGCGGTCGGTGCGAACGGTCAGGATGCCGCCGGTCTGGGCGTTGAACCAGGATGCAGACATCCCGTCGGCGCCTGTGCGCCCGACGGACTGCGGCGCCAGGTCGTATCCGTCGACGGCTGTCACGTAGACCAGGTCAGGGGAGATCCCCGACGCCGTCGCGCGCTGGGCAATAACCTCGGGTGCGGCGGGCTCGGTCGACGCGCAGCCGACAATCGAGGCGGCGAGAGCCGTGAACACCATCGCCACGCCCAATGCCCTCATGCCGTTTTCCGGTGCTGAACGCATCTCTGCATTCTTGCGCACCTCCGCCCGGCGCGAGTCGAGGATCAGTCAGCTGCCACCTCGACCGGCGCTTCGGCAGCGAGTCGCATCCACGTTTCCACGACCGTGTCGGGGTTCAGTGAGATCGACTCCACGCCCTGTGCGAGCAGCCATTCGGCAAGATCCGGATGATCGCTCGGGCCCTGGCCGCAGATGCCGACGTACTTCCCCTGCGCCCGGCAGGCCTGGATCGCCATCGACATCAGCTGCAGCACCGCGGGGTCGCGCTCATCGAACGTGCTCGCGACCAGACCGCTGTCGCGGTCGAGGCCGAGCGTCAGCTGGGTCATGTCGTTCGAGCCGATCGAGAAGCCGTCGAAGAACTCGAGATACTGATCGGCCAGCAGCGCGTTGGTCGGCAGCTCGCACATCATGATGACCTTGAGGTCGTTGACGCCGCGACGCAGGCCATTCTCGGCGAGCATCTCGACGACGGCGTGCCCCTCGCCGACGGTGCGCACGAACGGGATCATGACCTGGACGTTGGTGAAACCCATCTCGTCGCGCACGTACCGCAGCGCCTCGCATTCCATGTCGAAGCAGGCGCGGAAGTCGGGGGAGATGTAGCGGGATGCCCCGCGGTAGCCGAGCATGGGGTTCTCCTCGTGCGGCTCGTAGCGCTCGCCGCCGATGAGGTTGGCGTACTCATTCGACTTGAAATCGCTCATCCGTACGATCACCGGTTCTGGCGCGAACGCTGCAGCGATCATCGAGATCCCCTCCGCGACACGCTGCACGAAGAAGTCACGCGGCGACGGGTAGGCGGCGACGCGCTCGTCGATCTGGGCCTTCAGCTCGGTATCCAGCGTGTCAGCCTCGAGCAGGGCGCGGGGATGGATGCCGATCTGCCGGTTGATGATGAACTCGAGCCTCGCGAGCCCGACCCCGCGGTGGGGAAGACGCGAGAACGAGAACGCCTGGTCGGGCGTGCCGACGTTCATCATGATCTTGACGGGCAGTTCCGGCATCCGGTCGAGATGCGTCTCCTCCTCGGCGAAGGCGAGCATCCCCTCGTAGACGAAGCCGGTGTCGCCTTCGGCGCACGACACGGTGACCTCTTGCCCGTCGCTGAGGACGCGGGTAGCGTCCCCTGCGCCCACGACGGCGGGGATGCCGAGCTCGCGCGCGATGATCGCGGCGTGGCAGGTGCGTCCTCCGCGATTGGTGACGATCGCGGCCGCCCGCTTCATGATGGGCTCCCAGTCGGGGTCGGTCATGTCGGCGACCAGAACATCTCCGGGACGGAACGAGTCCATCTCGGCCAGGTCGCGCAGGACACGGACGGGTCCGGCACCGATGCGTTGGCCGATGGCGCGCCCCGCGGCCAGTACGGTGCCGCGTTCGTGAAGCCGGAACCGGCGGATGACGTTCGCCGATGCGCGGGACACGACAGTCTCGGGACGCGCCTGCAGGATGTAGAGGCGACCGTCGACGCCGTCCTTGCCCCATTCGATGTCCATCGCCCGGCCGTAATGCTCTTCGATGACAAGCGCCTGCCGGGCAAGTTCCTCGAGTTCGGCATCCGTGAGTGAGAACCGGGCGCGATCAGCAAGTGGAACATCGACGAACGCCGTGCTCGCGCCCGCGGCACGACTGTCGGTGTAGCGCATCGCCACCGCCTTCTCACCGACCGAGCGCTTCAACACAGCTGGGCGGCCGGCGCGCAGGGCCGGCTTCGAAACGTAGAACTCGTCGGGGTTGACGGCGCCCTGCACGACAGCTTCCCCCAGCCCGTGCGAACTCGTGAGGAAGACCGCCTGATCGAACCCGGACTCGGTGTCGACGGTGAACATGACACCGGCGGCTCCGACATCCGAGCGCACCATGCGCTGCACGCCTGCCGACAGTGCGACTTCGGTGTGGTCGAAGCCCTGGTGGACGCGGTAGGCGATCGCGCGGTCGTTGTAGAGCGACGCGAAGACCCGACGGATCGCCGTGAGGATGTTCTCGATCCCGCCGATATTCAAGAACGTCTCCTGCTGCCCGGCGAAGGATGCATCGGGCAGGTCCTCGGCGGTCGCCGAGGAGCGAACCGCCCAGGTCACGGCATCCGGTTCGGCATCCTCGTGCAGCAGCCGGTCGTAAGCGGCGCGGATGTCGCTTTCGAGGTCCTCCGGGAGGGGGTGCTGCTCGATACGGGAACGGATCTCGCCGCCGACGCGGGTGAGCTCGGCGACATCGTCAGTGTCGAGGTCCCGCAGGAGGGCTGCGATCTGGTCGCCGAGGCCATCGTGGGCCAGGAAGCGGCGGTAGGCGTCGGCGGTCGTGGCAAACCCGCCGGGCACCCGCACGCCGAGCGCTGACAGGTGAGAGACCATCTCACCGAGTGAGGCGTTCTTGCCACCGACGGCGGGCAGGTCGGTCATACCGATCTCGTCGAACCAGAGGACGTTCTTCATGGATGCTCCTTTGTCAGGGCGGGGCGTGACGGATGGTCAGGCGCGAAGCTTCAGGGTCTGCAGGATGATCGCCGACATCTCCTCGACGCTCTTGGTCGAGGAGTTCAGGAACGGGACGCGGGTGCGCCGGTAGAGCTCCTCTGCCCGGCGCAGCTCGAGGGTGCATTGCGCGAGGCTCGCGTAGCGGGAGTCCGGGCGACGCTCGTGGCGTACCTGGCTCAGGCGGAGCGGGGTCGTCGTGAGCCCGTAGCAGCGGTCGGCGTAAGGTGCCACCAGGCGCGGCAGGCCGTCGGTCGGGAAATCATCGTCGGTGAGGGGGTAGTTCGCGACCAAGAGGCCGTACTGCAACGCCAGGTACATGGTCGTCGGGGTCTTGCCGCAGCGCGAGGGCGCGATGATGATGACGTCGGCGAACTCGAGCGCACGCGAACTCTGCCCGTCGTCGTGCTCGATCGCGTACTCGACCGCGCGCATCCGTGCGAAATATGCCTCGGTGTCGCCCACGGTGTGAAATTGCCCGAGCTGCTCGGATGCCGTTGTGCCGAGCGTGCGCTCAAGGTCGGTGAGGTGACCGCCGAGCAGATCGATGCGCGGCGCCGGCGCGGTGTCGAGCACCCGACCGACTGCCGCGTTCTTCATTGTCGAGAAGACGATGGGCGCCAGGCCCGCGGCATCCGCGGCAGCGATCGTCTGTACCACCGTCGCTGCCGCTTCGGCGGTGTCGACAAAGGGAATCGTGTGGCGCTCGAACCGGAAGCCGGGAAAGTTCGCCAACAGGGCGTTGCCCAGTGTCTCGGAGGTGATGCCCGTGCTGTCCGAGACGAAGAACACGGCGCGTTTCGTGCGCGTGTGGTCGCTCAGGGCAGAGGGCATGCCTCGAGGCTAAAGAGATATGTCAGTGCTTACCGCCGCAATTGGCGTCAAGATTGAGCTTTCTTTACGACCCTGCAAACATAACGCGTTCAGACGTGCTCAGCCGGCGAGCTGGTCGAGGTCGCGAAGGTGCCGGTAGGAGCCCTTGAAGTAGAGCAGCGGCTCCTCGCGATGCGACTCCGCCGGGCTCATTCCCACGACCGACCCGATGACGATGAGGTGATCACCCGCTTCGTGCTCGGCCCATGCCTCGCAGTCCACCCACATCAGGGTGTCGGCGATGATCGGGTTCCCCGAGGCGGCAGGTGTCCACGAAACCCCCGCCCACTTGTCGGTGCCGCTACGGGCGAACTGGGTGGCGATGGTGTGCTGATCGTGCGCGAGAACATTCACCGCGAACCTGCCGGTAGCAGCGATCCGGGGGTAGGTCGTCGAGGTCTTCATGACGCTGAACGAGATCAGCGGCGGGTCGATAGATACCGAGAAGAACGACTGGCAGGTGAATCCGATCGGTTCGCCGTTGTCGATCCCCGACACGATCGTGATTCCGGATGCGTAGTGGCCGAGGGTGTCCCGGAACTGGCGGGGAGAGAACGGCACTTCAGGTGTGGCGAGCTGCGACATGGTTTGCTTTCTCTTTCGCCGTCGGTTCAGGAAGCCGGGATGTCGGCGCGGAGGGCGCCGGCCAGCGAGGCCACTCGTCGGATATTGCCGGCGTACTCCGCCACTGCCGCGTCCAGGACGTCGTCCACGCGCTCCATCTGGCTGAGGGCCAGGTAGAAGCCGCGTCCGGGCACTGTTGCTCCGAGCTCCACCAAGAGGGGAGACAGAGTGAAGGTCGGCCCCATCGCGTGCGTGAAATCCGCGCCGGTGTGGAGCGGGATTGCCGTGACCCCGGCGAGCCCATTTGCGGGATACCGGTCGAGAAAGGCCTTGAGCAGTCCGGTGTAGGTGGCCTTGTAGGTCGGCGACGCAAAGATCGCGAGGTCGCATTCAGCGACTGCCGCGTTCAGCGCCCCCATGGTCTCCGACGGCCACGCGAAGATCTCTGTGGTGTAGTCGGCCAGGTCGATCACCTGCGCCTCGAACGTTCCGGGGTCGAGAAGCTTCTCGAGCAGAAGTTCGGCGATCTTGCGGGTTCGCGACGCCGGCTTCGGGTTGCCGACAACGACCGCGACTTTGAGTGACATGACTCTCTCACTTCCATACCGATGAACAGGAAGGGATGAGTCGCCGCACCACACCGCGAGAGGGGACGTGGAGCGAACGACATCTCCACACGCCCCGGGATCTTGTGGCCCAGTGCGCCCGCAACGGCTTACGCTGCACATCCATTGTGCACACATTCGTGTTTCGGTCGCGTAAACCGCCCCTCACAGCGCCCGGGTACGTCGATCCTGGGCCGCTCCGAACCACGTCAGGGTATCGGGGATGCAAGACTGGCGTCCCATGGGCATCCTGGCAACTGTCGTCAACGTGTTCGTCGACGAAGCAGGAGATCACGGCAATCCGCTCGGAATCGTGTGGGCATCGACAGCCACTCGCGGGCGTGAGCAGGACATTGCCGCCGACCTCGGTTTCAGCGAGACCGTCTTCATCGACGCGGTGGATGGGCGAACTGTTCGGGCGCGAATTTTCACCCCGAAACAGGAGTTGCGTTTCGCCGGGCATCCCACGGTCGGACTCGCCGCCTGGCTTCGCGCGGCAGGTGATGACATCCGTCATATCGCCGTCCCTGCGGGCACGGCGCGCGTCCGTGCGGACGGAGAGTTCACGTGGGTCAGCGCCGAGGTCGACTGGGCCCCGGAATTCGAGCTCGAACAGCTCGAATCGCCAGAGGAAGTCGATGCCGTCGACCCGGATGCCTACACCGAGGGCATGCACTATGTCTGGGCGTGGCTCGACGAAGAAGCGGGGAAGGTGCGCTCGCGGATGTTCGCGCCAGGGCTCGGCATCCGTACCGATGAGGCGACCGGGTCAGC
>Ga0075012_10002693_pt1 | contig 17278 bp, 23 predicted proteins | sample All_14_2_FD_71474 | JGI IMG/M metagenome (GOLD analysis project Ga0075012, IMG submission 71474) | Freshwater microbial communities in response to fracking from Pennsylvania, USA - Allegheny Zone_MetaG_DW_15 | ecosystem: Environmental > Aquatic > Deep subsurface > Groundwater > Drilled... | reverse complement strand
TCTCTATGTATTCCGAAACCATTGCCACCGTCAACAACAATTGAGTGCATTGGCGCTTGGCGCAGCAAGTGCCGCGCCAAGCAACTATGTCAACGCAGCTTGGGTTTACGGCCTACTGCCGCCATTGCCATCTGCGTATCCAGCTCGCCCTGCTGCACCGCCGTCAGCAGCGTTTTGATCATCGCAGGCAGGTCTGCCAGCTTGGCCACCTCCACCGCAGCAAGACCAGTCCGCATCTCCAGCGGCTTTGCACCATAGCGTACAGCAAACTGGACAGCGCCGTTCTCCTGTTCCTGCCACCACTGCCGCACACGAGTGTTGGCTTCCACACGCTGACGATTGCCTTCAGTGTCTGTTTCCCAGACGATCTTCTTGCGCACGTAAGGCGCACCACCCAGTGCCGCCTCAACCAACTTCAGCTGTTCCGTCAGCTGCGCCACCATCTTGTCACGACGCTCATCTGTCGCCGATTTCTTGCGCTTGGGCGCAAACGCCACAAGCTTCAGCTTTTCCAAAGCACCCATGTTGACCTCCTTAAGCTCTTCAACTGAGCACTGTGTGTGGTCAACAAACTGATATTCCTACCGAAGATTACGAAGGCGAGCTGAACGTCAGTCTTATTGCGCTGGTCAGCTCGCAATCGTTCAGATCATCAACTCGCCAACATCAGTGCCATTCGCCAGTGCTTTTGCGAACCAAACAGGCTTGCGCCCGCGACCGCTCCAAGTCTCAGTCTGATTAGCAGGGTTGGCATACTTCGCGGTTGCTGGGGCACGCTTGGCTTTCGTGCTCACAGCAGCGCCCGTCAACTCAGCGAGCGAAAAACCAAGCTCACGTGCTCTGACATCCAGTTCGGCCAACGCATGTGCTTTTGCTCGCGTTTCGAAGTTTGCGATGGCGGCCACCACGTCACGTTCAAGCTTTTTCAACTCTTTGAGTGACATATTTTCGATGGTGTAGGTCAATCTACTCTCCTATTCGGCTTCCAAGTGATCTCAGAACCTGAACGCGAAACTATTCTTTTTCCCTAGTTGTAGGCAACCGCTAGATTACGATACCGTATCATAATGCCGTCAGCCTGTATCTCATTGAAAACTGGCAATCCGCTCTCCTTAGCATCCGCACCATTGCCGCGCATTTGTGCGCCCAGCTCCAAACGCATCGGCTGATTGTAGTTCTGCTTGACTTGCGGACTACAGCCATTTGAGGGATAGCAGAAAGGGTTTAGTGCCGAGTTGAAGCCTGATTTTTCAAATATTACGCGACCATCGCACTTTACCACCAGCGATCCCGTTTCTTCATTCGTGTAGTTTAGATCGAAATCAAAGCGGTGCCACGAGCCAAACGAACTTGGGCGGATGCAGTTTCTGTCTAGAAAGGTAACACCTCTCTTGCTATCGACATCTAGGTCGTAAACATGGTTCTTGATCGACTTAATTCGTTCTAACTCAAACATCACAAGATATGAGTGAAAGGGATCAGTAGTAAACGGTCCGCGTCCAACTTCCTTGCGAACAGGTTCAACTGAGAGATTGGGCTGTATCCAGAAGTCAAAGCTTATCCTCACTCGCGAGTTAAGCTTGAAATACTTGGTCGTTTCAACGGCTGAGCTGACGTTGCCGTTGGCGCAGTCACTCTCTCCTCGCCCATCACCATAATCAACGCTCATGCATTCGCGATTAAAAATCTGCGACACGAGATCACCTCCTATCAATCTTGGAGGGCGTTTATTGTTATAGTTGTTTACGGTGAACTTGACACTGTTCCACGAAAATGAACGGCTTCGTTTGAGCTTGGTCTCGGCGTCAGCATGCAGCTTTTCCAGTGCTGCCATCTGTGTATCTGTGATCGCCTTTGTGCTCAGCACACTATCGTGATCAAGCAGCTCCGCTATTGCCTTGAGTGTCGCAGCATCAAAACTTCCAGTCGGTGGCCCTACATAATAGCCCATATCGTTAAGCCAAGACTTGACCTCTTGAACGGAACTCTGTGCGCTAGAAATTGTCGGTGTGAAAAAGCTCACTGCAAGCACCATCGCGGCATAATTCATCAGGCGCTTTATCATGCATAACTCCAAAGCTATCGGACCAAGTCGAGGAAGATGCTAGACCCATGCTGGCTTGTTAACAACTGAACAAAAGTGTGGGCTTAAAGATGTTTCCAGCTCTTCACAGATCCTGTGGCAGCGCAGCTCGCTAAGCGCCGCACCATGACTAGCGGCGCTGGGACGTACGCCGCGTGCATGATGCTGCTAGACCTTCGCTGACGCCAGTGGGACTGCAAAGTGCCCGTTAATGGCTCGTCCGCGCACCAATCAATCATCCGAAAGATGACCGCACGATAAACATATTGAACCGTTCCATGGGCCTAGTGAGCCGCAGTGCCCACAGTAAAAACTTGCATCGTGCTTAGTGCCAATGGGCTGATAGCCTACACCATAAGGGGTCTTGATCACTCTTAGGGAGCCATCATCGAAAAGTAAGGAGTAGAAGGGAGTTAGATTTACCGTCTGCGGCGCAAGCACAAGACCCATCACATTCTTATCACGCAGCGACTGGTATGACTTCACAGCCTGCGCTTGTAGAGTTGGGTCGTGCTGTAAAAGATGTTTAATCAGGGGGATTACAAGTGTATCGTTAATTTCCGCTGGATTGCCAGCGCGAATAATTGTGCTAACTGAATTCGCGATTTTTCGGTCCGAAACTGTTTCCTCCGCGACAATTCGAGCCTTCTCGGCTTTTTCGCGTGCAATTGCAATCTGGACTTGAATTATAGGCGTTGGGTCGAAAACTCTTCCAAGTTTTTTCGAGTTGCAAGCATCGCAAGCGGGCAACCAGTTTCCAAAATCGTTAAGGTCAAAATCTTTAGGTAGTCCAAATATTTCTAAGACCGCAGCAAGCTCTAGAGGAACACCAAGCAAACGCTCAGGCAATACGTGATCAACTTTCATGCTCTGTAAATCAACGGGCATTCGGCAAAGATAGCAAACTCGTCCGTAAACTGTATAAATTGCCCATCGTTGTTCGTGGCTAAATTTGTAATCAGACATGTATACGCCTTAACATGCAAAGAGCGGTTCGTGTTCTTGCCGCGAATTGTCTTTACTCTCGACTGCCTGGTCGCACCTCATGCCCAGTAGCTCCTGTTCTGAGTTTCCTTATGTATCAGGTGTATCTTGGGGTGGCCTGCAGCCACAAGCAGTAAGCTTGGCATGACGCATTATCCCTCCGCGGAAGCTCTGGACAGCAAGAACTCTGTGCGCCGCTTCATCCCAAGATGCGAACTTTAAAGCTATAGCGCAGCTAGGCAAGGACCGCACCATGACTAGCGGCGCTGGCCCGCAACCTGCCTGCATGACGCTGCTAGACCTTCGTTGACGCCACTAGGGGTTGCTGCGAGCTTTGCTAAGTGCAGCCTGCGCTGCGTTGTTCTTCTGCTGAGCCTGCTGCGCCGCAATCTGCTTCTTCTGCAAGGTCAGTTGCTTCTGCTGGTTTTTGATGCTGACCTTGCGCTGTGCCAGCGGGTCAGTGTCGTCGGCTAACACTATTTTGGTGCATTCAGCCAGCGCAGCATCGTGCTGCGCGATGTCCCTGATCCTCATCGACGCAGCCCCTCATCCAGTATCTGCTCGAAGCAGGTATTGGCCAGCCTGCGCAGCTCCACGCTCTTGGCCTTGGCTATAGCCGCATCTGCCTTGTTCAGCTGCTCTGCATTCTTCAACAGGCGAGCGCCACAAACGGCCAGCACCGCAACGCTTGGTTTTCTGTTCTTGGACTGGAGACAGCGCAGATAGCTCTTCTCACGACCAAGCCACTCTGCGCTGAATTGATCACGACTGCGCACAATTCCTATATCGCGCAGCTCCTCAAATATTTTTTCTATCATTTTTTACCTCGAAATTAGGCGTGTAATTAAACATGCAGTATAAATATATGCGCACTGATTTTGCGCAATCTAACTATTTATTATTATGAGGAATTAAATGGCGAAATCCAATAAATCAAAGGCTCAGTCATTAAGAGCCAGCACTGCAAATCCAGCAAGAGCAAAAAAGCGCAGCGGCGTAAAGGTTGTTCAGGTGCAAAGCAGAGGCGCAGCAGGTCCAGTCAAGGTCTACACAGTTGAGGAACGAGCAGCATGGGCTAAGGAGCACGGATACTCATGGACCTAAAACTAAGAGCTGCTTATTTAAATTGGGTCAACGAATACGGCGACAGATTGGACGTTTGCGCAACCCTGCATACACCAAACGCGATGAAAGTTGTAGAGAACGGCTGGACGTCTGAATGGCTGCAAAAGCAGTTGCGACGCTACTTCAACAACCTTGATCGTTGCGTTTTTAAGGCTGCGCATAGAAATAGAAGCAGGCGGCTTACGAGATGGGTAACGCTTGAAAACAGCACAACTGTTGGCTGGCATGCGCACATGGCACTGTCAACTCCAAAGAACTACGCACAGGCTGAATTTATTAAGTTGGCAGAGACTTTATGGCTCAAGCAGATTGAGCGATACACGAACCCTAGGTTTAGGGCGAGGCTGTCGCTCATTGAACCGCGCGAAGGTGAGTTCTTCCGATACACAGTTAAATCAATTCGCGGAACACGAGAAGACAGCAGAGGCATCTTGGACCTTGAAAATATCTATCTACCAAGATAACTGCGCGAAGCGGACGGGAACCGCTATAAAAGCCAAGCGTCGTGCAGTTCTAGATAGTGTCAGATTTCACGCCCAGCATTCGAAAGAATGCTGTAGCGTGAGATTTGGCGAAACGAAGCTTAATCCAGAAGAACATCATCAAATAAACACAGAACAATACGATCAAACAAAAGCAAGATCAAACAGATCATCAAAACAAGATCGCAGATACTACACCGAACATGGTCGTTCAAACGTCAAAGCAACATCACAGTTTGAGCTGATCAATCACTGATCCAATACAACGCGATCACATACACGTCACTCGGTCAAATCTCGCGCAAAGCTAAAGATGCTTCCAACTGCGCTCAAACAGTGAGAAGCATCATTTAGCTTTCCTCAGTGACGCATGCTCACTGCGTACTTCAAGCAGAGCCATTCATATCCAGCAGGGTTAATTTCACCTGTCGCAGTGCGGTATTTCTGGGGCAGAGCTGCATGGACTTCTTCGAGCGACTTGGGGCGTTTGTATTTCTCAAAGACAGTATCGCGGGACTTATAGCCCTTTGCGGTGTAGTAGGTCTTGTTCTTGGCTACTTTGTCCATCGCGTTGCGGCACTCGTAGTCACTGAGAAACACGACGCGATTGTTATAGCTGATCTCGTTCTCATAGTCGTATTGACGTAGAGGATCGGGCAGAAACAGGCGGGTATTCACTGCTGCGTCGGTGATATCCCAGAGCACGCCATTGCCTTCTTTCCAGCAGCTATGGAACATCGCGTAGACGCAGCCCTTGAGCGTTGCACCTTCTGTGCGTTCTGTTGCGATCTGCCAGCCGTAGACCTGCTTACCTCCCTGCTGTTCGACCTGCTCACGCACATTCAGATGGCAGCGACCCACAGTGCTGTTCGCAGCGCCAACGCTGCTCTGTTCTACGACTTCAATCTCACAGCTGCTGATGGTGCGGACGAACCGCACCACCTCTTCGTTTGCCATCAGTTCTGCCGTGATCATCAACCAGTGATCCTGCTCAGTCATCGCATTCATCTCAGTTCTCCCCTTTAGAACCAGAACTTGCCGTTACGGCAGATTGCGCTGTTTGCATCGCCCTCTGCGCTGCTGCGACCAGTCACACGCTCCCAGACAGCCCAGTCGCCGCAGGTCGAAATTTTGATGATCTCGTGACGATCAATGCCCAGCGTCTGTTCGCTGACTGCAAACACAGCATCGCGCACATTCGCCATCACGTCGTCATAGGTCATCGCGCTTGTGATCTGCGTGGCAATTTCAAAGTGCGCTTGATGCAGGCCAACCTGTTGCTGGCTCTTGCTCAGCAGCTTTTCAGCGTTCTCAAGCTTCGCATACACGTGACGCTTTTGCGTATAGGTGACGATGATATCCACACTCATCGCATGCTTAACAGGCTGGGTGCCCAGTTTCATTTGGTTCTCCATCTTTGATTTGGGTTTCGCAAGCTGTCATAGCTTGCTTCGCGTTTAGCGGTTACGGGTCGACCTACACTGCAAGTCGCTCCATTTTTTATCCGAAGAAGATATACTTGATTTTCTTCGTCATTTCGGGCGCAATCGGAATAGCGTCGCGGACGGCTTGCACAGTCGGCCAAGCTGCGGCCACCCGTTGTTCGGCCGTATCGCGCTTTCCCACTTCCATCTCGAAATCGAAACCGATCATGGGGGTCACCTTTTCATCGTCATCGTCATCGTCGCCAACGTCGTATTCAACCTCCTTCGGATACAGTGCAAGTGCAGCCCACACTTCGGGGGTATCTTCAAACGTGATAATCACGTTGACGGTAACCAAGACGGTATCATTCAAATCATCCAGCATTTTCTCTCTCCGTTTAGCGGCGCATCCAGCGCCTCAAGTTATCCAGTTCAACGCGACTGATTGCGTGTTCTTCTGCCTTGTCTGCTTTCTGGGTCTGGTTCTGATCTTGTTGGCTTTCAGCGACTGCATTCAGCAGCGTATTGCGAACCAACTCAGTGCGAGTGGGATTTTCCCTGTGTTCCACTTTCTCGTAGACGTGCCGACTGTGATGTTTCAGTCGCGGCACACCCATCTGCCCAGCACTGCATTCGCCATAAGGTGTGTCCGCGTCATATTCCCGATCCAGATGCACGCTTAGTCGTGGATTTGCTGCCAGCAGCTCTTCCAGTCGTTCTAGCGCTTTTTCATAAAGACTATCGCTGTTCTTGATGTTGTAACGGTTGCTGGCTTTGCGGTTTTGCTTTTCAAACAGGCCGCTGCGCATGTCAGCAATCTTTAGCAGCTTGGTGTAGTCGCTCAGTTCCTCACTTGCTGCCTTCTGATCTGCCCAACGCCACTTCTCGAATTCTACCGTTTGGCAGTGAGCTTCCCACTGGCTCTCAGTCAGCGCCTGTTTCAGCTGTTTGTCCGTGACCCGCCCGCCCGCATCCAGCTTCGCCAACAAGTTTGCTGGCGAAGCTGCTGCACGGATCACACCACCTTTTTTCCCTTGGCACCCTTCGCCAGCTGCGCCATGCGTTGCGCCTTGATCGCCCCCAGCTGCCCGTCGAATTCCTTGTCTTCAACGGTAGCCTTCAGATACTTCAGCACGTCTGCCAGATTGGCTTCTTCAACGATGATCGTGTCATCGTTGCCTTCCAGCTTGATCGGCTGGCGGCAATACTTCAGCGTGATCTTGGCCTTACCATCGCGCAGCAGGTAGCAGGGTTCGGGTTTGACCTCTTTGCCGCGCACTGTGATCGTGTAGCTGCTGTCTTTCAGCAGCTTGATGTTGTCGTCGATGTTCTTTGCCAGAACTTCGCGCGGCAGCAGCTTGGTTTTGCCACCGACCGCCTTGGTCAGCACCACGTGCGGCACCGCTTCCTTCAACTTGTCCAGCCAGTTCATCTGTGCATCTCCTCTGTTTGCAGCAGTCGAGCACTCGCCGCTGCTGTCCGATGGGGTGCATATAGAAACACGTATGATGTTTGACAAGATATTTCGCGTTGCATGCTGCAAAATTTCTTGCAGCTGCCGTTAACTCATGCGATGCTTGAATGCGCTGGAGGCATCGAAGTGACTGATATTAAAAGAGAACTTGAGTTGATACGGCACAATGCTGTGGCGTTGGCACAGTATGAGGCCGCAAGCGAAGGCCTGTTGCGTCTTTGGTATGAGGCGCTGCGCGAGAGCGATGACTACGCTCGTGCGCTGCGGGGCGAGCTTGGAGAACCTTGGGCAAGCATGGCCAAAGACTTTGGACCGCTAGAGGACAACTTCCCACATTGGTGGGTCACTCGCGGTCGACACATCTTTGCGGACACGATCTACAAGGGCGAGGTGCGTCAGTTCGACCTCAAGCAGCCGCCAGACACAGAGCCCTCCCTGCCAGCTATCTATGTCGAAATACCGCTGGGCCTGCCACGGTCGCAGATCACCCGCGAACTGAACAAGCTGCTAGATAAAGTGCTGGGGAGCGACGATGACGAAGATCGACCCCGCCCACCCAAGCGCAGAAAGTTCTACAAGGACCAGCGGCTCAAGCTGCCAACCATCAAGAACATGTTGGCTGTTTGGCAGCTGCGCAAACAGGGTGTGGACTGGCATGTGATAGGAGAGCAGCTCAAGCTTAGCCCTACCCAAGCAGCCAATCCCAACGATGACGAGGACACTGCCAAGGAGAAGCGCAGGTTGATGAGCATCACAACCCAGCGGCTCTATCGCATGGCTGGGGCGTTGATCGAAAATGCTGCTCGCGGAGACTTCCCAAGGGTCAAGTGACCTGTATGCTGCAACCGTAACAGAGCGGAACCTACAGGCCGATGCAGCTTCAAGTCGTTTATGTGCTGACCAACCCAGCTATGCCAAATCTGGTCAAGATTGGCAAAACAGAGCTGCAAGACGTTAACGTCCGCCTTGCACAGCTCTACACGACTGGGGTGCCGTTCCCCTATGATCTTGCATTTGCCTGCAAGGTGCCCAATGCAGATGAGGTCGAAAAGGCACTCCACAAGGCATTCGCTCCCAGTCGCATCAACCCAAAGCGCGAGTTCTTCAACATCGACCCAGAGCAGGCAATTGCCATCCTCAAGCTGCTGCATGTTGAGGACGCCACGGTTGAAATTGCGAATATGGCGAGCTCTATCCCTGATGAAGAAGTTCAAGCGGCGAAGCAGTATAAGGCTCGTAGGCCGAACCTCAACTTTGCTGAAATGGGTATACCAACGGGCGCTATTCTAAATTTCTCTGAGAGCGATGCTACGGTCACTGTTGCTAATGACAAAAGAGTTTATCTGAACGGAGAGCAGCTGTCATTAACTGCTGCCACCCGTCAACTGCTTCAACTGGATTACAGCGTCGCGCCCGCGCCATATTGGACCTACGAAGGCAAGTCGCTGCGTGATATTTACAACGAGACATATGTTCAGGATAGCTGATGCCCAGTAACGAAGCCTTTGCCCGTGCCAAGATCGACGCTTTGCTTAAAGATGTGCGCTGGTCGCTGACCGACGGCAAGAGTGTGCGGTTTGAATATGTGCTGGGCAATGGGTTGAGGGCTGATTACGTGCTGGCTGACCGTCATGGGCGCTCGCTGGCTGTGGTCGAGGCCAAGCGTTCCTCCGTCAATCCAGCTGACGCAGCAGAGCAGGCGCTGAAGTATGCCAAGCAACTGGATGTGCCGTTTATCTTCCTGACTAACGGCGACGAAATTCGGTTTTGGGACTACGAGCGCGAAGCGCATCCGCGACTGGTTGCCACCTTCTTTACGCAGGCAGACCTTGAGCGGCGCAGGGCAGCTCGCAGTGTGCGCCGTGATCCGCTGACCATCGAAATCGATAAAAAGGTTGCCAGCCGTGACTATCAGCACGACTGCATCAACACGCTGTGCAAAGAGATCAACCTTGGCCGTCGCAAGATGCTGGTCGAGATGGCGACAGGCACAGGCAAGACACGCACGGCAGCAGCACTGATCAAGCGACTGTTCGAGGCCAATGCCGTTGGCCGTGTGCTGTTCCTCGTTGACCGCATCACACTGGCCAAGCAGGCCGAGGATGCCTTTGCGGAACACCTGCCAGACTACCCTGCCTATGTGCTGCGCTCAGCTCGCGGCGCGATGGATGAAAAGCGCATCACGGTTGCCACGCTGCAAACCATGATCAGCGAATACCCCAACTTCTCGTCGGGCTATTTTGACTTGGTGCTGACAGACGAGTGCCACAGGTCCATCTACGGCAAATGGAGTGGGGCGCTGAAACACTTTGATGGTGTGCAAATCGGCCTCACTGCCACGCCCTGCGTTGCTGACCCTGACACGTTGGGCGACGAAGAGGACGGCAAATTTATCCGCGACACGCTGCGCTTCTTCGAGGTCGACAAGCCCACCTTCAAATACACCATGAAGGAAGCTATCGAAGAGGGTTACCTCGTCCCCTATCAAATCTACAAGGCCAAGACGGTGAAGACCGCAGCGGAAGGCGGCTTTGAGGTCAAGCGCAGCGAAATCGACTGGTCCGCACTGGATGCTGACAGCCGCGCACAGTTCGAAGAGCTGTTTGGCGAAGACGACACGATCACGGTCGATCCATCTGCCTTGGAGCGCACCTTTACGATCCCAGAGCGCAACCGTGCCATCGTGCGCGAATTCCGCGAAGTCATGGACAACGGCTATGTGGCCAAAGACGGACGGCGCAGGGCACCGTTGATTGGCAAGACCATCGTGTTTGCCGTCACCAAGCGCCATGCTGAAACGCTGGCCCAGATGTTTGATGACGTCTATGCGGACCAGAAACCTGACCCAGCCACACGCTATGCGGATTACGTGGTGTCTGACATGGGCAATGACAGCACGGTCGATGCCTTTGCCAAGATCAAGCGGTTCAAGGATGAACCCTTCCCCAAAATCCTAGTCAGCGTGAACATGCTGGACACGGGCTTTGACGCACCAGAGGTCGTCAATCTCATCATGGCCCGCTTTACCAAAAGCTCGATCCTTTACCAGCAGATGCGCGGTCGCGGCACACGGCGGGCCGATCACATCTTCAAAAATAGCTTTACAATGTTCGACTTTGTTGGCGTCACGGACTTCCACAATGACGATGAAAGCGGTGGCGAAGGTGGCTTCGTCGTGGCCAAAGCACCTGCCGACAAGAGCAAGACGCCGCGCAAGCTGCTGATGCTGGACATCAACGACCATATCGACCCTGCCAGCCGTGATTGGGTGACTGTCGATGCGGCAGGCAACTTTGTGCGCAGCACAGAGGCGGAAGCTCGTGGCGCACAGCTCAGTGTCAAGTTTGAAGCATGGCTCGCTGAAAACAGCTTCCACAGCGACCAGATGCGCCTGCTGCGCATGATTGAACAGCAGATCAAGGCCGATGCTGACGACATCGCAGCTTGGGAAGATTGGCGCTTTACCAACCCCCCGTTCTCGTCTGTTGGCGGTATCCAACGGGCGCGGCAGACCTTTGGCGGCGCAGAGGGTTTGGATCGCATGATCGCCAGTCTCAACAGGGCTGTGTTTGCCGACACGGAGCCGCTAGACAGCACAGAAACGGCCACTGCCGCACCGCAACGGGAACACTGACCACATGCCTCTGACACCTCAACTGCGGCAGGGTATCGACCGCATCCGCGACTATCTGTTTGGCGGCGGCTACCCAGATCCCATGAGCAATGCCGAACAGCTCAGCTACCTCATGTTCTTCTATCTGATTGAAGGGCTGGACGAAGATAACAAGCTGCGGGCCAAGGGTGCGAAGCAGCACTATGAAAGCGTGTTTGCGGGCGACTGGACCATCCGTAACCCGCTGAACGCACCTGTTGCAGGGCAGACCACTGTTCCCGCCAATAACCTGCGTTGGAGCGTCTGGGCACGCGGCATGACGGGGCAGGCGCTGGTCAACTGGCTGCGCGATGAAGTGTTCCCCTTCTACGCTGCTATCGCAGAGCAAAGCGCCACCAACTTTATGGACGGCGCACGACTGGGCATTGATGAACCCACGGTGCTCACGCAGGTCGTGAACCTGCTCGACAACCTGCACTTGGACGAGGCGGATGCTGACACCAAGGGCGACCTCTTCGAACACGTGCTGCGCCAGATCAAGCAAGCGGGTGAACTGGGCCAGTTCCGCACACCGCGCCATGTGATCCGCAGCATTGTCGAGCTGGTCGATCCCAAGATTGGCGAAACCATCTACGACCCAGCAGCGGGCACGGCAGGTTTCTTGGTCGCGGCCTACAACCACATTCGACTAGCCAACTCGTCTGAGCATGCAATCGAAGAGGCAGAGCTGGACGGGAAACGTGTCACACGCGGCTGGGGCGATATGCTAAGCAGCAGTGCAGCCAGCTTGCTTGCCAACAGCACCTTCTACGGCAACGACGTCGACCCCAAAATGGTGCGCTTGGCCACCATGAACCTCACGCTGCGCGGTCTGCCCAACGTGCGCATCCTCAAGCGCAATGCGCTGACAACCGTAATGGATCGCAGCGAGAAGGCAGAGCTGGGCCTGCCCTTGGATGGCTATGACATAGTGCTGGCCAACCCGCCCTTCTCGGGCAAGCTGGACCGTGACCGCATCGTTGACGATGTGAAGATTGGCACCACGACCGCCACGGAACTGCTGTTCCTCAAATACATGCTGAACATGATGAAGGCAGGCGGGCGCTGCGGCGTTGTCGTGCCAGAGGGCGTGCTGTTTGGTTCAACAGGGGCGCACAAGGAACTGCGGCGTCAGCTTGTCGAAAACAACACGGTCGAGGCTGTGCTCACCCTACCTGGCGGTGTGTTCCAACCCTATTCTGGCGTGAAGACCTCTGTGATCGTGTTCAAGAAGGGCGGCAGGACGAAGCAGGTGCAGTTCCTGCATGCTGACAATGACGGCTACAAGATGGACGCCCAGCACGACACGCCTGTTGAGGCTGACGATCTGCCCGCACTGGTCCAAGCGTTCAAGGATCGCGCCCAGCTGCTGCCGCAATGGCAACAGCGTGATGCAGCGGCGGAATGGACAGAGAAATACTGGTTTGCGTCAGCAGACGAGCTGCGGGAAAACGACTTCAATCTCAGCGCAGGCCGCTATCGCCCCATGAGCAAAGCGCAGGCTGAGCATCGCAACCCCATCGAACTGCTGGACGAACTGCGGGCGATTGAGGTTGAGCTGCTCGAAGAGATTGATGGGCTTACTGAAATGTTGAAGGTGAGCAACTAATGCCTTCCTCATGCCTTGGTGACGTAGCGAAGTTTATTAATGGCGCGGCGTTCAAGCCAGAAGACTGGGGCGACGCAGGGCTTCCAATCATTCGAATACAGAATTTGACAGGAAGCAATAAGCAGTTCAATTACACCACTCGCACCGTCAAACCTGATTTGCACGTGAAGCGCGGCGATATGCTGGTTTCTTGGAGTGCAACCTTGGACGTATTTGTCTGGGACGGACCAGAGGGCTTGCTCAATCAGCACATCTTCAAGGTAATCCCAAACAGTAATGTTGACAGGCGCTTTCTGTTCCACACGCTAAAATCCAAGATAGCTGAACTGAACGGCAAGACGCACGGCTCGACGATGAAGCACGTTGTGCGAGGGGATTTTGAGGGAACGGTCATTAACCTTCCGCCCTTGGACGAGCAGCAGCGCATAGCAGATATCCTAGACCGTGCAGCAAGCATTCAGCGCCTACGTCAAGCCGCAGACGAAAAGCTCAAACAGATCATCCCTGCGCTGTTTGTCGATATGTTTGGCGATCCCGCGAGCAATCCAAAGGGTTGGCCCATGACGACCGTTGGCGACCTGATTGAAAGCGCCGACTATGGATCAAGTGCAAAAGCGCACGACGAAGCCACTGGCTTGCCAATGCTGCGGATGGGGAACGTCACGATAGGCGGCGCATTGGACCTGAAAAATCTCAAGTATGTCGAACTTGAGCCAGCTGAGCAGGCCAAGTGTACACTGAGAAAAGGAGACATCCTGTTCAATCGAACCAACAGCAAAGAGCTGGTTGGCAAGACTGGCATCTGGGACGGCAGCTGCGATGCAGTCTTTGCTTCTTACTTTATCCGCCTGCGCACGAAGCCTGACGTGATGACGGCAGAAGTTCTCTGGGCTTTTATGAACAGCAAGCACACCAAAGGGCTACTGTTTGGCATGGCAAGGGGCGCAATTGGGCAATCGAACATCAATTCAAAGGAGCTGAGAGCTATACGTTTGTTTGCGCCACCTATTGCCTTACAGGAACGGTTCTCACAGCTTTATTACGACTTGAAAGCAAAAGCAGAAATGAGCACGGCAGCCACGACTGCTGCAAAGAGTATTGCAGCAAGTCTCGCCAATGATATTTTCTCCGCAGCTTGATCAGTATTCCTCAGCTAGCATGATCGTCAGCACACGCACCGTTATGGTGTCGTCTGCTGGGTCAAGCGATGCCATCTGCATGTCGCTGTCATAGTAGTCGAACTTCCAAAACAGCAGCTCACCTGCAACTGCAAGGCTGCCAAAGTCATGTTCGCGATATGGATCGTTGTCAGCGTTGAACGTGCTGTAACTTTGCACGGCGGCAAGTACAGCATCAACGCAATCCAGCGCAGCAACGCCGCGAGTGATCATCACGCGACAGCCCGTCAATGTCTGTCGCGCTGCGTCGTTTAATTCTCGAACTTTATCTGCGTCATACATTACATACCCCACGACCACATCTGTTGATAAAACAGTGTGGTCAAAGGGTCATTAGAGCAACCAGTCTGAGATTGTCAGCGCTCAGCAAAAGATTGAGTTGGCGCAATCAAGCTTGAAAGTATCTGTCGGCCTCTGCTTAGATAACTTCTATTTTGACAGCATCAAAAGAACACTGTCCTGACTTGCCGAACCGACAGGACGCACCAAAAATGCTCCGCGTCCGTATTCATCAAGATAATCAGCCACAAGCGAATAGTTTGCTTTGATCTCTTTTATACTTATTGGATCAGGCCCGCTCCCTGTTCCGCAGTATGTTGAATATCCGTTCCACGCTGATACCTGAAGCATGCGCTGCATACCTTGACTTGCCAAAGCCTCAAGCAATCCCAACCCATAGCCTATGTGCTGCTGTCCACCACTCAAATCAGCACAGACAGCTACGATCGCTACATCCTCGTTGGCAGCTTGAGTTGAAGCACCCGCAGATGCAGATTGGTGGGGCGAACTCTGCTTGGTAAGTAAATTGCCCACAAAGGCTAACGCGAGCACCCCTGCAATAAAGTATAGCCATTTTCTCAACATGTGACCCTCGCACTTGCGTTGTTGTTCTTGAAAAAGCTACTTGGTGCCGCACCGTTGCGAGAGGGCAAGGTCCTCAACAGTAATTGTATTCACAGCGTCAGGCGCTGCCATGCGTGCTCGTAGGTCAACACATGCTGGGTCGCTATTCAGCTGGCTGCCGCCAGACGATGGTGAATGATCGCTACCGCCATAACCACATGCCCTAGCTATTAAACTAATTACAAAAAGTGCAGCGAATACTTTTAGGAAGCTTTTCATCTTCATCGCCTCATTGCTTTACCGTTTAGCATAGTAGCGGGCAGGAGGGGAAAAGTAAGGCAGCGATTACGTCGATTAGCTCCAACTATTAGAGCCAATTCCATTTGCTCATTTTGCAAAGTGACAAAACTGTGCAGCCCGTAACTGGGGGCATGAGTGCAGTCTGCAAGCATCGCAAAGAAGCTGCTGACAATACGGCGCTGGGAGCGTCTGCACATGCCATTGCCATCATCGCCTGTAGCCAACGAAATCATATACTTGGTAGCGTCTAGGGGTCGTGACGAGCCTGTATCCGTCAAAGAGCTGTACCTCGAACTTGGCTACAGCGAAGCACGTGTGAGCGACCTGCTACGTCAGCTCGTCGAGACTGGCTGGATCGTGAGCACTCCGTGTCAGAAAGATAAAAGGATACGCCGACTGTATCCTTCGGATAAGTTAACTCATTTGCTTATCGAAGCTGCATCAAAGCTCTGACTTTTACCCCAATCGCCGCATGCAGATTGCAGCGCGGTTAAATGTTATACAATACATAATCTATAATATTCGGGATTTAACCCCATAAAGATCAATGACTTACTGCGCAAGTTCTCTTCGGTAGCTCTGCGATATGTGTGACTTTATGCTGTGCATAACAAAACCACACATTAAAGGGCTTTTGATATGAAACAGGCCAAGCTGTTAAACGCACAGGAGTTCAAGCGTCTGTCAGCTGTGATCGACAGTAAGCGCCACGCAGTGCGAAATCATACCGTGGTGGCGCTCAGCTTTTACGCAGGCCTACGTGCATGCGAAATTTCGGGGTTGTGCGTAGGAAACGTTTACGAAGCCAACGGCACTGTGCGCGACAGCTTCTATTTGCGGGCAGAGCAGACAAAGGGCGGCGAGGGTAGCACGGTGCTAGTCAACAGGAAGCTCGCAGCTGCGCTGAAACGCTATGCAGAGCGTTACCCCAAGCACCTTGCCAAAGCTGATGCTCCGTTGATTTTCAGCGGCAAGGGCGGTGGGTTCTCAGCGCAGACCATCGTAAACCTGTTTGCAGTGCTCTACGACGCAGCGGGCATCACAGGCGCAAGCAGCCACAGCGGAAGACGTCAGTTTGTGTCCAGCATGGCAGACAAGGGCATCAACCCTCGCGTGATACAGGTGCTGGTGCGGCACAGACACCTCAACACCACCATGCACTATATTGATGTAAACGACGCCAAGCTGCGTAAAGCGGTCGAGCTGGTTGACCTGTAATTAAATTAGATTTTCGACCGTTTCGTCAGCAAAGCTTCGTATTCTTCTCTGCTTAGAGTGCATTCTACAAGTTTTTCAAACTCGCTCTTTGTTAACCCACACTGCTTAGCCATAGCAGCTACCAGTGGCGCCCCCAAGTCCTTGTACTTTGTTCCAAATGAAGTCTTTGTAAAGATTGGCGTCTTTTTACCATGCTTGTCATAAAAATTGAAATATGCATGGTCAGTGTTGCCTTGTGAAAACCCTTTCCTGAGAAGAGCGCCTTCAACTTCATCACGCTTTAGGGCCATCTTTCTAAACCCTATTAAATCGAGAAATAAGTCTTATTTTAAGAGATCGCGCCGCTTCAGAAAGCTCTTCTGTTTCCTCAGCAGCATATTCGAGCCAGAGCATCCTTAGTGCTTCATCAATTTCATCTTCTAATGCAGACCTAGTCTCGGCAAAGACAAAGATGTTGAATTCGCCTTCTGCTGAAAGAAAACTACTCTCTTCATCAAATTTGACAGTAAACGCCAAAGGCGGATCCACTTCAATCCGCACGTCAGAAACATCAAAATACTTCACAAGTGCATCTGAAACGTCCAGCTCTACAACTTCATCAACGTTCTGAACAGCAATAGGCTCACCGTCCGCACTGAGCTGAATGTCTCCATGTATCTGAATTATGTCTCGCGCATTCTCTAGCAGAACAGGTTCATAAGCATTTGCATAAGATGCCTGTATTGTTCGACCATTAAAAAGTTTAAGCTGCAACCAACGCTCGACAAAGTCCATGCGGGTCAGCGTACCCGTAAGATATCCAGGGGTTTCTCCAAGGACATGCTCTACTTCAGCCGCTTCGATTGCGGCAATCTTTGCCAAAAGTCCAGCCCCACCCAAAATAGGCGTCTTCCTATAGTCCTCAAT